>Ga0315549_1002664_pt1 | contig 16678 bp, 14 predicted proteins | sample SalMarSW160200MG_FD_203101 | JGI IMG/M metagenome (GOLD analysis project Ga0315549, IMG submission 203101) | Salt marsh sediment microbial communities from the Plum Island Ecosystem LTER, Massachusetts, United States - Salt Marsh Sediment SW1601-200 ... | reverse complement strand
GTGCCCGTGATTTATACGAGAAAGGTTACTGTGCCCGTGGTTCAATGGAACTTCGCATTAAAGATCATAAGTTGTACCTCAAGTCTGACCGATCGTCTTGCACAAAGTTTACAGCAAACCAGTTTCGATTGTTTCTGCACTCAATGGCATACATACTTATCCATACCCTGCAAAAGGAGGTATTAAAAGGAAGCGAGTATGCCAACGCAACCATGAAAACCATACAGCTAAAAATTATTAAAACAGCAGCATGGGTTAAAGAAATGAAAACCAAGATAAAGATAGAGTTACCACAGTTTTGCCCGACAAGAAATGAACAAATCAAGGGTTTTGAGATGTTGATGCTGCTTCGAACGTAGCAATGTTAAATCACCCTATTCCAAGTATATAACCAGATAATTAATACAATGAATAAAATCAGTATGTCCAAGAGGAAGATTATCCATAAAAAGTAGATGCTGTTACTAATGAATCAGGGGTAAATCCAGATAAAAATTGGAGAAACTCCTTCCCAAAAGCCAAATCGTAAAAACTTTCAGAGAAAACCAAGAACAAAAAATTTAATTTTTTGCCTAATTTTAAGTTTATGAATTAATAAGGCTAGATGAGAGATATAGAAAATAAAATTATCTTACTGAAAATTATCATTTAATCTCTTTTATAACCCTTTTGGGTAGCCGAGGTAAACCGATCCGTCCAACATAAGATGAATACTGCTGCTGTACACTATTTATATATGGCGTGAGAAGTCTACATATCCTTTTATTCTTAAAATCATCAAGAGGTACTGTAATAAGTTCTTTGAAATTAAAGCGTATGAAATCCTTTCCATCTAAGCCATATAAGAGGACACAAACATGACTTGGTATAATACCATATTTACGGTTATAATGTGATTTTCTGAAACTTTTCCCAGATATCTTTCCTCCCTTTAGTAGATAAATTTTTCCATCAAATTCGTCTCTGTTGACAATTGTGTCACACTCTGGTCTAATATTAATATAATAGTATCTTGACTTCTTAAATATGTCGCCAGGACGGATATCATATTCAGGAATTTTATCATTATCTAGAAACATAGTCCCTTGTATGACATCCTTAATTTCATCATTTCTAATTTCGTGCTTTCGTCTATTAACCTTTCTCGATTCCAAGCTTAATAGATTTGTTCGAGATTTAATAAGCCTATAAATAACCTCATTGAGATTAGATTGTGGATCAATACCGTCATCTTTGAAACTCTGCCACATAATCCTCGGCCAAACTGGACTCTTCGAGAACAAATGCCAAAAAGTATCAGTCTTTGCTTTTGAGAATGATAGTTCCCAATTCTTAAGTGTATAATTTGTTGGATTGTTATTTATCCAGCTACTAATAATAGAAAGTACCTTACCTTTTCTAATTAAGTCTTTTTTGGACTGAATATGAATAAAATTACTAGTATCATCATCAAAATATAAATCACTAGAAATAAGCTTCTCGGTAATACTGCCTATATCTGCATTGCTGAATATGAAAATTGGACAAAAACAAATCTCTCTAAAATCTTTAATAAATTTTACTACCCTATTAGCTTGACTTGGTTTTATTATTTTATCTGCTACATCTGGCTTCAGTTTTCCCTGCATATCCCAGTCTAGTATTAAGAAGCTAACGGAAGAAAAATTACTAATTGCCTTTGATGCTTTAGTTAAATCCGTATATATACATAAAGGGACATCCTGTAATCTGAGTTTATCAATTATCGTTACAATCGCATCTTTATCTTCCTCTTGTTTTGGGAAGGCTTTGTCATCAACAACAACTGCGATACCCTTGCATAAATCTAAATCCATAAAATTAAGCTTGTTTCGAGAAATCAATTAGAAAATTTGCGCCTGGCAATATTTTATCCTTAATATTCTTTATATATGAAATTTCAAAATCGAACCTTCCTAATAGTTGTGAAGCGATATAAAGTCCAAGACCTCTACCTTGCATCCCTTTTGTTGAAAAAAAAGGTTCAAAAATATAATTAACAAAATCAGGATGCACTCCGGGTCCATTGTCAGCAAAAATCACTTGTGATTTCTCGGAATTAATTACAACTCTTATCTGTTTTTTACTATTATCAATGGTTTTTAGCCAGTATACAGAATTGTCAAGGAGATTAATAAAAGTCTGCAATAGTACAGCTTCTGTGCACTTTACAGAGAGTTTGTTTCCTATTTCATCAATTTGAAGGATAGCATTATTCTCTGCAAGTACGCCCTCATAATATAGTTTAGCATCATTTATTATCTTTGTTATAGCGTGATCTCGTGGTGTCTTTTTTGATGACCTGAATATTGGCTGAATACCTTCAATTTGATCTTCAATATATCGAAGCTGCCCTTTAAGCTTCTGCAAATTCTTTTGCAATATTAAGTGATCGTAGGTCTTTGATTGAGTCATCTCTAGGACAATTCCTAAAGTTGAATTTGCCCTTCTCATCATCATCATTAAATCATGAGATGCAGCTTCGACTGAGATTCCAACGGCAGATAAGTCCTCTGTTATTTCAGCTCTTTCTTTTAAGTATTTCTTCTCATTTATATAATTTTTTTGAATAATCTCAAAAGCCTTGAGCCCCTTTGGGTCATTTTTCTCGGTTAGATACTCTTTGAAATTCTCAAATTGTCTTTGAGTAACTGATTCTTTTACTAGCGCGATCTTCTTTTTCGCTTCAACAGCAAACTTATATTTCTTATACTCAGACAATAGTAATCCAAAAATGCCTTGAATTATTGCTTTGAAGTCTTCAAATGCATTACCTATTTCTAATATTCCTTCACGATTTGTTTTATCTTTTAAGTCAGGATTCTTTTCAGTACTAATTCCAATTATTCCAACTGTTTGATCATTACTAAGATAATCCCCAGCTCGACCAGTTCCTCTAAGAATGTCAATTTCTAACCAATCATCATTTTTATCACCATATGGTGCTACTCGCATTCCATCCCTATAAAGGTATATTCTGTTATTCTTAATAATTGTCCTTTCGTCTCTCAGTAATTTGTATTTAACTGGGGCATTATTTGTTAAATCGTATATATGGAATTGAAAAGTGAACGGACCACATGAGGGTAATCTTTTAAGTGTTCGACTATCACTAGCGCAGAACCTTCTCCTGAATTCTCTGATTTCAAGTAATCTTTCAAGTTTAATTTCAACTTTAGATCCATTTGCTTTATAATAGAGTTTAGTCTGGCCGTCAAAGATTCCATTTGTGATTTTTATTGGTGCTTTTGCCTGTAATATCGTTAATTTATCTCTGTCATCTTTTTCATCATCAAACTGACTTTCTCCATTAACTAGGATCTCACAAATAAAAGAATCATCATAAACCTTTGATACGGGGTTATTCATTTTTGATATCTCAGATAATATGAAATTGATCTTATCAAATGACCATTCACCTCTAAGATTTGTAACCTTTATTATTGTTCCATGTGGTTTTCTAATTTCCTTCTTTCCCTGGATAATAACTTCCTTTTCAATAATATCTATAGGCTCAATTCTAGTTTCATATAAGAATTCAATCTCATCAAGATATTTTGCTGTATTAGATTTCTTTTCTAATTTTTTCTTATCACTAGTATACTTAATAAGTTCATTGTCATAAATAGATAGATCATTAAGTAGTAATATTTCACTCTCAGACTTACTAGTGGACCTAGTCGTTAACTCAATCGTTGTTCCCAATTTATATACTGCAAATCGACCTATCCCCTTCTCTCCTTGAATAATTCTATTCTTATTTGTATGATTCTCACCAGTCTCTTTCTGGATAAATTTATTGGGAGTTGCAGGATTTAACCAGACATCAATAAGAGTACTAAATGTCATGCCAGATCCATCGTCCTCAATTTCTATATTTGAATTAGAATTCTTTAATAGTGTATTTTCATCCTTATCTAACTCGAAATTGTTAAAACGTATTTGAACCCAATTGGCATCAGCATCATATGAGTTTTTAATTAGTTCAATAAGAGCTACTTTTTCATTCTTGATAAGCTGGTCTCCAATCATTGTTAGGAGTCTTGCATAAGCTCTTGGTTTTAAAATGCCCTTATTTTCTGCCATTATTTTTTAGTTGCAATTAGAATATATTCTTCAGGGTACACCAGTTTACTATCCTTATTAGCTAGTTTAGAAAACCTACCATTATTCTTGTCTCTAATAGTTGGAATCAATTTATTTGGAATACTTCTTTTTATGACCTCTTTAATATTAAAACCTCTTGAAATAAGGATTTCAGCTAGAACTTCTGCAGATTTCACTTTTACATCAAGAAAAGTTGTGTTCCCAATAACTAGGCATACATGCCCTCCTGGTTTTAAAACACGGTGCATTTCAGCAGCTACTTCTTGCATTTCATTAAAATAGTTAGCAACTTCCCTTGCTTTCCTGTTATTTTTCTTGACTAACTCTAAAACTATTCTCTGTCCAAGCCTTGATTCTACGTGTATATCCTTATTATGGGAATAAAAGGTTCCAATAAAGTTTTTCCTAAATCCTTGGAGATCCGAAAAATACTCATACCAATAGCCAGTAAGTTGATGAATATCAGCATATTCGTAGGAAGTTACATAAGGAGGTGATGTTATTATTGACCCAACTGAATTGGATGCCAGAGTGGTTTGCCTAGAATCTTCTAAACGGATTTCACAAGGAATCTCTAACAGGTTATTTTTCTGTAATTTCGCATAATACTCGTTGTTTTTTCTAATAATCTGTTTCGTATGCGACTTAAAAGCAATAAAAGGATCAGCAGGCTTCTTTTGTAAATCTAGCTGAGGTTTTGTGCTAGACTGAAGCCATTTTGAACAATTTTTTAATATATGAGATAGTGAAACTAAAAATAAATCTTTAACTTTCTCATCATCTATAGCTAATATTTGGTCGTATAGAAAAGCTATCTTATACTTAGCTTCTTCCTCAAACCAATAATTAATTCTCTCATGAAGTTCTAGCGAATGATAATCATTTGGTTGAAAATAACTTAATTTACTCACTAAATCTCCGAAAACTCCTTGGATTAAAGTAGGCTCTATTGGATTTATCTTGGCTTTTGTAATTAATTCTGCAACGGGATTTATATCAACACCAATCGATCTTCTTCCATGCACTTTTGCTTCTACCAAAGTTGTTCCACATCCAGCGAAAAAGTCTGCAACGAGATCATCCTCTGATGTATAATCCTCAATTATCTTTTTAACAAGATTTGGCAAGAATTTAGCTGGATATCTATGGTATCCATGGGTCCACTGTTCTGTTGATTTGACATTCTTGAAACACCACTCAGAACTAACTGGTATATTATCAAAAGCGAGACACTCTATTTGATGCTCCATTAGTAAGATTCTTTTTTAGTTGGTTGAAGTAACTCTCTAATGTCCACATTCAAGAGAGACGCGATTCTGGAAAGTGTTTCAATTGGAGGCTGTGAACGATTTGTACACCACCGGGATACTGTTGATGCATTCTTACCAAGTTCTGATGCTAACCACCGACTGCTTTTACCCTTTTCAATGAGAACAATCTTAATTCTATTTGTTACATTATTTGCCATAAAAAGTGATTTTATTGCAAAAATATAGACATTCTTTGAAAGGTAATGATTTTTCTTGAAATATAATGGTAATAACATTTTCTATTTTCAACACACAATGCATAATTATCAAATCACACCCATTTCGCTCCATTTCATTCCGCAAAAAGAGTGTTCTTTCCCTGCTCGTATGAATGTTTTCTTTTTTGCCCTCACTCCTATTATCTGAGAGTCCTTAATCTTGGTCAGAGCAGATATCCAGTCAATTGCCATCAATCCTAAGCTATTTAACATAATGCAATTCATTATAGGCAAATACGCAGCAAATTCTGTTCAGCTATGCTGATTAACATAAAATCAGATATAGGTGCTTCGTAGAAGCCGTATATCGGTAATGATTTTATGTTAAAAGAATTTGCGGTAATCTAATGAAGTTAACTGCATAATGACGATATAAATTTGTAATCCATGCGGGCGTCAGCCTAATTCTTTTCAGAATTTGCTCCATCGCTCAGTCCCTTATTTGCAACTATAATGAGATATTATATTAAATAGAAAGACAAAAGATAAAAGATAAAAGGAAAAAGATAAAAGTATTTTAACCTCACGAGAATCGCATATTTCATTATACACCGTAGCATTAATCAGAATATTGTTGAATTGTCCCGAAAAGCTTTGCTTTTCGAGGATCCTCGAATCGAAGATTCGGGATTGAATTGTTAAACCGTGAAACCGGAAAATTGAATTATGAATATCGAATGATGAACCGAGAATTGCGAGTTTGCCGCAGGCAATCGAGTGATTCGAGCTCGACGAACAGAGTGAGTCAATGTCGAAGATTTGCTCTCCGGGCAACCTGGATGTGGAACACTGGAGTATTGGAATAATGGATTAATGGATTAATAACTAGTATTTGCCTACTCTTTTCAGAAAAAGATGAATATCCTAATATTATGTTAAATAGAAATCTCATATACTATGCTAACATACAGTATATCAATTTTTTAGCCTTAATATTAGTATTTATAATAAGACAAACGGATATGTTGATAAATTTGATATTCAGTAACTTAGATATATATGAGCCTATACCTTCAACTAGTTTTTACTTTTTACTTTTTACTTTTTACTTTTTACTTTTTACTTTTTACTTTTGTCTTTTATCTTGGTTCAGCCCTTTGCCTATAATTGACTCACCATACTTCGTCTGGTTTCGTCGAGCTCCGCTGCGCTCCGGTTAGCCATTATATTAAATAGCCGCTCCCCTACCTGAAATCTCGCAATATTTTCTTTTGCTACAACAATTTACAAAAGTTAATATTGCTCAATTGCCCATTCTCCCCAATTCTCATTTTTTCTTTTCTCCTCCCCTTTCTCAGCCCTCGCTAACAAGAGTATTTGCAAATTGCTCACGAGATTGTCTATTTTCAAAGGTGTTCGCGATTGCTTCGCAATTCGCTCCGCTCAGTTTGCAATACACTTGTTTGCCAGGAATATTATTCATATGTATTACTGTCTAGATTATTTGGATTACTTTGGTTTTTATCTCTTCAACCGATAAAAATGGTAAGTTTTTAACTCCACCAAGTAAGTTTACTGAAATAAATAACTTACGCCATTCATCTTCTTTTTCTGAAATTTCAGGGTTTTCACTTAAAATCTCAAGCAATGCTGTCCTAATATTTTTATTGGATCCTAGACTTCTTTCCATTATCCCTACTGTTATATCAGCTTTACTTAATAATATTCTAGTCAATTCATATTTATCGTCCCGATTTTCGTCGCATGTGAGATGAGCATACCACCACAATCTTGATATACCATGTCGGACAAGGGATTCAAGCTTTAAATATTTCATATAGTATCTGTCAGTTATCCTTCCAATGGGATTCTTAACACCCTCAACTGGCCATCTTGCCCTCATATAATCCCAAAAATATATATGTGATAACCAAGTCCATAATCTAGGATCAGAAGCAATTGTCTCATTTATTCCAACAATTTTTTCATATAAAGAAATAGAGTTCTCCAGATCGTATGAAATTTGACTGCCTTCAGGCATCTTCAATTTAAAATCTGTGGGCAGGAACAAGTTTGTTCTTCCCCTTGGAGTTTTTTCTTCCCAGTCTGGACTTTCGGTATAAAATGGTTCTACCTTACCATATACTTCGACTTGTTTCAATAAGTAATCTACATAATCATTAGAAAATATCTTTAATTCAATTTTGTCTTTCATATATACTATGGTTTAGTAATTATCATTGTCAAATATACCCTCCATGCTTTTTAAGGACCTGTTAATTGGTAAGTCTAGAATATTTTGAACTTTCTCTAAAAGTGTTGTCCCAGGATCATCATCAATCCTTTTTCTAATTATTTTATACCATTCATAATCTTCAAATTGGGACGCTGATTCATCATATTCCATGAAACAAACTGTTTCATACAATGCAGGAAAAACTATACTGCTATGGACTACTGGTACAAAGCAGTCATAATCTATTAGGGATTGATACAAATTAAAGTCGTTATCTGATAAGAACAGTGTAATTTTGGGACCGTCATAATCATTATAGAACGGTCCATTGGCCTTTCCACTATTCTTTATATTCATTATCGCAGATACAGATTTAAGTTCCTCTGGAGCCTTATTCGCAAAGAACAAACCCTTTCCACCATATGCAATAATATCTCCCTTTTCTAACTCAAATCCATAATCTTCATAGTCTGCATTAAAAAAATCATTTTTATACGTTTCTATATCCTTGGAGGCGCAAAGAAAAAAATCAACCTCCGTCTCGCCATTCAATCTTGAACTAGAAATCTGAAACTGAGATCCTATAGGATCATAAATTGTAAAGACTTCTCTGTACATTGTAGCTCTACAATATATTTGCATACAATAGTCAGCTTGATCAGTATCTATAAGCTTTTCAAGATCCTTATTCAACAATTTTACTTTAGGTGTAAAAATCGTTTTAGTATCAGAAACCTCCACTGTGAAATCACATGAGAACTCTCCAATTACATCATCTCTGATTCCGAGTACAGGATGTGGGAAATATCGATTATTATACTTCATATGCTTCAATACTTAAAGAACATTTAATATTGCTGTCTATTTTAACCTTCAAATCAAATGTTTGATCTTTTTCTAGATAGACACCTTTTATCAAATTATTATTCAGTTTATAATTGTAACCTCTTGGATCAAATACCTCTGTGACTTTTTTCTTTTCGGTTCCCTCCTCACCAATTGCAAGAAGCTTCAAGTTACATTTTCCATCAACTTTGCTCTTGACTTTAACTACATACTCCTTTATTTCATCATGTTTTGAGATACAAAAAACTCTCGTATTTATGTCTTCAGGAGAAAGAGCTTTAATTTTTCCATCTCCACCGCCAGAATTTTTGCTATGCTTCTTAAGTTTCTTGGTCCCCCGTCGAATAGTCTTCCCTGGTCCGCCAAAACCTGTATCTTTCTTATTTAGTACTGCAACCTTGTATGGATCAATTTTTGTAGTTGATTTAAATATCAGTTTTTTGTCGATTATTCTTGAACTTTCAACATTAGATTCTTCACCAACATACTCTGACTCACCCTTCCCATCTCCAGAATCTGCACCATCATCCGAAGGAAGGTACTTTTGTAAGTCAGGTATTTCAAGAACCTCGCTCTCCCTTTTTTCTTTTAGTTCCTTCAAACACTTTCTGATCCAACTCTCTATTTCTTTCATTAGCTTTTCTCCTTTTTCAGGATATCTAGCCGGGTCCCATTTATCATGTGTTGGAGGCTCCATCTTTCGCAATTCACTATTCCCACTTTTATCATCACATATAAACACGCCAGCAAATGGGGCAGGGAAATGAAACGACTTCGAGTAAATTATCATATGTGATTTTCTCATCATCGCAACATAATTCAATCTTTCTTCAATCTGTTTGAAATAGAATTTTACTTTTCCTAATGATTCTAACTCCCCCTCAATAGTAGTTCCATACATAAATGAATCAAAATAGTATAATGGATTTCCTTTGGGTTCTACATAATCCTTATATGGTTCACCAACAAAATATTCGCTCATTAAATCGGTAAGATTGGAAAAGCTAATCTCCCGATCACCTACTACGACTATTAAATCTTCTGAGAGAATTGCATACCAAAAATTTCGTAATATTGATTTAATTAACTCATCAACCCAGTTGCAATCCTGTTTAAATCCAAGGATATATATATCTAATCCAGGTTTCCTTCTCCAGAAGTCCCCCATTTTTGATAAATCATCCAAATTTGATATAGTCTGTTGACCACTATAGCCATAAGTGCCATTACCCCGTTTTGTATCTCCTTCCCATCTATGACTAACTAATTCCGCTATTCCGATGAATCGACTTTTCTTGTCCTCAATGCTGTTTGATGAATAAAGCACTGTGCTCATATCTGATGCAGCATAAGGTGCACCCTTCCCAAGTCCAAACGAGCCACCCTCGCCAAGTGTTTTTGAGCTTGACCCCCTTGATTTGACAAGATTATACCAAGGTTTGGTTCTGTCATTATCAGAACCGTCAAGTCCATTTGTGTTTTCATCTGAGATTTTCAGAACAGGTATTTCTTCCTGAACTATACAATCCAAGGCTCTATGCAATTTTTGATTGGCTTTTTCATCTTTCTTCCAATAATCAACACATGCCTTAATTACATCTTTAAGCTTCTCATAGCCTGGTATCTCCTGCTGCGAAAATGAGGTAAGTTTATAGGAAACCTTTACAGGTTTATCTTTATCATTTCTCGCATCAAGTGAATTTTGAATTATTTCACGGGCAAGATGGTAATTATAATTCCCTTCAAAGTGTTCTATCATTGGGTTGTTTATCCCATCTTCTGTGCCACCACCAGTTGATGCGAATTCCCAATCTTGTTGGTTTTTCATTGATTAAAATTTAAATACTTTCTTTGCTTTTCCTGAATCCGATAATTCATCTTCAAACTTCATTTTAGCCTTTCGAAGCTCTTCATTTATAGCTCGGAACATTTTCTGAATGTCTTTCTCTGTATACTCATAGTTCTTTTTATTAGCGCATTTGGACAGACTATCTATTCTGTCCAGGACTAGTTGCACCCTACTGCCTGCAACTTCCTCAAACCTCATTCTTTTAGATTTTGTTTCCATAATAATATAATATTCCTTTATTTATTACACTCAATATGCAATTTACAAATAATATATTATATATGCAAATATATTAGGCTATATATTGTTCTATATGGACTTCATTATAGCTTCAACAATCAATGCTATTTGATATGAAAGATATGGCGGAACCGCATTTCCTACCTGGTGAAACTGTTGTGTTCTACTCCCACAGAACAAATAATTATCCGGAAAAGTCTGAATTCTGGCTGCCTCTCTTACTGTAAGACTCCTGCATTGACTTGGGTCATAATGAATAAAATAATGGCCATCTTTGGAAATATGGCTTGTAATAGTAGTAGCTGGTTCATCTGGTTTTTGTACTCTGAATCTATCAACAAATTTTCCGGAATTTGCACTTAAATGGTCTGGTACCAAATCCTCTCCATTCATTTTAAAATCCTTCAGCTTAGGTATAGAATCATATTCATTGGTATAAATAGCAGCAAATAAATATCTTTTCAGATCCCCAATTAGATGGCTCCTGGATTGATGATTTGGTACACCCCCTAATTTTTTGTCTGTGTACCAATCAAACAGATCATGATTACTGTCAATTGTATCTTGACAATCAACAAATTCGGAACCAATTCCATAATCACTTGCCATAATATTGGGAATCCGATGATTAATGTCCAAACCATTCCATATCTTGATTTCCTCCAGATACTCGTTAACAATGATTTCCCATCTTTCATTAGAGTCAGGAACTTTTTCATAAACTCTTTTCTTTCTGCCACTATAACTTTCGATACTAGCTGAGAACCTTCTGTTAATACCGCTCCTTACCTTTGGAAGTCTACCTATTACTGAATCAAGGGACATTTTTTTATCCTTTCTAGATAACGTTTCTGGTTCAATATCAACATCGTTTCTAATTCCAAGTAGGATAACTCTATGTCTTTTCTGAGGAATTCCATATTCCTCGGATTTAATAAGATATTCCCGATCACTCTTTACATCGTTAGTTACTAATGAGAATATCTTATACTCAGGCGAGCTGGTTTGCGGAAATAACCTGCCTAGTTTTCTAAGATCTGATAGTATCCATTTAAATACTCTCTCCCCGTTAATTTCAGCAGACAGTAATCCTTGTACATTTTCCATCACGAATACTGCCGGATGGTGATTAGCAATGATCCTTAAGTATTCTCTGTACAAGTAGACTCTATGATCTTCTTCATCAACACCCCCTACCCTTGATCTTCCAGCTAGTGAAAATGCCTGACACGGAGGTCCTCCTATTAGTACCCAATCCTTCTTACTTTTTAAGGCTTTTCTAATTCTATCGTCAACTACTTCATTTGGAAATTTGTCATCTCCAAGCTCTGCTCTCCATGCTTCTGCCTTAGCTTTAGCTGATTCTTCCGGATATGAACTATATAATTCATCAATTTTTAGTTGTCGTTTCTTTAAGTCTTTTTCTTTTAATACATCATAGTATTCCTCGGGGGCATTGCCCAAGGGGAATTGTCTGTAGAAACTTCTAAGTAATAGTGTTTTATGGGCATCGATATCCTTTTCTATTGATAGTTTTATATCAAATACCCGATCGCCTTTCTTAGTTACTGATGAAAAACCCTCTGCGAGACCGCCTGGACCGGCAAAAAGATCAATAACTGGTATATTTCTTTTACTTGGCATTTAAATCTTTAATCAAATTATCAAATGTATTATTAATTCTCTCAGGTTTAAGTTCACATTCCCATAAAACAATAACATTCCAACCCATATTCTTTAGTTCTTGAATAGCTAACTTATCACGCTTTCGATTATTCTCAAGTTTGTCAACCCAACATTTTGTTCTAGTTTTTGGAATAACGTAGTACTTACATCCTTCATGAGCATGCCAAAAACATCCGTTGACAAATATTACCGTTTTGTACCTAGGTAATACAAGGTCAGGTTTCCCTGGGAGTCTTTTGTCATGCAGTTTGTAACGGTAGCCTTTACCGAAAAGATATTTCCTAACCAAAATTTCAGGCTTAGTATCCTTACCTTTAATCTGGCTCATATTATAGCTTCTTATATCCGGTTCATGAACATCAGTCATTCTGTTTCCTGTTTGATACAATAAGCTCCCTTACATCCACATTTAAAATCTCAGCAATTCTTATGAGATCTGGCAAACTTGGTTGTCTCCTGTTTTGCACATATGAGTTAACCATATTGTAACTCTTTCCTAACTTATCTGCAAGCCAAGTTTGCTTGATACCTTTTTCTTCAAGAACTTTCTTTATGGAGTTCATTATATATAGAATTTCCTACTAAGATAATTAATAAGTTACATTATATATCAACAAATGAGATAAAAATACACCATAGTATAGATTCAAAACTAATATTTTTATACAACAGATCTATAATAAGATATCAAGCCTGATATTGAACAGACATATGAAATCTGGAAGCACCTTCAATAATGGCAGTACACAGATTCAATATCCTAGATCGTATTGCATCAACTCTTATTGTATTTTCACTAAGTTTTAGAATATTGATTTCTTCATCTTCTGAGTATTCAGGTTCGCCATAGGTAAGGATTTTGTCTGTAAGAAGCTCAGCATCAATATTCCTCCACTCTCCAAGCCCTTCTATATTAAAATAATCCTTAATGTCATTATAATGTTGAATAAGAAACGATTGCTCCTTGGGAATTATTCCTCTGCAAAATATATTAAAAGGTATGAGACTCAAGAGTTCGTCGGGCTTAATTGTTGATTTTGCAATTTCATTCCAGAGAACAGTATCATCCATGACATAGCCCTTTCTAAACCATTCAAGAGCATTATAACATGCTTGAAGTCCCTCAGTAGTAAAACTCTGGTCCTCAGGTATTGTATATACTAGACTATTTAAAAAGTCTAGAGTAATAATTCTAATAATATAAGGTTCATCTGTTCGACCAACTTTTCTCTTTAATATTTCCAAGAATTCATTAGGTGAATTGGCTTCAGATGGTCGAACAATATAACCACTGAATTTACCTTGAATCTCTTCAACATTTCTGACACTTGGCGGAAAACCTGATAGACCAGGTAATGATCTTAAATAATCCTTTAGTCTATCAGGAATTTTATTTGCTAAGATTAAATAAGTATTCTGCTTGAAGTTACTGGATTCTAAGTCCCTCCTTAGTCTATTCAAGGTATCTTGATTAATTCCAAATGTTGATAGACGGCCTAATTGAATTATTCTCACAAGTGTTTCATGCAAGTTCTTTGACTGATGAAGCTCCTCTTTTATCTCATAGAATTGAAGATCTTTATAATGTCTTTCGACGAACAACATAAGTATCTCGTTATCATCTATGTCACCAGTTTGACCCAGGACATATGAAGAATAATCGATTAAGAAATTATGCATGTCCAAAGTAATTTCTCCATATTTTAGACCTAAGTTATTTGATTGTTTTTGAATCTGTTGAAAATCTTCAGGTGATTTCGTTTCATCCCATTTTATACAGTAATAGCATAACATTATTGAATTAATTCTTTGCTCCTCAATATCTCCATTAAGTTTATTTTTAAGTGCATGTCTTAATATATCTTTTTCATCAACTAATTCATTTAAATTTGTTCTCGTTAACTTAAAATTTTCATTACCATCAAAATATCTATTAAATCTATAAATTACTTCGTTTTGAATTTCCATAATCTTTTTTTTCTCTTTTATGTGCCTTCGGAAATCAACTACAGAAATTCCTAACATACCTATAATAATCGAAATCAGAGAAACTAATATTTCTTTAATTATCGAGGAAGTAATAAAAATAATTATAAGGATATTGCATGTTAGTATACATAATACGAATATTACTAACCAATTGTCTTTAGCTAAATTGAAGATATAAACAATAATTCTCCTCCGTTTGCTGGCTATCTCATGTATCCATATTCCTATTTCTCTAAAATATTTGAGACTTTTAGTATCCTTTTTTAACCTCATATTGATTTTTTTAACACAGAAATAATGAAATAGTTACAAATGCTGTCAATAAAATAAGTTACTAAACGTATAGTCTAATTGATAATAATTGATATTAAAATAAACTTAACCGGTCAAAGGGTAGTATTTAAGAAACATCAATTCTATTTTAGAATCAGACATAATTAAACTGAGATTCAAATATAATCAAAAACTCTAATGGAGTCAAGATTCTTATTACCAAGTTATTAACTTCAATAATTAATGCACATTTGTCTCATTTCATTCGCCAAAAGAGCATTTCACCGAATCTCCAATATTTGTTTATATTTTGCCCTCCCTCCTATTAAGAAAGGTTGAGAGAGTTGAGAGGCCCTCCTCCGCCAAGGCTTCGGAGGACACTGGTTGAGAAAGTTGAGTTTTAATCACTGCACAAATTGGCCAAGCTATTTAACATAATGCAATTCATTATAGGAATCTCGTTGATTCTGTTCCTATAATAGGCATTATACTAAATAGCCACTCATTATTAAACCTTTACAATTCTAAAAATTGGTTTAACGATATGGATCCACAAATTTTCTTACATTATTTGGAATACCATGCAGGATGTTGTTTATCCCTGTACACATTGATCCTAAATTAGCACCCGGGGAATTACAAAAAATAACAATCAGAATTTTCTCTTCAACCCGCCGTTCAATAATTGCATTAAAACCATTAATTGCACCGCTATGAGATATAATTGTTTCTATCTCACTGGTTCCCGGGATAGTGTCGTTAACACAGAACCAACCGTATGCACAACTTTTAAATTGTGGCTCGAACATGATGTCCATAGTTCCAGAATCAAGCAATTTACCATTATTTATGGCCTGGTCCCAGAGAAAAAAGTCTTCTACTGTTGAGAAGAGTGCCCCTGCCGCATAAGGAATGGACATATTCATATCACGACCTTTCTCATATTTGCCTGAATTAACAGTATATCCTGTAGCTCTATCAGGTATATTCAACCTGGGATGATCATACCCGGAATTCATCATACCCGCCTTTTCAAGCACAAATTCTTTTATAACCTCCTCGTATGTTTTACCAGTGATAGCTTCGATTATACCACCAAGAATGAAGTAGCCAGAGTTATTATACTGGTATTCAGTTCCCGGTTCAAACAATAAATCGTCACTGCAATAATCCTTAATGAAATCTTCAACAGGATAAGGATCAAGACTTACTTCAGATAATCTTTGGTTACTTGTGTATGATGGAATACCTGAAGTGTGTGTTAGAAGATGATGAATTGTTACTCTATTTCCAATATCCTTCCTGTAATAAGGCAGATATGTGCTAATATACTCATTTAGAGCAATCTTTTTTTGTTCCAATAATTGCATAATGACAATGGCCGTGAAAGGCTTGGTAATAGAACCAATTCTGAATTTTGTGTAAGAAGTATTAAGTACCTTACTTCCCCTATTAGCTAGTCCGTATCCTTTCTTTAAAACCACTACTCCATTCTTAGCCACCAGCACTGAACCATTAAAAGCAGCATCATTTTGATATATCTTTACAAATTCATCAATTTTAACTGTTTGATTTTGAGCTGAAAGTGACGGGTGAAAGAAAAGAAAGATTAAGGTGAAAGTTAAGAATGAAATTCTTAAGAATATTCTAATCATTCGCATCATAATTAGCAATTATTCGTAGAATATGATTTGATTATAATCAGTTGTAGATAAAACTAATTTCGTTTTTTTATATAAACAAATATTTGGTGTAAAATAGTATATTATTGCAAAAACTTAATAGAGTAATATCACATATATCACACCCATTTTGCTCCCCTCGCCCGCCAACGCTTCAGGTGCCTGTTGCACATTAGCCTCATTACTTATGCTTTATTTTATCTTATTTGGATAATATAATTATTGGTATGGCTTTCGATTGAAATAAACAACCGAAAAAATAGTCTTTTAATGATTGCAAAATA
>Ga0315549_1002663_pt1 | contig 16678 bp, 17 predicted proteins | sample SalMarSW160200MG_FD_203101 | JGI IMG/M metagenome (GOLD analysis project Ga0315549, IMG submission 203101) | Salt marsh sediment microbial communities from the Plum Island Ecosystem LTER, Massachusetts, United States - Salt Marsh Sediment SW1601-200 ... | reverse complement strand
GCATGATTTTGCGCTTTCAGGTAATATACGGTGCTTTTTACGTAGAATTTGTAATCAAATTTTTGCTTGAGACAAGCAAAAATCAGCAAAATTGATGTTTTCAGTCAGCTACATTCCGAAGTACTGTGTTAATAGAATATCTTATCCCTGTCCTAATATGAACACTCTCTGGAAAATCACTTATTATTCATCCTTCCAGCTTGTAGTTACAATACCGATGGTGAAAACGATTGCTGCAAATATGAAAATCACAAGGCTGTTCATGAGCGCCCCTGAAGCATCACCGAGAATCATCGCATCCCTCAGACCCTCTCCCACATAGTAGAGTGGCATGAACTTTGCAACGACCTGCAAAAAGTGGGGCATCATCTCAAGAGGGAAAAATATACCTGCAAGAAACATCATCGGAAAAGTGATGGCATTGGCGGCGGCGGGGGCGGTCTCCTCGTCCCTCACGAAACGGGTCACAATCATACCCATGCCAGCAAATGCAAAACTTGCGGAAATGATTAGAATGAACATGTACACATTCAACTCGAATGTCAGATGCCATACCAGCACACCCACCACGAGAATGAAGAATGTGGAGACAAATGCCATGAAAAGCATGAACAGCATTTTTGCGAGAATCCAGTCACCGCGTGTGAAAGGCGTGGTTGACAATTTCCGCAGTATGCCATTTTTCCTGGATTTCGTATTGCTCTCTATCACGCCGAAAACGCTGTTTGTCATAACGGTTAAAGCAATGACACCGGGCACGAAGAAATCGATGTACTCAAATTTTTCCTGTATTATGCTGCTCGTGTTGACATGCATGAAATTGTCGCCGCCCGCAATCATTAGGTTTGACTGGCCGGTGAGCTGGGCCATGACGGATATTATTACGCCATTGCTCTGTGCGTCGCTCTGGTCGAGCATGAGGGTAATATTGGGGGCAAGACTTGCATCTTCGTTAAATATCGCCAGCCCGAGTTTCATTCCATAATTTTCCGGAATCACCATGACTGCTTTCAATTTTTCAGATTTTACATACCTGTTCAGCTCCTCCCGATCCGAGGCATCACTGTCTTTTATGACTCTCATTCTTATAACACCCGTGTCGTTGAGTTGGTCGTATAACGCATCATAAAAATTGGTAAAATTACCGAGACTTCCGGAAGGATAACCCATCCCCGTACCGTTTTTTATCATGCCAATAATGAACTCTCCGTTTTCATAGTCATAGTTTTTTACGTACAGGTCATACCTCCCCGCCCCCCCACCCGAGAAAATTGCACCGAACAACAATATGAGAATGACGGGAAACGCTATGGAAAAGAACAGCGTTCCCTTGCTGCGAGTGTAATTCCTGAAGCTTGCCATAAAATCCGTGGCAACGATTCTCAAATTCATGTTGCCTCACTCAATTTTGCACCCGTGAGATTGAGGAAAACATCCTCCAGGTCGGAACGTTTGATGTCCACCTCACGATAATACACTTCCTTTTCCCTGAGATAAAACAGGATGTCTATAACAGCATCTTTCTTTGGAATTTTTACCTCCACATTTCCGTTCGTCAACCTCGTTTCGGTATAGCCGGTTTTCCTCAATGCTTCCATAGCCTCCTTTACATTGCACCCCTTTATGGATAATATACTCTGCCCCCCGTACTTCTGTATGAGTTCGTCCAGCGTGCCCTCTGCAACAATCCTGCCCCTGTGGATAATTGCAATATCATCCGCAAGATATTCGGCCTCCTCCATATAATGGGTTGTAAGAAACACGGTTTTCCCCTGCTTTTTCAGCCCGGCAATGGCATTCCATACGTCTCTCCTGGCACGGGGATCAAGACCTGTTGTGGGCTCATCCAGAAATACAATATCCGGGTCGTTCACCAGGGCGATGGCAACACCTACACGCTGTTTCAGCCCCCCGGAAAGAGTGTGGTACTGTTCATGTTCCTTGTCCCTCAAATCTATGATATCGATGATTTCGTCGATGTCGGCATGCTTTTTATACAGGCGGGAGAAGTATGTCAGCGTCTCTCTCACGGTGAGGCGCTCGAAAGATATGAACTCCTGGGGCAACACGCCGATTCTTTCCTTTATTTCCTTTGTTTTCTTACTTATATCACATCCCAGTACCCTTATTTTTCCTCTTGCTGGATTCCTTATCGTTTCTATCATCTCGACCGTCGTTGTCTTGCCTGCACCGTTGGGTCCCAGAAAGGCAAAAACCTCGCCAGCACGAACCCTAAAAGATATGTTGTCCACTGCCTTCAAATCGCCGTAAATCTTTGTTAGGTTTTCCACCTCTATGGCGTACTCCATTATCAAGCAAAAAATCAGCGTATTTAAACATATCGACAATGATTTTTACGGGTAGCCCATTCACCCACATGGAAAAATGGCGTCTTTTGCTTCATTCCTCCCAGGATGCCTTCACGAACATGGCAATAGATGAAACATTGCTCATTTCGGGCAAGCCCACAATAAGGCTCTACAAATGGAAACCGTCGGCCATCTCCATCGGATATTTTCAGGGGATGAAGGAAGAGGTGAATCTTGATGCCTGCAAAAAGGCGAAGGTGGACGTGGTGAGAAGAATCAGCGGCGGGGGGGCAGTTTTCCACGACAGAGAGGGAGAGATAACCTACTCGCTGGTCGCCCCCGAGAAAATGCTTCCGAAAAATATCCTTGCGTCATGCAGTAAAATATGTTCCTCCATTGCATGCGGGCTTGGACATCTGGGACTGAATGCAGAATTCTCTCCTCTGAATGATATCGTTGCCGGCGGGAAAAAAATTTCGGGTAGCGCCCAGACCAGACGATACGGCAACGTATTGCAGCACGGCACCATCCTGCTCGATTTGGACACGAATCTTATGTTCTCACTGCTGAACGTATCGGATAAAAAAATCGAGGATAAAAATATAGACAAAGCAAGCAAGCGTGTAACATGCCTGCGCGAGGAACTCGGAAGTGTTGATAAGGAGGAAGTCACAAAAGCACTGATAAAGGGATTCGAGGAAGGCTTCGGTATTGAACTTGTTGAAGGAAAGACGGATGAGAAGGAAATCGAGCGGATAGATGAATTGAGGGAAAAATATGCCAGCAGGGAATGGAATTTTAAAAGGTGAATTGAAGGTAAGGGGCGGAAAACTGGTCAAATGCCATCTCATGATAAAAGAAGGAAAAATTGACGAGATTAGATTCACCGGGGATTTTTTCATGTACCCCGAGGAAAAAATAGAAGAATTGGAAAAAGAACTGAGAGGCATTGAATTCAATGAAGGAAAAATAAAAAATGCAATGACTCGTTTTTTTAAAGATGTTGAGGTGCTGGGGGCATGCGCAGATGATTTTGTTGCAGTAGTAATGAATGCGAAGTTAACAAAATAACAAGGTATTTAATGGAATACGGCCTTTAAAAATATGAAAAAATTATGGCTGTTTGTAGTTTTCATAATGCTTCTCCCTCTGGTGAATGCCGACGGAGGATTTTTTTATCCCTATGAAGATATTTATGAGCCAGAGCAGAAAGCTGTAATTTTCTGGGATGACAGCAATAAAACCGAAATGCTTATTCTAAGTGTTAAGTATGAAGGCAGCAATGCCACCGATTTCGCATGGGTTGTCCCCACACCCGGCATTCCTGAATTGGAAGCGGCAGAAGATGATATATTTTATGAACTTGCACAATTAACGTCAGATTATTACCATGACTATACGACAGATTCGGGTAAAAATAGGTTAGGCGGAGATGGAAACGTTACCATAATAAAACAGCAACAGGTGGGCATTTTGAATATCACCGTTGTCAATGCTACAGATTCCGCATTATTACTCGACTGGTTGCAGGATAATGGCTATGAAATTCCAAAGGAAACCGATGATATTCTAAATTATTATGTTGAAAAAGAGTGGGTTTTTTCCGCCCTTAAAATAGATGTTCCTGCCTATCTCCGGCAACAATTGGATTTTCTACATGGGATTGACGAACGCATCACCGATTTATCAAATGCTGAAAGATATTTGATAGAGGATTTGCTGGATGATATCGTAAATAAAAGATTCTACAATGAATCAGTGGCAAGCGAATTGGGCATTCCGTGCAATAACTCGATCTACCCCGGTATATATCCTTATGGTTACTGGGAGGGATATTCATACGAGTTTTTACTGGAACGGTATTGGGGATGCACGAACTACGAAGACATGAAAGATGTGATATATTATACCGTAAAAGATTTTGTAGAGATGGAGATAAAAACGGACGAAGAAAGGAAAGTCATGGAAAAATATGGAGAATATGGCATATTCTCATTTACCGTGGGAGATTTGGTTGATAGGATATGTTATCGAATATACAAGGATATCAGCGAAAGCATGCCGTACGAAAAGTCATTTGCAGTCATGGTCGGAAATTATTACGATACAATTGATGATTGGTTGTACAATGACTGGACAGCGAGATACAAAGGAGATAAAAACATCTCACAGACAAATTATGACGGTGTGGGCTGGTACAGTAAGTTGTTGGTAAAAAATATAATACGGCTGGATGAACTAAATAACCTCAAGTACTCTGGGATTATAAATCCCGTATCTTTTGTTTTTGAGACTGATAAACCGGTCTATCCATTGAAAATATCATCTCTTAACAGTGGAGAAACGGAGATTTTACTTTATGTATTTTCAGATACTGAATGTACAACGCTTGAGTATGACTTCGACGTGGAATATAGCGGTACAATCACCCCTGAGAACGTCTCGCACTTCAAAATTTTAAGAGAATATGTTTCCAGACCATATACACTTACGAAGTTGAGAACCGTATTATCGGCAAAAGAAATGGAAGAAGATGTATCACTTGTAATGTATAGGTCGTCCATACCAAACTTTAATGTTGATGTGCTCCTCATTGCCTTGCTCGTCACGACAAGCATAATATTCCTGAGAAAAAAGAAGAGAATATGAAAAGCGCTGTAAAAGAACTTTTCCGGAAGACATTGAAAACTTTGGCATCCCGAAAGAAAAATTATGGAGGTCGTTACTACGGCAATTAAAAATTTAAAAGGGAATAGGTGATTCAACCTCATGAAAAAAATTATTGCTGGCTCCTCTTCCCTCATATTGGCAAAGAATTTGTCCGCGGAACTGAATGTGCCAATTGCAGGTACGACCGTAAAGCGTTTTCCCGACGACGAGTGCTACGTGAAAATAAATGAAAGGGTAGACAAAGCAATAATAGTTCAGAATACATATCCTGACAGCAACATAATCGAACTGTTCTTACTTCAGGATGCAGCCGTGAAGACGGGGGCGAAAAAAATAAGCGTTGTGATTCCCTACTATGGCTACGGTAGGCAGGACAAAACATTCGAGGAAGGAGAGGCAGTGAGCTCCGAAAAGATGGCACATCTGATAGAACAGAATACTGACAATGTTATTCTAATAAATCCCCACAAACCCCACATTACAAATTTTTTCAGCATAAATGCGAATAATTGCGACGGCATGCCCTCTCTGGCAGAATATTTCAAAGGCAAAGTTGATGCTGTAATCGCCCCGGACAGAGGTGCGTTGGCAATGGCAAAGAAGGCAGCAGGCATAATCGGATGTGATTATGACCACTTCGAGAAAACGAGGATAAGCGGTGATGAGGTAAAAATGGAAATTAAAGATATGGATGTTAAAAACAAAAAATTACTCATCCTTGATGACATCATATCCACCGGCGGAACGATGGCAAAGGCAGTGGAAATGCTGAAACAACAGGAAGCGGAAGAAATCTACGCAGCATGCATACATGGCCTGTTCATAAAAAATGCAGATAAAAGAATCATGAATGCAGGATGCAGCGAGCTTGCCTCAACTGACACAATAGAAAGCATCTACAGCAGGACAAGCGTGGCGAAAGAAGTGGCAAGACTGCTAATTTAAGAGATAGTCTCTTTTGTACCATTTTACTGTACAATCTTACACCTGTACAATCTTACACCATATTACAGGTCTTTTTTATTGAATATATAGTAAGTAAGTACAAACGCTCCCACCAGCCATGAAAGCAGCACGGCAAGGGTAAGCGGGGTGTTGACGAACGACGGAATGTTACCTGAAAGGTCGCTGATGGAAGGAATGCTAAGGGATACCAGTGTCGAGTATGCCCACACAGGGTTTATCAGACTCGTCACATAGTACCAGTTGGGTGCCATAAAATTCGGGTCTGTTATTTTCTCGATTCCATACTGGGCTGCCAGCATACCTGCTATGACAACATTCCATATCATCTCGAATAAAAACCACAGGAATATGGAACCGCCCATGGCTGCCGAGCGCTTCTTGAATATTGATGAGAAAAACATTGAAATGGAAATGAAAATAAGGCCGAGAAGTATGGATGCAAGTATGAATACGGCGTAGTTGCCCCATTGCACACCTTTAACGCTTGCCCCTATTACCACCCCCGAAACACCAAATCCAATGAAATTTGCAACCGAAAGCACAGCGCCCAGACCGATAAACTTGCCCAGCAGAACTTCAATCCTGCTAATCGGATATGATAAAAGCAATTCTAGGGATCCACGTTCCTTTTCCCCTACGATTGTTGCATACCCGAGCATCAGTCCTATTATAGGGACAAGCAGTACTACGAGAGTTATCATCCCTACTATCGTGGCATCCAAATCTCTCCACCCCGTGCCCCCTGCCCCCATCGACCCGAAATAAGATATGACAAGGGTTAATATAAGAAAAATGGCTGAAACAGATATTACCCATTTATTGCGCCAGTTGTCCATGAATTCCTTCTTTGCCACACCGTAAACGGCCCTGCCGTCCATTTTACTCGTCCCCCGTAAACATCAGGAATACTTCCTCCAGCGATGGCTCGACCGTCTTGAAATCGATTATTTTTCCGCCTGCTCCCTCTATTGCATTTATGATGTTTGTTTTTGCCCCCGGATTGCACATTACCTCTACCACATTTTCGGACAGTTTCGCATTTTTTACCCCTTTAACCTGCTTGACTATACCCAGGACGGATTGAGAGGGACGCTGCAGCTCTATTCTTAGCATTGGCTGCAAATCAAGTTTTTTGCCAAGATTTTCCAGCGTATCCAGCGCTATGAGCTTCCCGTGATTTAAAATGGCTACCCTGTTGCTTACCTCCTGAACTTCGCTGAGTATGTGAGATGAGAGAAATATAGTTGTGCCATTCTCATTCAAATCTTTTATTTTCTGGCGTATCTGCCATGAGCCCCTCGGGTCAAGCCCCCCGGTAGGCTCGTCAAGTATGAGTAACGAAGGATTTCCGATCATCGCCTGTGCCAGTCCGAGTCTCTGTACCATTCCCTTCGAGTAATTGCCCACTTTTTTGTCCGCCTCGTCCTCCAGCCCCACATCCTTCAGCAATTCAACGCACCCCTCCCTGCCGGCCCCGCGTAGCTCCGCATAAAATTCCATGGTCTGCATCGCCGTAAGGTTGTCATAAAACGAAACTTTCTCCGGGAGATAACCTATATTTTTCCTCGCCTTCTTGCCGTCCTTCACTACATCAAATCCGTTTATTCTTACCTCGCCGGCCGTGGGGAATATTACACCGAGTAATGCTTTTATGGTTGTGGTCTTGCCGGCACCGTTGGGCCCCAGCAATGCAAAAACCTCACCCTTTTTTATTTCAATGCTTAGGCTATCGACCGCCCTAACAGCATCATACGTTTTTGTCAGCCCTTTTATCTCGACAATGTTCATCAAGGCGGAAATGTCATGTTCTTTAAATAACTACTGATTTTGCTGCTGTGCTGAATAAATCATAAATGTTAAAGTCATTGATAGTAAAAGCAGAGAGAAAGTTGGAAGAAAAATAAAACAAGATGGATAGCCGAGAACTTTTTCTCAGGAATGAAAAGAACATTCGGGGAAACTACGAGAGCAAGGAGTGTCGAAGGTATGTTTCAGGAAGTAGAGATGAAATTTTCGTTCTATGATGCATTGATCAGTTTGTGAGAAAGAAAGATTGCTCACCAATTAAAGGGAAGGAAGAATGCTTCCTTAATTTGTTCAACACAGCATAATTACGAGTATACTTTTTATATTTCATTTGCATTATTATCAATATGAAAATTAATATGAAAAAAGGAGATTTAAATATTTCATATAGTACTCAAAATTATGCAATTACCCGAAAACAATTCGGGAAATTGGAGTTATATGACATTGTCCGATGCACCAAAGATAAGAATGGAAGGTGAAAAATAATGGTGTTAGAATTTTTGAATCAGAATAGTGGAGCTTTCGCTGTTATATTTTCAGCTGTAGTAGCTATCGCAACAGTAGTATATGCCATTTTAACATGGAGATTGACCTCAGAAACCAGAAAAATGAGAGAAGCTCAAACAGAACCGAGAGTCTCTGCAACCATTCAGCCGAGGGAAGAATGGATAAACTTTATAGATATGGTTATACAAAACATAGGATTAGGGCCAGCTTATAATATAAAATTAGAGGCCAATCCTGATTTTGAATACGCAAAGGGAGAGTTCCTATCTGAGTTAGGCTTCATGAAAAACGGTTTGAGATATCTTGCTCCTAACCAAAAATTACAATTCTTTTTAACAAGCATGATTGAAGATTTTGATAAGAAAGTTAAAACCCCATTTACAATTAAAGTAAGTTACAAAAATAAGTTTGGTAAAAAATATTCTGAAGATCTTGTAATAGATTTCTCTGAACTAATTGGATTGGGACAATTAGGAGAGCCACCACTTCACAAAATTGCTAAAAACATGGAAGATATAGAAAAAGATCTCCATCATCTTTCTACTGGATTTCACAGAATGAAAGTAATTAGGTATACAAAGGAAGATATAGAAAAAGAAACAAAACAACTGTTAGAACGGACTAACAAACCGAAAAAGGAGGAGAAGGAATAATGGTAAGTGCATCGGGGAACTCTGTGGCATTTCGTGCCTTGCCTCGCTTTGCTCGGGGCACATAACAGGCGAGTATCTGGCTATGGTGCTTCGCTCCGACCAAATCCGCCTGCGGCGGACTTCAGATACCTGTCAACCGTTATATGAAATCGTGGACTTCGTACTCAACAATTCAGATTAAATAAATAGTTATTTAAACGACTGAGGAATGCGAAATGATGCCTCTGCTGTCAATCGTGGTACCGACATACAACGAATTGGAAAATGTGCCCGTCCTGCTAGAGAAAGTCAAAGATGCTCTGAGTGATACGGACTTCGAGGTGATTATTGTTGATGATGACAGCCCCGATGGCACGGCAGAACTGGCTGAAAAACTGAAAAAAAATTATGATTTCCTAAAGGTTATAAAAAGAAAAAATGAGCGTGACCTTGCAACCGCCGTACTAGAAGGTTTCAAAAACAGCGAAGGAAAAATACTTACGGTCATGGATGCCGACCTTCAGCACCCGCCGGAAAAAATCATCGAGATGCTGGATGAAATAGAAAAGGGGGCTGACATCGTCGTCGGGAGCAGGTACATACCGGGCGGGGAAATCGAACACTGGTCATTAAATAGAAAGTTTTATTCCAAGGGGGCAAGGGCTATAGCCCATCTCCTGCTACCGAAAAGCAGGGCGGTTAAGGACCCGCTCTCAGGATTTTTCATGCTCAGACGCAGCGTGCTGGAGGGGGTGGAACTTCATCCCATAGGCTACAAAATACTGCTCGAAATTCTGATAAGGGGTAATTACAAAAAAGTTGAGGAAGTGCCCATAACATTCAAGGACAGGGAAAGAGGAACAAGCTCCCTCGTTTTCAATGAGTACGGCAAATACACCAAACATCTGCTCCGTCTTTCCTGGGATGAGGGTGAAATACTTCGCTTCTTCAAGTTCGGGCTGGTCGGGATAAGCGGCGTGTTTGTTAATGAGGGATTGCTGTGGCTGTTCTGGGGAACCATGGGCATATATCTTGCACTGGCGAGCGTTATCAGCGTAGAACTCTCAATAATATGGAATTTTATGTGGAACGAAGTATGGACGTTTCATGACAGGGGGAAGGAGGGCGTGAGAGAGTTATTCAAGAGAATGGGAAAATTTAATCTCGTGAGTTTTGTGGGGCTTGTGTTAAACGTCTCCGTGCTCATGTTCCTTCATGTTGCATTCGGCATATATCCGCTTACCGCAAATATAGCCGGAATTGCCGTGGCGTTCATATGGAATTTTGCCGCCAACAACCTATGGACCTGGTTCGACTAACTGCTTTTTAACATATATGATATACCTGTCTTCGGAAAAATGTGGTATAAGTCCGTCAAACAAAATCTGTCCCCTGCCCTCCACCGTATGGTAAAGAACATAATCCTTGCTTCTGTTGATATATTCCCTGACTTCATCCATATTAGACAGATGCCAGTAAAGTACCAACGCCTCCACCTCTCCGTTCTCGAGCCAGTATATTATATCGGATGGTTCCGTCGGTGGGCTATGGTAGTATGCAAGGTTGGTCAAATTCGGCGGGCAATCCCTGTCCGCCAATACACTCACCAACGGATTGCCCGCTATTATCACAGAACCGGGAGGCGTTATACTGTATATTTCATCTGCCACATCGTAGGAAATATCATGCGGTGCGGTTAATACCAGAGATGAGGAAAGAACGGCATTTACCGCAACAAATGCTGCAAGCAATGCCTTTCCCTTGAGAATATTTTCCGGCATATCGGATAAAACCACGGCGGCCATTATTGCAGCAGGAAAAGCGATATATGCAAAGTGATGCTGGGATGTCCTTCCCTGAAACATTAAAAATATGAATATGGAAAGGAACCACATTACCAGAAGGGCAACTTTTCTATTTTTCAAATCCCATCTTTTTATCGAGAGAAGATAGATAAAACTGGGGCCTATGAACAGGAGAAATGAAAGCTTCGTGCCCATATCAAAGCCCCGGCCTGTCTGTCTCAACAGCATGCCGTTTATCAATTCCTGTGGAGTGAATACAAGCAATACGAGAAGAAACGGAAGGATTGAAAAAAGTCCGTACACAGAAATATGTACAAAATTCTTCTTTTTTGCCGCATCATACAAAAATGCCATGGTTACAAGAAATGCAAACGGTACCGCAATCATTTTCGCAAGACATGATAGGGAAAGGAAAAGTGATGCAACGGCCACATTACCCCAGTTTCTGTCATCGATGTATCTGATGAAAAAAAGTGCCGAAATGCACAATAGCGAGGCTGAAAATAAATCGAGAGATGCAAGCCTTGACTCCCTCAGAAGTGTGAAATCCATGGCGAGCATGAGAACGGTAAACGCACCGGCCTTCATGTTTTTTAGGTGCGATGCAATCAGGAATGATGAAAATGTGGCAGCCAGAAAAAGAAAGAACGAAAGATATCTGGCCGACATGACATCCCCCTTAATGAGAGATAGAACCATGATGGCAATGGGCGCCTGGTCGCCGCCTAAGTCCCGATAAAAGTTGTATCCGTCTCCCATCATCTTTGCTTGGAGCAGATGTATCCCCTCATCAATTCCGTTCGTGGAGAATGGATTTTCTAGATTATACAGCCTGAAAAAAATGAAGATAGTGGCAACAACAAAAAGAACGACGATCTTTTTGTCAGTACCCGTCATTGCCTACTCCCTCTTTATCCTTCTCGCTCTCACAGTATGAACGGCACCGCACGCCTCGCATTTCAGCAGGAGTGTTCTGTTCTTCTTTATTAATTCTGTATCGGGCCTGCCGCATTCCTTGCACAATACGAATCGATTCACATAGTCCTCTATTCTCTTCTGCACCTTTCTTTCGGGTATCTTTCCCTGGAATATTGCCCTCTCCCCGTCCGCCTCGCCCGCTGTGCCCAGCTCCTTCAGCAGGTATGAAAGAAAATGCTGCGGGTCCCTGTTCAGAATACTGATTATGTCCATGAAATTTTTTAATATGGTTGTATTTCCTTCGTAAAAGACCATACCTCTTGGCATCTGGAACCTCTCTTTTATTGTCACCTTATCCGGCAGGGCATCCATGGACCGATTCAACAATGCCTCATAATCATACTTCTTCATCAAATTTGAATGCTGCTGTGCTTAAAAAGTTATTCCAGTGTCGCATGCCTTTTTCTCATTTCTTTCTCGTCCTCATCCTTTCTTGCCATCAGTTCGGAAACGAGCCCGTCCAGAAATACCCAGGAGCTTGCTTCAAACAGGGTACCGAGAGGGGCAAGAGCAGGGTCTCTCCCTCCCACCGAAAGGGATATCAGAATATCGGCAAACCTTGCTATATGTGAATCCGGATTTGCCGTGATTGATATTATTTTTGTCCCCAGTCTCCTTGCAATCTCCGCGGTCATGGCAACCGGTATTGTCTCTCCCGAACCGGATATAAGCACCACAAGGTCGTTTTTCTGAACCGGGGCAGTTATGGTTTCGCCTATAACAAACGTCTGGAAGCCAAGGTGCATAAGGCGTATGGCAAATGCCTTCCCCACCAAGCCGCTCCTCCCCGTGCCGTAAACAAATATTCGTTTAGCATGCATGAAAAGATTTATTGCATCTTCCACTTTACCTTCACTCACATTTTTTAGAATATCATCTATCTTTTTGTTTATGTAAGCAGTCGACTCCCAGAAACGTGCTTCCTTATTCATTTTGATATTTCCATTGCCCTATCAAGCAGTATCTGTGCATATACCGCATCATGTTCCAGTATAGGTGATTCCGAGATAATCGTGATATTGTAATCGTTTTCAACTATACATTCCATCAATTTTATGACGGACATATCCCCCTTCCTTATGGGAACGTGGTACATTTCCCCATCTCTATCATACATTACTCCAGTCAAATGAATAAGATAATGCTCCAGTCCCAGACTTTCAACTTCGTCAAACACTTTCTGGAAATCTTCTTTCTCCTTCAGGCAGCCGTTGCCCCGGGCATGTATATGTCCCACATCGAGAACAGGTACCGTCCCGCGGACACGTTTGCATACATCTATAACTTCTTTCAAACTGCCGAATACCTCTCTCTTTCCCATTGTCTCGATTCCCATCGGGACTGCTATTCCCTCTTTCTCGAATTCATCCCTCAGGGAACGTATATTCCTTACGATTCTTTCCATGGATTTTTTCTTTGACAGGTTGCCATAAAATCCCGTATGAATCGTAACCACCTTTGCATCCATGATGTGGGCAAGATGAACAGATTTTCGTATCTTATTCTTGTTCATCTCCGCATTTTTCTCGTTACCGGTGAGATTCAGGTAATACGGAGAATGAATAAACATCTCAATATTGCATTTACCCGCAGCGTCTTTCAGTTCAATTGCCTCCTCCTCAGATATAAAACCCCTGGCAAACTGTATTTCCATGGCAGATAAGCCCAGATTTTTTGTGTAAATAATACCGTCCCTGTTTGTACGGTCTTTGCACGATAATGGTATGCCTGCCACTCCAACTCTTATCACAGAGATTTGTATTGCCTGGCCATTAATATAAATTTCTAATAGCTCAGTACTTCGGAAAGTAACAAAAAAAGAGTGAAAAATGTGCGTTTTAGGCACACCCAGTAAACCCCTTTCCCCTTATGGCGACTGGCGTATCCTCACACGAATGGCGAATAAAATCTTACATTCGGAAATACTGCTGCCTCTATTGAGTTTCTCGACAATCTCTTCCTGCAACTTAATAAACTAGAATTCCAATACCCACTACTATTCCATTCTTTATTGCATAAACTGCACCTCCTTTGATATGCTCTGGTGACCGTTGGTTTCCCCAGGACAAAAATACCCCATTATCTACCGCTCTCGATAATCTTGTCATTTCATTATTGCAGATTTTTGTATTTCATAAGCTATTGCTCACTTTTTCCCCCCATAATATTAACGCTTGAAAGTTTGGTTCCCGTTTTGGCACGGTTAAAGAAGGGACATACCTCAATGCAGTTTGAACAATCTCCCCCATTCTCCACCCAAAATGAATAACACTTATCGTGATCCACAGCCCATCGTAGAATTCCTTGATTGTTAGAGGGGCATACTACTTTGAAAGAGGGTTCCTTCTCAAATTGGATTGCTCCTATTTCGCATGCCTCTGCACATTTATTGCATCGTTTACAAAAATTTGTAACCCCGAATTCTATGGGTTTATCCGGCTCCAATGGTAAATCGGTGAATACTTTACAAAGCCGCACGCACGGCCCATATTCAGGAGTTATCAGCAGTCCGTTCCTTCCTAGTTCACCGAGGCCTGCATCGATAGCAAGGGGGATGCTCAAAGCAGTATCATTGCCCATTGGAATGGCCTTGTATCCTAAATTTCTAATAAACTCTGCCAGGCATGCAATACAAAAAGCCATTCGTGAATAACCCATAGCACTGGCAGTGCAGGCAGGAAAAGCTGGCGAAGTTTTAATGGCCGTGGCATCCATTTCTATAGCCATGACAATCGCATACTTATATTCTTCAGGGATTTTAATTGGCTTTCCATCCATGTCATAGGAGTATATCCAACGGTGGTCAAGTTTACAAATTCCCACAAGTGCTGCTCCATAAAGCTTTGCCGTTTCTTTAACCTGCTCGCTCATAATGTGCAGATTCATCACGGGATATTCTTCCAACACGGGTTTATTCATGACTGTATTGGGCTCGCTCAGTTGCTCCCAAGAGAATGCTCCGTGAAAATAATCATGAACAGCCCATGCTCCCAATGTCCTAGCAAATTCTACTCGAGAGTTTCTGGACTCGTTCTCGGCAATAATTTTTGCGACATTTTCGTACATATCTTTTCTATAAAAAGGTGCCTTTTTATCCCAGAGCATCCGTCCAAATGCATTTTGTCTCTGGTCAAACCGCTTTAAAACTTTTTTGTCAATTGTATAGGGAGGCAAATTAAGTTTCCCGATCATTTTTCCTCCTTAGACAATATGCAAATATCATTTAGCACAATCCCATCCAATATTCTACATTTATCTTTCGTCTTATTCTTTTTCTAAATTCAAAAATCAATGGAAAACTGAAAATCTCCAAAATACAAAATATGCCATATAAATTAGGCATGTACGAACTCGCTCGCATATCATTCCAATTTGGCATATCTAAAATAATTCCTATTTCCATTTTTCAAGCTTTAATCAAAACTAGTATTATAAACATTTTCATAAAATCAGTACTTCGGAAAGTAACAAAAAAAGAGCGAAAAACGTGCGTTTTAGGCACACCCAGTAAACCCCTTTCTCATTATGGCGACTGGCATATCCTCACACGAATGGCGAATAAAATCTTACATTCGGAAGTACTGCAGTTTACGGAATGATTTCAGTTGTATTGTTAAAAGAGGGATAATCTATCTCTTTCTCAATCTGCGGCAGATGCCCAATTACAACGTCCTTCACTCCCTCAAGCTGACGGATAAGATGCTTCGTCACACCACATGTGGCATGAAAACCCTCTTCGTCCCACAACCGCTCTTTATAGGCAAACAAACACCGCCCCCCGCAAATGGAATATACATCACATGATTCGCAGGGCTCTCCTATTTCCACTCTTTTGAATGAATGTATATCTCCCAGTTCATTCCACAAAAATTCGCCGGCAATCAGGCATGCAAGTACTTTTCCATCAGTCGTTATTGCCACCGCCTCCTTCCCGGCGCCGCAGGGCAGCCCCTCCCCGCCCCATACCATTCTTTTCATAATGCCGAGGAACGGCACGATTCCAAGGACTTTCTCCTTCTCCATTTCTCTTATCCAGAAGGCTACCAATTTCTCTATGCCGGGCATGTAACTTATTTCAGCCCATTCTCTGAATTCCTTAAGTTCCCAAAGAGCTGACCAGACCACATCGAGCTGCCAGTGGACATGTGGGAAAAACCGCAGAAGATGAGTAACGTCCTTGTAAATATCGGTGTATCTGGAAACAGCCATTCTTGCGATGACAACACCATCATAGCCGCTTTCCCTCAGAAAATGCAGGGCATCCATGACTTTACCATAACATCCCGGGGCACGATAGCGGTCTGTTACCTCCCTTCTTCCGTCGATGGAAAGCAGGATTGTATCAAATTTATTTACTTTTTCTCCAAGCTTATGCATGAAATACCCGTTTGTCTGCAATACGAATTTTTTTGCCGGCAGAACGGAAAGAAGATTTTTTACCACATCGGGACGGAGAAGCGGCTCGCCCCCGTAAAAGGCAACAACCGCATCTTTATCTTTTCCTATAAAATCGGCAAGCTCACCTATGTCGTATGTTATTTCCTGCGGCATACCCTCAAGGCTTCCGCCACAGTAACTACATGAGAGATTGCAGGTGGGCGTCACAATCAGGGTGTAAAGCATGTAGTGAAAATGCTGTTTATGTTATCAATTTTTCCTTGTATACACAACCATTTACGCCCGTGCAGCCAAATACTTTATACAAATACACAAGGATATATGCCACTGATACAATAAAAAGAGATATGGTTACTATACAAAATATGCTATAATGCGGGATAGTAAGAAGAACATTGTTGGATAGTGATATACTCCCCGCCATGAATGGCGGGGCTTCTCACGAAGAGGAGGGCTGGCGAAATGCAGTCAATGTGATCTGATGTACCTTATGTTTTCTCACATAGTTTATGGCCGTTTCAACATCTGCATCCCCTACAGTTCTGTAAAACTTTCCCGGACTCCAGAAATGCCCACGTGGATATCTCAACCGAAACTTCGGTTG
>Ga0315549_1002661_pt1 | contig 16698 bp, 16 predicted proteins | sample SalMarSW160200MG_FD_203101 | JGI IMG/M metagenome (GOLD analysis project Ga0315549, IMG submission 203101) | Salt marsh sediment microbial communities from the Plum Island Ecosystem LTER, Massachusetts, United States - Salt Marsh Sediment SW1601-200 ... | reverse complement strand
TACAGAATATTTAAAAAAATGTCTTATATAAGTATTCCTTTAGATGCAGGAGATTTTTCATTAATAGACAGAAAAGTAGTTGAAGTTTTAAAACAATTTCCTGAAAGGGACAGATTTCTTAGAGGCCTCAGAGCATGGGTTGGATTTAAACAAACCGGTATTCCATATACAAGGCCTGAAAGAATGTTTGGAAAAACTACAAATAATTTTCTAAAAAATTTAAATTGGGCTTCAAAAGGGATTTTATCGTTCTCTTTTATCCCCCTGCAATTGATAAGTTTATTATCTTTTTTTATATTTATTATTTCTGCCATAGCCCTGATAGCCCAAGTTATCTTAAGGTTTGTTATCCCGGAATTAGTCCCAAGAGGTCTAACAACAATATTAACTGTTATTTTGTTTCTGGGATCGGTTCAATTGTTAGCTCTGAGCACTTTAGGCGAGTATATTGGGAAAATATTTGAAGAGGTAAAGCAAAGGCCAAAATTTATTGTAAAAAGTATTTTTAAGTCAAAAAATTCTGATAAAAATTAATTAAACAAAAAATTATTTAGAAAACTTTACCTTAAAAATTTCGATAAGTGCAGGAATAATATCAAGTGCTTTTACTTTTTTCCCTTCTCTGCTACTTCTGGGCTTATATTCTACCGGTACTTCTTTAATACTGAAGTTATTCTTGCATAATTTACTTACTACTTCAAAATCAAACCCCATACCTTTTGATTTTATTCCAAGCTTTTCAAAACTTGACACTCTATATAATTTGGTTCCAATAACATCTGTAAATTTTTTTCTATAAAAAAAATTAATTAAAGAAGTAGAAATAAGACTTCCTAAAACATAAGGTCTTTTTTTAATGAGCGATAATATTGAAAATAAATTTTTTTTATAATAAAAATACCTTGAACCAAATACAACATCCAGAATTTCTTTTTCTGCCAGATCAAGCATCTTATATACAGATGAAATATTATATTCCAAGTCAGCAAACTGTATAAAAGCATATTCACCCCTTGCTAAAGATAAACCGTTAATTATGGATTGACCGCAACCATAATTTTGAGGTTGAAAAATTATATTAAGAGTGTCATCTTTTAAGTCCTTCAGTATTTTCACTGTCCCATCATATGAACAATTATCAATTACTATTATTTCCTTATCGATATTTAAACTTTTTGCTTCTTCAATCGCTTTGATAATAGTATTTTTTTCGTTAAAGACAATAACTATAACCGTTAGTTTCATGTATCACCTTTCTGGAAATGTCTAAAATTAATCTTCAATTTTAAAACATATCTTAAATTATTATCGATTCTTTACTTAAATTTGGATCTGAACCTTCATAAGGTAGGGGTGCATACTGGGAGGATTTTCTCCCCAAGGAAGTTCTTAGTATGGCACATCATAATATTTTCAAAAAAAATTATTATACTTATCATTATAAAATAATCCTGCGTTTTGAATACAATCTTTTAAAAAATTTATTTTAATTTAATTTTATTTTTTCCAAAATAGCTAATTTTAATAATTACTTAAAAAATTAATATAATTTTTATGTTTTTCCGAATCCAAAAAGAAAAAGTTTGTTGCAATAGTTTGTTCGTTAATCTCAGCTATTTTAATGAGGTTATTATTATCAATAAAATAACAGTCATACCCAATTTCTTTAAGAAGCCTTATTGCATCATTTGGGTGATAACCGAATTTTGCAGACCATTTACGAAGTAATTCTAAAAAAAGTACAGGCTTCATTTTTTTTAATGTTTCAAGTGCTCCTTTTATTACAAAAAGCTCACCACCTTCTACATCACACTTAATTAAGTCTATCCTGGAAGTAAGATTAATAATTAAATCATCAAGACGCTTTAGTTTACACTTTACTATTTCATGTTTTCTGCTTTCATGAAGACTTTTTAAAGAAGAAGACCCGGATAGTTTTGGATCATAATAGAATTCAAAGGCACCTTCAGCATCAGAAAGCCCGAAGTCATTAATTTTTACATTTTTTATATTATTAATTTTTATATTATTTTTCAAATATTCAAAAGTTTTAGGAATTGGTTCAAAAGCTATAATACATCCAAGGGGGACATATTTTGAAAGATTCAAACAATACCATCCGATATTTGCTCCAATATCTAAAATTACGCTATCTTTTTTAAGAAATTTCTGGAGCATATTCAATTCTTTTGCTTCATAATCACCAAAATTAAGGATTTCTATAGATACCGCTCTTTCATCTTTAGGATCACACGTTAAAACAAGACCCTCTATTGTAGTAATGAAAACATTATCCTGAGTTATTTTAATTGAATCCACATTCTTATTTTGAATAAAATCCTTATATTCCCAAAAAATTTTATGAATTCCATGCATTTTACTAATATAGGATTCTTTGTCAATTTCTCCTTTCCTATATTGCTCAAATAATTTTCTTAATCGATTTAACATAAAAAACTCCTGACTGTTCGCTTAAAACCTTCTTCTAAAGAATAATATGGCTTCCATCCAAGATTACGTAACTTGCTCGTATCGGGGGAGCTGTAACTGATATTGCTTTTAATATAACTCTCCTGATTCAATTTTGTATTCATTTCTACTTTCAATCCTTTTTCAGGAAATAAATCTGTAAGCATAGTTGCAAGGTCTCTTATACTTATTTCACCCTCTTCGTTTCCAATATTATAAGCATGAGTACTTTCACCTTTCAGTAAAACTGTGAAAAATCCTGCAACTGCATCAGCAAGGTAGCAAAATGCCCTGATAGCACTGCCGTCACTTTTCATTTTTATATTTCTATTAAATATAATATCAGAAATAAAATCAGCATATACTCTGCCATCATCAAGACGCATTCCCGGACCGTAGGTATGAAATGGGCGGACAATTTTAACAGGTATTCCATATTGTTTGTTCCAGGAAACACACATATTTTCTCCAGCACGCTTTCCTTCAGCATAACAGGATCGAATATCTATCGGATCTATATAACCATAATTATTTTCTTTAATTGGCATATATTCTTTATTTACTTCGCCATAAACTTCCCCGCTGCTAAAAAAAAATAGGCATTCACTTTTATTATTAATTGCAGTGTTAAGTAAATTCGCCGTACCAATAGTATTAGCTGAAATAGTACCTGCGGGATCTAACCCGTAATATTTAGGGCTTGCCTGACTGGCAGCGTGAATTATAAAATCAAAATGGGCTTTTTCCCGAACAGGAACACATACATCTTGTATTATATATTCAATATTCCCTCTATCTGTATACAAAGAAAATCTATTTAACGCTCTTTCTTTATTGCGTACAAGGGCAAAGACTTTGGCTTTCTTTTTAAATAGGTGCTCATTCAGGAATAGAATTGTCTCTACCATATATGCCGGTAAAAATCCATTAGCTCCTGAGATAAGAATATTTTTCCCTTCAAGAATATCCCACGGAATATCAGCAGAGACAATATATTCTAAGTCTTCTTTTATTATCTTATTCATGAATTTTTTCCAAAGTTTTTATATTTTTTAAATTATACATTAAACTTTTAATTATTCGTCAAATCATTTCTATCAGCATATTTTCCTGTAATTCTTCTCTGGGCAAAAGTGGTTCCTGGTCTTCAATTGGCTTATTAACAGATAATTTTGGCAAAGCTTGAAAAGCTCTATCTATTTTTATTTCCAACAGCATAGGCTGCATATTTGAAAATATTTTTTTTAAAGATTCTTCTATTTCATTGATTTTACTGATCTTAAAAGATGCTATTTTGTAAGCTTCTGCAATTCTTTTAAAATTCGGTGCACTATAACCTATAACAGTAGATTGGAATCTGGAATCAAAATATTGCTGCTGGAATTGTCTTACCATCCCATAACATGAATTATTCAATATAATTATTTTTATAGGTAAATTATGATGATAAACTGTTTGCAATTCCTGTATATTTAATTGAAAACCACCATCACCAGAAATAACTATTACAGGTTTTTTATTTTTCTGAGAAAACGAGGCACCAATTCCCATTGATAAAGCTGAGCCCATTGCACCCATACCGCCCTGTGTTAAAAATCTTTGATCTGCTTTTAATTTTAGACTCTGAGCTGCCCATATTTGTATTTGTCCGACATCTGCACAAATTATTGAATCGTTTGGCATAAAAGAAGATAAAATATCCATAAATTGATTTGGGCTTATTTTTTTGTTTTTTGATGCAGTAGATGAAGGATATTTTATTTTATATTTTTCTATTTTTTCTTTCCAATTTATTATATTCGGTATATTTTTATTATTTAACTTCTTGATAATTAAATTTAAGAATCCTTTTATATCATAATTAATAGCCATGTCTGCTTTTATTTTATTGTTTAATTCCTCAGGATCTATATCTACATGAATAATTTTGGCAGAGCGTGCAAAAGAGTCAGGATTTGTTCCTGTTTGTCTGGTATCAAACCTTGTGCCTAGTGCAATGATTAAATCTGAATTTGCTATTGTCAAATTGGCATATCTGTTACCGTATGTTCCAATCATCCCTGCAAAGTTTGAATTCTCATGGCTAAACGCGTCCAGGCCTATCAAAGTTGTTGCAACCGGAAAATTTAATTTATTTTCTAAATCATTAAATTCTTTTACAGCTCCGGACAATCTTAAGCCTCCACCAATAAGAAAAGCAGGCCTTTTAGAATCCTGGATTAATTTTACCGCCTCATCAATTTGATTATTAAAAGTGTAAGTATCTTCAGTTTTAATTGAATAATGAAATAACTCTATTTCCTTTATATTTATATCTTTTCTTTGTATGTCTAATGGTATATCAAGTAATACCGGCCCAGATCTTCCATTTTTTGCAATGAATATTGCTTTTTCCAGATAATATTTTATTTTTTGAGGTTCTGTTATTAATTTAGCATATTTGACTATAGGTTTGACGATGCTCACTATATCTGTTTCCTGAAAACCGATTTGCCTTACAGACTTATTGGATTTAAGTTCATAAGTATTGACTTGACCCGTAATAAAAAGACATGGAATAGAGTCAAAATAACAGCTGCCTATACCGGTAATCAAATTTGTTGCCCCGGGTCCACTAGTCGCTAAGGCAACACCAAGATTATCACACGATCTGGAATAGCCCTCAGCTGCAAAAGCAGCTGCCTGCTCATGATGCATTGATATTGTTTTAATATGCTTATTTTTATATAGGGAATCAATTATGTGAGCTAAAGAACCACCCACAACTTCAAAAATATAACTTATTTTATTTTTGAAAAGAAAATCTACAATATAATCTGATATTTTCATTATATTTTTTACTATTATTAAAAATTAAGCATAATTAAAAAAAATATTTAATTTTAGAATAAAAATATTAATAATTTTTAAAAAAATCATCTAAGATTATTTTAATATAACTCATCCTGTCAAAATCTATGCCAGGATATACACCTAACCAAAATAAATTATTCATGACTAAATCAGTATTCTCTAAATTACCAATTGTTCTGTATCTGATGCCTTCATAGGCAGTTTGTTTTAAAAGATTACCTCCAAAAAGCATTCTGGTTGTAATTTTATTTTCTTCCAGATAACTAACAATATCGTCTCTGTTAAAAGGAGCACCCTCCTTAATTAATATTGGAAAACCAAACCAGCTTACATCTGATTCTTTTTTCCATTCAGGAAGTAAAATAAATTTTTTATAATTCTTTAAAAAATTATAAAGAAAATTAAAATTTTGTTTTCTTTTTTCAATGAAACCTGGAAGTTTTTTTAACTGCTCGACACCAATTGCAGCTTGCATATCGGTTAATTTTAAATTATATCCAATGTGAGAGTAAACATACTTATGATCATAACCAAATGGAAGTTCGCCAAATTTTTGTGTGAATCTTTTACCGCAAGTGTTATCATGACCGGGCTCACACGAGCAATCTCTTCCCCAGTCACGAAAAGAATTAATAATATTTCTTAATAATAAATCATTCGTACATACTGCACCACCTTCACCCATAGTTATATGATGAGCAGGATAAAAACTGAATGTTGAAATATGACTGAAAGTACCTGTATATTTATCATTATATCTAGAACCAAGTGCATCACAGTTATCTTCTATAAACCAGAGTTTATATTTTTCAACAATTTTTGTAATTTTGCTTAAATTGGCAGGATTGCCAAGAGTGTGAGGTATAAAAATAACTTTAGTTTTCTCTGATATGGCTTTTTCAATATCATCAGCTTTTATATTATAACTTCCTAAATTAACATCAATAAAAACAGGAATTAAATTATTTTGAATAATAGGATTTAATGTTGTCGGAAAACCACAGGCTGTTGTAATAACTTCGTCTCCTTGTTTTACTCTTTTATCACCAAGTTTAGGAGAGGTTAAAGAAGAAAGAGCAAGTAAATTTGCTGAAGAACCTGAATTAGTAAGACTGCAAAATTTTAATCCCAAGAAATCTGCAAATTCTTTTTCAAATTTTTTTGCATATCTTCCTGTTGTCAGCCAAAACTCAAGTGCAGAATCTACAATGCTTATTATCTCTTTTTCATCGAATACTCTTCCGGCATAATTAATTTTTGATTTACCGGCAATGAATTCGTTCTTTGAATATTGCAATTTATAATATTTTTTAACATTCTTAAAAATCTCTTGTTTTATTTTTTCTGAATCCATAAATTTTATTACTTGAAAAAATTCATATAGTGGTTAATGGTTTTTTGTAACCCGATATTTAAATCATATTTTGATTTCCACCCCAATAATTCTTTTGCTTTTTTTGCAGACAGATATTGATGCTTTATTTCATTAGTCGCTTTATTTAATATAACCGGTTTTAAATTACTATGCATCAAATCAATAATTTTACTAACTAAATCCAGTACTGTAATTTGTATCTCATTGCTAAAATTAAAAGCCTCACCATGAAGTTTCTTGTCATCCATCTTTTCTGCCAGCAGTAAATATGCCCGCACTGCGTCTTCTATATAAAAATAATCCCTTATGAAGCTGCCGTCGCTTCTTATTATCGGAGGCTCATTATTCAGAATAGACCTTATCGTCCCTGGTATAATCCTATTGAAATTTAAATCTCCTCCCCCGAAAAAATTGCCGCATCTGGTTACACAAACTGGAAGTAAATAGGTTTCAAAGTACGATCTGGAAATTAAATCTGCACAGCTTTTTGAAACATCATATGGGTGTCTTCCAATTAATAGGAATTCCTCATTATAAGGCAAATCGATCTGATCTCCGTAAGCTTTATCACTGGAGGCAATGATTATTTTCTTTACTTTTTTATTCCTTCTGCAGGCCTCAAGAATGTTCCATGTGCCTTTGATGTTCGTCTCAAAGGTAGAAATAGGATTATTATTGGCAATTACTACAATAGTTTGAGCAGCAAGATGAAAAACCGTATCAATTTCATATTCATTTAATATTCTTTCAAGCAGAAAATAATCTTCAATTTCTCCTTTTACAATATTAATCTTTTTATTTAAATTGTCGGCATACAATTTTGAATAGGGGACCCAGTCTCTGGCTAGCACTGTTATATTTGAATTTCCATCTAACAGATATTTAGTTAACCAGGATCCCAAAAATCCGGTAGCTCCTGTTATAAATACATTTTTATTTCTCCAATAATTTTCTACCATAATTTTTATTGGTATCTAATTTGTTATTCCCAAGTTTTCCAGGGTGCTTTCCCGCTATCCCACAAATTTTGAAGTTCTATCTTATCTCTATTGGTATCCATAGGTTTCCAAAAACCTAAATGTTTATATGCATAAAGCTGACCATCCAATGCCAAATTTGTCATGGGTTCTCTTTCCCATAAAGTATCATCATCCTTTATATAATTTAAAACTTCAGGCTCCAAAACAAAAAATCCTCCATTTATCCAACCCCCATCTCCTAAAGGCTTTTCAACAAATTCTACCACTTCATCATTGTTTAAAATAAGGGAGCCAAATCTACCGGGTGGTCTTACAGCGGTAATAGTTGCCAGTTTTTTATTTTTTTTATGAAAATTTAATAAATCAATAGCATTTATATTAGCTACGCCATCCCCGTAAGTCAGCATAAATGTTTCATTTCCAATATATTCCTTAATACGTTTAATTCTTCCGCCAGTCTGGGTTGAGATACCTGTATCTATCAAAGTTAATATCATTTCTTCAGATTTGCAATTATGAACTTTTATTTTTCCTGTAGATAATTCAATTGTTACATCACTTAAATGAAGGTAATAATTTTTAAAATATTCTTTAATTATAAAACCCTTATAACCAAGACAAATGATAAATTCATTAAACCCTTGGGAAGAATAAACCTTCATTATATGCCAAAGTATAGGCATTCCACCTATTTCAACCATTGGTTTTGGTTTTAATTCCGTTTCCTCAGACAGTCTTGTTCCCAATCCGCCTGCTAATATTACTACCTTCATATTTTAGGTTAAGAACTTAAATGCTAAATTAGCTATTTATTTTAATATTGGTTTGAGCTAATAATACTTTTTTGTTGTTTTTTTGTAAATAATTTTTAAAAAAATGTTTTTTTGTGAAAAATTGTAGTTTGACAATATTTCAGGGTAATGTCATACTTTTTAAAAAATAAGGCCATGGTTTTTAAATCATTTAAGAATCAAAAAGGATAGAAGGCTAAATAAAGACCTGAAAATATTATTGAAACAAGATTCATAAGCAGGACGGATAAGTGAAAAAAATCATAAAACGGTATTTAAAACGATATTTTATGAAAGATTTCTGTCAAGATCGCTTGTCTAAAGGAATACTTATATAAGACATTTTTTTAAATATTCTGTAAAAAAGCTTATAAGAAAACTGCATTAGTATATTTACTTCTCTTTTAACTCTAATGCCATATACTACATCAAATCCTTCTTGCCATTTATAATAAAAATCTTCTATTATTTCAGGAGGATCCTGTAAATCTCCGTCTAAAAATACTATTGCGTCTCCTTTTGATATTTCCATCCCGCTTGTAAAAGCCATTTGGGAGCCAAAATTTCTAGCATGGTTTACACCGATGACTCTTTCGTCGTTTTCTGTAAGCTTTCTTAATATTTCTTCACTATTATCAGGGCTTCCATCATTTACAAAAATTATTTCATATTCCACACCAATTTTATTAAAAACAGCTTTTAATCTATCATACATTATAGGTATGGCTTGATTATCTTTGTAGCAAGCTATAATTGCGGAAATAATTTTTTTTTCCATCATATTTATTTTTTCAGGTTAAGATACCACGGATTATTATCATTAATCATTTCTTTAACTAATCCAGATATCTCTTTAACATTTTCGGGCCAGTATGCTTTGATATTTTTAAATACTGCCAATATTTTTTTATCTTCTTCTGCCCAATGAGAAAATCCATCATGGAGGTAATCTTTATCCCTACCTGAAGCAATCATTTTTACAGGAATTATCTCTCTGTTTATATAATTTCTTATTATTTCAAATGGCCTGTATAATAAAAAGGGAGTAATTGAAAATGCTATTGGTATTTTATTTTCTAAAGCCAACCCTACACTAATTGCCAATAAGGCTTGCTCGGAAGCACCGACATTAATAAATCTATCGGGGAATAGATTATTAATTTGATCCCACATTTTATACCCCAGATCAGCAGTTAAAACAATAATTTTTTCATTTGTAATCATTCTTTTTTGCAATTCATCAGCGAAAACTCTTCTTTGATTATTACTTAAATCATTCATTTTAAAATATCCATTGCAACCTGGTAATCCCTTTCATTCATTATATAATAATGAGCATCTAAACCTTTTAAAAATGGAAGTTGTTCAGAATTAGTTCTTGCAAATAATATATCCATTTCGCTAATTACTTTAAGTGAATTATTTATTTCTTCCTGATTGTGTCCATCAATTTCTAAAATTTTAAACCCAAACCCTTCAATTCTTTTTTTTAAATTTTCAAGAGAAATCGGACCATATGCACCCCATCCGTTTGCAGTAATAATAATTCTTATGTTTTCTATTTTTAAATCCTGAATAATCCTGAATGATTCCCATATGATGCCTTCTGCACATTCGCCATCGGATATTAAACAATAAATTTTATTTTCTCTGTTTGCAATAGCCATTCCAACTGAAATTGGAAGCCCAAAACCCAAGCTCCCTGAAGATACTTCTATACCTATTTTTTTATTTCTGTCCGGATGAAAATAAAGACTTTTTAAATCTGTATTTTTCAAAAATTTGTATTTTTCCAAAACAACATAAAAAGCCAAAGCAGCATGGCCGCATGATAAAATGAATTTATCGTTTTTATTTTTTATTGAATATACAGAATCAATTAAATCAATTGTATTAAAACACGAGCCAATGTGTGAAGATTCTAAATTATATAAAATTTCTACCAATCTTTTTCTTAAAATTTTCTGGTTTTCGTTCAAAACAATACTTTTATTTAGATTTTTTAAATATCTTAATATTTTTTTTGAGCTAGTATGCAAAGATTTCCTAATTTTAGTTTAATATTCTTTTTAAAAAATGAACTTTTTGAGTTTATAATTTTTTGTTTTAGATTTTTGGGTAATGGTAAAAGCCAGAAAAAGTGTTTTAGGGATATAATACTAGTTGGAGATTTAATTTCTGTAACATCAAATTTATTTTTTTCAAATATTTTTTTTATAGTTGACGGACTATAAAAAAAAGTATGTTCAATATCAATTATTGGACTTTTTTCTCCAAATAATCTGCTAGTAAAACTTTTAATATCATGATTAAAAGATAATATATACCCGCCTTTTTTTAATATTTTATAGCATTCTTCTAAAAATCCATTAGGATCAGAAATATGATCAAAAGTTTGAAAGAAAAAAATAGGAAAACCAAAGCGCTTACTATCTGACTTACTCCTCCTTTTCTTCTGCCTGCTATTCAATTTTTATTCAATAGAAAAAAATATAATAAAATTTAATATCCATCATCTCTTTCTATCGCCGTTACCAATAAAAATTAATTTAAAAAGGAAGTTACTTTATAATTTATAAATTAGAACGTTATTGATAGTTTTCAAGGGTTTCTCTTTTTCAATAAAGTCTATTATCACCTTTTTTTCATCATCGTTAAAAGAAGATAAATAATTCGGGTTTAATATAATATAAGTGAACCCATTAAGCTTTAAATCACTTTTAAATTCACTATGATCTTTAAATTCATAAAGAGGTTTGTTTAAACCTAATTTACTAGGCAGGGCCGCTCCATAACCTAAAAAAACTATAGCATTACCCCCAATATAATATACGGCAGGAACAAAACTTAAAACTTTATCTCCTTTTTTAACTATATGTTTCTGTTCAATTATCCCTTCCCCAAAATTAGTTATATCACCATTATCTTCTTTATAAGTGAATTCAGAAGAAATAATCTCATCAACAGTCTGGTTGTGAAATATCCTTGAACTACTCTTTCTGAATAAATTGTTTAGCGGCTGTAAATTTAGATAAACAATTATGCAAAAACACAGCAAAAATATTGGAAAAACTATCTTAATCTTATTAAGCACTTTACTATCCAATAATTCAATTAAAATTTTAAACATGACAGCAGAAAGCAGAAACAAAAACGGAAAGCTAACAATGAAATATCTTAATATTATCATAGATTGCGACCATAAAATATAAATGAATACATAGCCTATTAAAGAAATCAAAAAGATTTTGAAGATTTCTTTTTTAAACATTTCTCTTTTAAAAAGCAGTATCAAAATTAAGGTAACAGGTATAAGGAGTGTAACAATAATCCAGAAAACCGAAAAAACTATTTCCGTTGAAGAATTTAATTTTACAGGCTCTTTTAAAAGCATAATAGGTAATGTTAGTGCTTCTCTTATACCATAACCCGCACTAAATGTATTTTTTCCTAAGTTAGCTTGACTGAATATCCAACTCTTATTTGTTATTGTTGAGCCATAACCGCTCATAAAGATATTTCCAAAAAAAGGATAAACAGGATTTTTAAAGTTATAGACGTTAAACAAATACCCTGGAGATGCAAAAAAAGCAACCAATGAAATCCATATAGTAAACTTGATAAACTTTTTTTTAATATTTCCTCTGTTAAAAAAAGATAAAAATAGGAATAGCATCAAAAATATGATGCTAAGATTAAAATACCTGATTCCTGCCAGGAAACCTACTGATAGTCCATTTAAATAAATATACTTATTTTTTAATAGTTCATCATTTCTGTTTAAGAAGATATTCATAAAAGTAATTAGAACAAAAACACTGAAAGTGAAGCTGATGCCATCTATCTTTACAGTTTTAATGACTATATCGATTTGATGTCTCATTATTACAAAAAAAAGGGTAATGATACTTGAAATAAAAATATTTGTTCTTTTGGTTAAAAAAACGTATAAATATAAAATACCTGTGAAAGATATTATAAATAATAATAACTGTGATAAGATACCTGAGCCAAGACCTAAACCATAAGTTATCAGCAGATAACCATTTTTAGTGTCGTTGCCGACGACATTGCCAACATCAATAATGGAATTATATTTTAAAAATAATTTAGCTGCATTCATATAAGTAGTTGCACTATCAACTTCCATGGTGGGAGTAGATGATATTAACAAACCTGCTAAAGCAAAATAAATTACTATAAGTATTGTAACTACAATGAACCAATTATTATTTAATTTGAATAAATTTTTTAATTTACAAATTAAAATATTAAATAAATCTTTTATATGAATAAAAAAATCTTTATTAAAAAATAAAATGATTATTTGTAAGATCAATATTCCCCATATGGAAAATTTATTTATTCCCTTAAATACCGCCAATATGTATAGCAATAAAACAATTAAAATAAAACCGGTGCATATTGAATAAAAGAGAATAAAAATTCGTGTTTCCTCGTTGTCGGACTTTGTAATTTTTAAAAGTCTTAAAAAAAAGAAACCCAGATTTGCAGAACAAAAAGTTATGAATAAAGCAAATAGTATAATTAATAAATTATTAATTATTGATAATTGCTCCAATTAAAATCCTTCTATATATGCATTTTGAATTTTTATTTTGTATAAAGATATCAATTTAACATGTCTTTGTAAATGTCAAATTGGTATGAACCCCAAAAGCTGGACACAAACTTATCTAAGTTAAAACCAGCTGATGAGTCCTTATTTTATTATTATGAAAATTATCTTCAAATTCCTCAGGGGCAAATAGCCAAGTGAAGAATGAAGCCTCCTGCTGTTATAGACATCCTCTATAAAATACGGAATTCGGCTGGTTACATCAATATAGGTCTCATATTCCCAGAGATATACCTCTTCTGCCTTCAGGGTTCTAAAAAATGATTCCATCTTAGCATTATCATAAGGATTGGCTTGCTCTGACATTGATATTTTTATATTATTTCCTTGAAGGATATTTATATATTCCTGACAGCAGTACTGAACTCCCTGATCAGAGTGGTGGGTTAGTTCACCATTAATATTCCTGTTTGACAGCGCATCCAGTAGCGCCTGCATAGTAAGTTCTGCAGAAAGTGTTCTCCCCAGGGCATATCCCACTACTTTTCTTGAGTAGCCGTCTATTAATGCTGCAAGGTAAGCAAATGAAGCACGAAGTCTTATGTATGTAATATCAGCATGCCATATTTCATTTACCCTTAAAGGTATTAGCCCTTTTATCAGGTTGGGATATCTTACAAGGCAATGGCCTGAGTCTGTTGTTTTCTTAAATGATCTCCTGATTTTACAGAGTATATTTTCACTTTTCATGATCCTATATACCTTCTTATGGTTTACAACAATATCTTCTCTTCTTAGGGCTGCTGTTACTCTTCTATAGCCATATGATGGAAACTCCAGGGCTATTTCATTAATCCTGTCTGCTAGATCTGTGTCAGAAGTTCTTCTGCCAACAGACTTGTAGTAAAAGGATGATCTTGGTGTCTGCATTATTTGGCATCCTTTTTTAACATTTTGTAGTCCCGGGAAGTTACAATTGATGACTCTTCTTTTTTTCCTTTTCAACAATATCTATTACCTGACGAAGCATCCTGTTTTCCATAGTAAGCTCTCCAACTACTCTTTCAAGCTCATGGAGTTTTAGTTCAAACCTTGTGATATCCATGTTATTTTCAAAGAACTTACCCTGTTTGTATTCCCTTTTCCATCTTGAAATCAGTAGTGGTGAGACTTCATATTTCCGAGCAAGCTCCACCTGGCTAATGCTCCCGGAAAGTACCGATTCTACAACTTGTCTTTTAAACTTTTCACTAAATGTTCTTCTTGCTCTCATGCTTGATGAGACCTCCCTTTCTCTTTTTTGGGTCCTCATTCAGCTTATTTTATCTTAACTGATAACATGAAAATCCAGGATTAGGATTTTATGGTACTTAAAAAACGGAGTGCACCTCCTATTGACAAGTCTATGATAAAATTTGCATATCATAACTTAAATTTTAAAGGAGATGCACATGAAATACATAGGATTAGATTTACACAAAAAAGGTATTTTTGCAACAGTTTTGGGTGGTGATGGTAAAGTCTTATCAAAAGTAAATTTAGGATCTAATAGGGAAGACCTAAGCTTTTATCTTAAAGCTCAAGGCAAAAACGATGACTTATCAGTAGCAATAGAGGCAAGCTATAACTGGCTATATTACTACAGGCTTCTTGAGACTATTACACCTAATATCACAGTTGCTCATCCATTAAAGACAAGAATAATAGGAGAAGCAAGGGTAAAGACAGATAAAATCGATTCAGAAGCGCTGGCTTATATGCTTAAAGCTGACATGCTTCCAAAGGTTTATGTACCGACAAAGCCTGCTATGGAAAACAAAATGCTTTTAAGGCCAAGGATATCTCTTGTAAGAATAAGAACTGTCATAAAGAATAAAATACATGCAATAGTTGACAAAAACAGGGATAGCTTTACAGGACTTGAAAACTTATCTGATATATTCGGTAAAACCGGCACCTTTATAATTGCAAACACAAAAATAGCCAGTCCTGATTATATGATACTTAAAAACTATCTTGACTTAATTGCCGATATAACGATATAAATAAAAAGATAGCCATTGTTGACCTCCATCGGTATCAAGGGAGAAGAGACCAACAGATTGTACTAAGAATTCGCATCAGGGATATTGCCTCAGTGAGGGTGCGATATGGATACAAGCGAATCCATATACTTTTGCAACGTGAGGGTTGGAAGGTCAACCATAAGCGTATATACCGTCTTTATCATGAAGAAGGGTTTAAATCTTGCGTCACAAAAGTAAACGGAAGCGAATCAGCCAGACCAGGATCCCAAGAGTGGATGTGACCGAAACCAATCAATGCTTAAGCCATGGACTTTGTATCTGATGCACTGTCCGGTGGGCAGCGTTTTCGGGCATCGACCATGCTGGATGTATATAGCAAAGAGTGCTTGAATATTTACGCAGATAAGAAAATCACAGGAGATACAGTAGTGGACATACTAAACCATATTAGCTACCATAGAGGACGGCCTTAAGAGGATCAGGGTGGACAATGGTCCAGAGTAGTTCATCTCCAAGGTGCTTGACAACTGGACATACGAAAATAACATTAAAATGGAGTTCTCTTGTCCTGGCAAGCCGACGGACAATGCTTTAATTTAAGTCCTTTAATGGGAGTCTAAGAGATGAGTGTTTTAATACTAATTGGTTCTTGTCAATCGAGGATGCACAGGAGAAGCTAGAAATGTGGAGAAGAGACTATAACCAGTTCAGGCCTCATAGTTCCCTGGGAAATATGACGCCTAGTGACTTTGCCAGGAGCCAGCTTGAAGTGGTAAATAAGCCGGATTACTAACATTATAAGTGGACTAGTTTTTGGGGGACCCTCAAATGGCTTAGCTACTAACTTAAAAACTGGACTAGTTTTTGTGGGAAAGGTCAAAAGTACATTTCTCTTTACACTCATTTGATTCTAAAAAGCCTTTTAATACTTCGTCCCTTGTTAACCCTTTTTCAAGAGCATCTACCCAATGTTTAAGACCGTTCTCGTCAGGTTCTCTCTCTAAAAGAAAATAGTATAAAAACCTTATAAATTCTTCATCATTACAGAATGCTAACTTGATTTTTAGTTCTTTTGAATTTACTACACCAAGTGCAATGTCAGTTATCGATATTTCATTTTTTATAAGAGGATCCAACCATAAACTAGATTTGAGATACGTAGGAATCAATTTGAAAAGATTATCAAAAACCAAAGAACTAATTGTGAGCTTTTTAAAACCATATAAATCTATTTGCTGCTCTAAAGAATCATTTAAGGAATCCATCTGTTCGTTATTCAATTCTTGTGAATTATTTATATTATTATTTTCAAATAACGAAAAATATTTATTTTTCAATTCTACGGGAATACTAATAAAATAATTATCCCAACTATAGATTTCGAAATAATCTGGATAAAAATGCCCCCGTAACATAATTATAATTGGTTTTTCTTCAATAATATAATTATTGAGTTTTTCTTTCCAATCTGGGTATAAAAATAAATTGAATTCACCCCAATCTACATACATTGGGGAAAAATTAATATTATTCTCCTGAAAAGTTAAAAATAAGGCATCTGTACTTGTTGTTATAATGTTTTTATTTTTAAAATTTTCATTTAAATTTGATATTACCTTTCCTA
>Ga0315549_1002660_pt1 | contig 16706 bp, 15 predicted proteins | sample SalMarSW160200MG_FD_203101 | JGI IMG/M metagenome (GOLD analysis project Ga0315549, IMG submission 203101) | Salt marsh sediment microbial communities from the Plum Island Ecosystem LTER, Massachusetts, United States - Salt Marsh Sediment SW1601-200 ... | reverse complement strand
CCATGCCTACATAAAGCATCTGCTACCTCCTTTGGGTTTTTGGCTCAAAATCATATATAATACAAAAATGATTTCAAACCAAGGAGGTAGCCTTTCATAAAATTACAGGGTATGGGGCCGGATTCATCCGACCCGTTACAATTTCACTTTTTGGTCACTGGATCGGTTCAGACAAAAGAGGCTTGTATTTTCTCAAAAGTGCGTTTGCTTCCTCTTCCCGCTTGAGGTATGAGAAATACTTCATTCTGGCATCAACCATCAAGTGATATCTTTTCAAATTGAAAAGGGTGCGGTCATCCTTAAAGATAGTTTTGTCCAGCACGCCCCGAAGCTCAAAATCCGGGAAAGCATAAGGATAATATTTTAGACTATCCTCAAGAGAAAAGACCATTCCCTCCGGAATCCTCAAATACATCTTTCCTATCTTGGGTCCTTCCATCATGACATCATACAACGGCTTGTTTCTGAAGTTTTTGAACAGGAAACTATTTAGCATATTCATATATGCTCTTTCGATGACTTGAGGGTCAAAGGACTGGCGGTTCTCAAAAGGATACACCTCTTTAAGGAACCTTTTGATCTCATCCCGCGATGTCTGATAAAGATCACCATGGCTTTGTTTAATATAATCAAAGTACCAGGAGCGTCGGCATAGCTCGGTATCCAGATACCCAATGTCCGGTCTTTTTAATTCAACAAATCTTAAGTATAACCAGGGAGCGTAATGATCCCACATATTGGTGAGGAGGACGGCATCTTTCTTAACTGACCTCATGATGTTAGAGGCAAAATCATAAGCAAGAAAGTCTCTGCTTCGATCCGCCTCAAAATAGTTTTTCTTTAGCGAAATTAAGGGGAGAAGGATAAAAAAGATGATAATCAAATATGACAGCCTTTTTTTGATTCTTGAATTTTTAATTATCTGAAACACGAAATGAAAACCCAACCCTATGAAAATGGCATTTACAAAAAAAGAACCTAAAAAATATGGATCGATATCAGGAATACTATAGTTGATGCCATAAAGAATATTGGCAAAAAACAGAATCAGAAAGAACGCTAAAGTTCTGCGATCATGAATCAATAGCCTCCAGACGCCAAGAAGAGATAATGGTAGAAGATAAAGAGGAAATTGATGGAAAAAAAGTTTGATGAAGTTTTGGAAATTACTGCCAAGCTTTTCCGCTGATTGGGCGAACATCCATACTTGATATTGCCAGCCGGTCACATGCCTTTTAAAAGCAGACCAGCTCTCTGGATTGCCCCAGTCCATGATGGGATTTTGTGATGATCTGATGGGGAGAAAAACGTAGATGGACAGTCCCAGAAGAAAAAGCGCCAAAATCGGAGTCAATCGTTTCAATCTAAAAAAGGACTTTCCATAAGTGGTTATTAAAATGAAGAAGATGGCGGGCAAAAGAAGGATGGTGGACATATGGTTTCCAAAGCTCAACCCATAAACAAATGTCAGAAGATAAAGGATTCGTTCCGCCACCGGCTCCTTCCAACTATTTTGCCACATCAGAACCAAAAGGACGATCAAAGTGTAAAACAGGACATTCAGCGAATACACCTCGTTGAAGGTGGCTTGTGACCACAGGGTGGGAGTGAAGGAAAAAATTAGTGCGGCAACAAAAGCTGACCAGATTACAATACTATAGCTTCCTTCTTTTCTTTTTGAAAAGTTCTGCCCGATGGCAAGGAGAATGAAGAATAGAATAACGTTGGCAAAACAGGTGAAAAGAAGTGACATAAGATTCACTCGGAAGATGGTATCCTTCAAAGGCAGAAGGCAAAATAGCCTTCCCAGAAGGGTGTAGAGAGGGTAACCGGTGGGATGGGCGATGCCTAAGCTTTGGCACACCACCGCCAACTCCCCGGAGTCGATGAACTGTACCGCGGGCGCTGAAGTGCAAAAATAGACGATAAAACTAACAAGGAAAAGGAAGGTGCAGGCAAAAGCTACCTTACGCTGAAAGGACATCAAAATTCATTTCAGATTTTTGAGGGTTTAGTCTATAACTTTGTGATTCTATTCTACGGTTGACCGATTCAGATATCTTATTGAGTTCCGCACAAATAACGGGAGAATCCTTCTCCCATTTCCCCTCCCTTGATGGGAGGGGTAAGGGGAGGGTGAAATCAGCACCCCACCCTACCCTCCCCCGTCAAGGGGGCTGTCTCAAAACTTTGGTAAATTTAAAAAGTTCGTATAAACTATCCAATGGAATCAATGACAATTGAGCTTGATTTCCAGTCTCAACTTAGAGTTCTGGTGAATTTATAAGACCACCAATTTCCATCTATGCCCACTGGATACACCCATCCCTCCACCCAGACGGGTGGGTGTCTGCCCAAACCCGATACATCTTCCTCAGGTTTATCGCAGTGCAGATCAAAAACCACTGAGCACGCACATTATCCACCCCTCTAACAGTCCAACGCCGAAAGTTCATCACATGCTTTATCATACCAAAAACAGGCTCCACTATCACCTTCCTGCTTTTAAGCAACCCCTTCTTCTCAGGCTGTTTTTGTTTCTCCAGTTGATGGAGAATAGCCTGATGATATGGAGATACCCCTATTGTCCTTCCTTTTTTATTCTTACTACACCGCGCACAGCTTGCTTGAATACCTGCTTCAGCGCTTTACGATTGTCCCGATAAAATCGCCACAGCGTATTGTGATCCGGATAATCTAATCCGGTCAACCATAACAGACCAACATGCTGCCTACAAGCCTTCTCCACCATCCGACTCCCCCGAATACCCTCAAAATATCCATAGAGCCATGCCTTTAACAACAAATCCGCACCATAATTCGGTCGCCCTTCATCCGATGCGAAGCATTCATACGAACTCCCTTACCCTAAATCCGATCCCCTTCAAATCCAGCGAATCTACAAACTCCCGGATAAATCTGGCTGGATGATCCTTTGGCACAAAATCTTCCAAGGACGGGGAAAATAAATATTGCTGATCATAATTTGCTCGAATCTCATAACTCATCTAAAATCTCCTTTTCAAAATTCACTTCTCATATTATATATACATATACCCTTCCTTAAAGGCAAGAGGTTTTGAGACACCCTCCAATGGGGAGAGGGAATTATTCTCTTGGTATAATAACTCTGGCAGAGATGGAAACCATTATTTCCATCCGGGGGGTCACCTCCTTCCTCTGGCGCTGTCCCCCTATTATATTTTATCTGCCAAAGCTAAGCAACTAACAAATATGAGACGGCGCTCAAAAATTCAAGCTGACCTTGGCGTAACGATGTGCAATTCGTTTCTTATGCTTTTGTGCAATCCTCACACAGAAAGTGAAATAGATTTCGCTTTCTTACGGGTTCTGGCAAAAAGAGGTTAGAAATAACCATACCCCTCCTGTCAAATTTTTGATCAATCACTCCATCCTTTTATCCTAAGCTGTTGTCTCTCTTTATCCAGATTTTTTCTGAATTGGTTTAAGCTAAAAAATAGTGGGGGTTAGGCAAATATCTTGCACATCGAATACTGCAGAAGATTGCTCAGATATAAAAAGAGAGGTGGGCTGGGCCTTTATGTTGAAGAAGCAAAAACGACAAGGATAAAAGCTTTTAGGTTTAGCAAAATGTTTAAAATAAATGGAACACGGGTTCTCAATGGTCGGGGCACTCAGTTTGGTCTGGAATTAGCCCAGATGAGGACGAAGATCAAACTTTGCTTTGTCTATTGGATGAGAGAATATCTCCTTTCCCCCATTCTTTTAGCGGTTTTTTTCTCAGCGTTGATAGTGCTTCCTGAAAAGAAACAGAGAGTCAGCTTTTCTCCGGGCATTTCAAAAAGGCCTGGACTCAAAGTAAAAAGAATTGTAGATATGTTGATCTCTGCAATCTGTTTGATTCTGTTTGCCCCATTCTTTTTGATTATAGCAATCCTGATCCGACTTGATTCTCCCGGACCCGTAATTTACAAGCAAGTGAGGGTTGGGCAAAATCGACGAAGGGGGGATAGAAGAGGGCTAAATTTTCAGGTTGAAGCTGATAGAAGGAATGGGGACCGAAGAAAATACAATGTGTTAGGAAGACCATTTAACATCTATAAATTTAGAACCATGGTCAATGGTGCGGAGAAAGAAACTGGTCCAATATGGGCTAAACAAAAAGACCCCCGAATCACAAAAGTGGGAAGGGTTTTGAGAAAGAAGAGATTGGATGAACTCCCCCAGCTTTTCAATGTGCTTATGGGACATATGAGTTTGGTGGGACCCAGACCCGAAAGACACCATTTCATCCAATGTCTCTCCGGGCATATAGGAAATTATAAGGACAGGTTCTGGTTAAGGCCAGGAATAACCGGACTGGCTCAGGTAAGTGCTGGTTATGACTACTCCATAGAGAGCGCAAAAATCAAAACTAAATATGACCTCCGGTATGTTCGGCATTGGCATACAACCGAGGATCTCATCATAATTTTGAAAACCATTGCGGTTATGTTAAACGGTAAAGGGGCGGCTTAGATTCCAACCCATTCTTTCGTGTGCGAAGAACCCTGCGGGTTTTTATTTCGATACCACTAATATACCTTGCCGGAGATTTGTGATCTTTTTCTAAAGTAAAAAATACTCATGATCATTCGTTACCCTTCACCTTTAACCTCTAAGGAAAAAAGATGGGGGCAAAAATGTCTCCCAATTTAAGTTTCCTTTTTTGCCTGCCGATTAAGGCTATTGAAAAAAGATTTTTCATTTATTGACTATGGGTTAAACGATTCAGTGTATCAGAACTCCAGCGACTCCGACGTTTCTTCCTACCTGAGGATTACACAAGCATGAAAAGAATTTTAGTCATAGACGATGATCCCAAAATCACAAGAGCATTGACTGAATTTTTCAATCCCGATCATTTTGAAATAAATTCTATCTTTAAAGGTTCCAAAGCCCTAAGGACCATATCCAATCTGTGTCCTGATTTGATTCTCTTGGATTTAAAACTTCCGGATGTTTCCGGATTGGAGCTACTCAAGCAGATAAAGGGTAAAAATTCAGATCAACAGGTGATAGTAATGACCGGTTACTCCTCAGCCCAGTCAGCTATGGAGTGCGTAAAGGAGGGAGCCTATGAATATATCTCCAAGCCTTTCCACATAAATGAACTGAAAAAATTGATCAATAAAGCTTTAAATAAGGCCGAGTCTGGAGAAAAAGTAAAAAACCGAATAACTGAAAGCCTTGACCTCCACGAATGTAAAGACGAACTTACCGGACAAAGTCTGGAGATAGTCGAGATTGCAAAACTCATTGGACGAGTGGCTTCAACCGATGCCTCGGTTCTGGTCCTGGGAGAAAGTGGGACCGGTAAGGAGCTGGTGGCCAGAGCCATTCATCGTAACAGTCCACGTAAAGATAGGCCTTTTCTTTCGGTCAATTGCGCCGCCCTGCCAGACAGTCTTTTGGAAAGCGAACTATTTGGACATGAAAAGGGGGCTTTCACCGGAGCATACCAAAGAAAATTAGGTAAATTCGAGCAATGCGACGGGGGCACCATATTCTTGGATGAGATCGCCGACATGAGCCTTTTGACTCAGAGTAAAGTCTTGAGGGTTTTGCAACAGCAAGAATTCGAAAGGGTAGGGGGTGACCAAACCATTAAGGTGAATGTCAGAGTTATAGCCGCCACTAACAAGAGCCTGGTGAATTGCATGAAGGAAAGAACCTTCCGGGTGGATCTTTTCTATCGCTTGAAAGTGGTCTCAATATACATGCCTACTTTAAGAGAAAGAAAATCAGACATTCCGCTTTTGGTTGAGAATTTTATCCGGAAATTTGCTCAAAAGGTGAACAAGCAAATCAAAGGTATCTCGGACGAAGCCACAAAACTCCTTTTTAAATATCCTTGGCCTGGCAATGTAAGAGAGTTAGAGAACAATATTCATAGCGCCATAGTAATGAGCAAAGGGAATGTTCTTCTTCCTGAACATTTCCCCATCTTCCAAGAAAAAGATCAGGTTCTAAATCTTGATTTGGAAACGATAAAAGAGGACTATTCCAAAATCTTCAACCAGATTTTTGCACCCATCTGTAATAAGCTTTTTTGTACTTCGGAAGGGAAGGTTTACGATCAATTGATCTGGGCATTTGAGAAATCATTGGTCGAGTATGCTCTGAAATATTGTAAAGGCAACCAAGTCCGGGCTGCACAGCTTTTGGGAATTTCCAGAAATACACTCAGAGACAGAATATCCAAGTATAAATTATCCCCTTAAACTTCGCGCAAACCTTCCTTTGTGCCGACCTCAAGATTTGAAAAGGCAGTTTTCCACAACCCGCATTATCCCAACAAATCGTGCCGTAACTCCCTTGCCTCCAACAAATTTTGCTTTCTTACTTCTGTGGGCATGCTTTTGTCTTTTTGTGTTTATTTACACCTTGGTAGATCACAAAATACGCTCAAGCCATTTTGACTGAAATGGAACAAGAAGCTGACCCTCTGTAAAGCAAAAAATCAGGTTGAGGGAAATTCGGGGAAATTAAGAAAGTTGAGAGACCGGGATTTTGGTAGCGCTACGGGGAGTCGAACCCCGGTTTGATGGCTGAGAACCACCCGTCCTAAACCACTAGACGATAGCGCCATGTTTGACTGGTTATTAGTTCATGGTTCACTGTTCATAGTGAAAACCTATTTTATGAACCATGGGTTTAGTCTGCCTACTGAATACTGCATACTGCATACTATTCTATGGGAAATCGGACTTCGGTGACCAGTTGTTCTGGAGGAACATCCGGATCCGCCTCCAGATATATCTCCATTACTGGTCCAGTTATTTTATATCCTTTCTTCTCCATCCATTCCATAATATACGGATACTCTTTGGCGATTTCCGCATACGGTCCCTTTAATATAGCATAAACCACTTTTTGTGCTGGAACCTCCTGCACACCGTAACCTGAATCCGGCATGAAACCATCCGGGACAACGATCCCGATCTCACTTCTTAAGTTCTCAGCCGGAACTGTGGCTGGATCATCATAATAGATGCCCACCATCTCCCCGGTAAGTTGCTTACCAGCGGCGTATCCACCCAGTTGACTGAACAAAGATCCCATTTGATCATATGGCCCCACATGCTCCAGATAGCAGATGGCCACCCTCTCAGTGGTCTTGGTTAAAATCTCGTATGGTTTCTTCTCCTCAGCCTTCTTTTCACATCCCACCTGGGTGAGAACGAAGATGCCCAGAATCAGAATCAACCAAGAAACTAAGAAAAGTTTTTTCACGAATTGCTCCTTTTTAGAAGTTCAGCTTCTTCCCATAGACTTTAAACCATGAACTATGAACCGTGAACCGAATTAATCCTGGCTGGGGGACGGGGATTCGAACCCCGATAGACAGATCCAGAGTCTGCCGTCTTGCCATTGGACGATCCCCCAATTTTTCATGCACTAAAATACGCAAGTAGTAAATTTTGTCAAGAAAATAATGCTTAACACCTTTATTGTCCATGGTGGAGGGATTTTATTTTAGTTCTTCCGGGTCGGATAAATCCAACACCTACAATTCAGCAGAGAACTTTCGTAGGGGTTTGATTCATCAAACCCGTTTTTATAAAATTGCTCTAACTAAAAAGTGAAAGAACAACCTAAAATTTTGATGGGGAGTATACTGGGAAAATCTAAGGTAAAAAAAATTGGGAGTGGTGGAGGGGGGATGCCCGATTTTGGAGTCGGGTGGTTATGATTGCTCACAACCGCACCACTCCCAATTAATGCTTTCTGCTATACCATTTTATATACGCAAATCTCACCCAATTTGATAAGCAATCAATGTGCCAAGCCCCCATATTACCATCAGTTGCCCGGCTAAATACCACCTCCAAAACGGCTCAAGTAAAACAAGGGAAAAGATTCAACCATTTTACTCCGCTTAAGTCTTTGTAGACAAAAAGGTTAAGTTCTATCCTCTTTTTGGCTGAGAGGCAATCCCCAAAGATCGGATTTTGCATGAAGGAGGACCTATTCTTTTGGCTTTCCAAAAATTTTGGGTGAGCCTGTGCAATTAGGTTCATAGTATTTGCAATTTTTAGTGTCAGGGTTGACCTTCAGCTTTTTATACCTTTACGAGCCAAAGCCGCCTGTGCCGCTCTGGTGGCCACCTCTTTTGACACTCCGGTTATCTCCATTATCCTGTCCACAGCTTGATCCAGCCACTTCAAAAGCTCATTTTGGGGATATTTCGCCACCAGTTGATCGGTCACCTCGTCGGCGATCAAAAGAACATACTCCGCCGTCTTCTTTTTAAGCTCGGTATCAAGAAAGGGGATCAGATATTTTTTGACCGCCCATCCTAAAAACAGAAGAAGAACGGCACTTAAAGCATGAAACGTATTGGTGGTGATCCAATCTCCTAAAGCTGTGAATATGCTAAAGAACATTTTTTCTCACCTCCTTAATTTGAGTCTTTTCGGGTCGGATGAATTCGACCCCTACGATTGAGAGAAAACCTGATTGAGATTTAAGGTTTCGCTCTTTTAACTTTTAACTTTGAACTTTAAACGCAGTTATTTACCACTGCAATTCCCAGCTTGTCTGATCCGGCACCTCTGTCTGAAGCCTTAAAATTGTGCCGGAAGGACTGAAGATGTGGAAGATATACTTGGTGTCAGAAGGGCTCAAGACAGAATTGGGATACAGATCCAGATACCAGTAGCCATCATCGTCCGTCACAGCACTCTTATAATAAGGGCTGATAACAAGGTTCTGATACCTCAAAGGAACCGTCTTTATTTTGGCTTCAATCTTTGTCCCCACCATGGGTTGATTATTTATGTCATAAACCCAGCCATATACCCGACACAAACTCGCCTGTGGTGGTGAACCCGGATCGAAAGGTTCAGCATAGTAGGTGGTATCCTCATTCCCGTCCACACACAAAGTCTCTGGCACGGTAAATTGCCATCCGGGCTTATAAAGCCTCACGCTGTAAACTCCGTTATCTAATGCGAAGAATCCCCGACCCTGAGAATCTGAGGTCAGAAGACCGAGGGTGGAGTTTTCTGTGGAGTCCAGGACCTGAATTTGTGCAAAGGCAATAGAGGAGCTGTCCGAAAAACTCTTACATTTAATCACCGCGCTGTTAGCTCCAGAACCAGTTCCAGAGGTCAAAGTTCTGACAGAATAATTCCAGATAAAAGATGCACCCCACTGGTTATTGTCGTTCATGGTTTTGATCTGGGAGGTGTCAACTGAGGCAGAAACCTCTTCGCCCAGACTATCCACATATTGTATCCTTCTTTCAGTCTTAGGAATTACATCATCGTTCCAGGTGGAGCGGGCAATGGATTCCGTATCACAGGAGGCGGAAAAGGTCTGAGTTATGCTGTCCACTGAATCCACGAAAGCTAAGCGGGTGTGGGTGAGGCTAACCACCGCATCTTGATTTTTGATGTTGTTCCAGTCGGTGCGCATATAAAGTGAGCTATCCGCCCGGATGAGGAGTGAGTCCAATCTTTCTGCTCTGATTTTAGTCCATCCAGAATCGGAGTTGGCGTCTGCACAGGCATCTCTTACAATGTTTTGATCATCCCCGGCTAAATAACCCACACCCTCATCTACCCCCATGATCCTGGTTTGAGTGAGGTTAACCGATGCTGATTGATTCTTTATGTTATTCCAGTCGGTTCGCATATAAAGGGAGCTATCTGATTTCCCTAAGAGATTGGAAATGTCTGCTTTAAAATTGGCTTTGTTGGCATTGGTGATGGCGTTGGTTAGAGAGTCAAAAGTCTCCGCCACAGTCCAGGACCAGGTCTTGATGTCCGTATAAGACCCACCAAATTTATATGCTATGGCCTTAGCTATATAGTTTCCGGTATGGTCGGAGGCGTCTGAGGCTTTGATGTTGGTGGCGTAAAAGCCGGACTCCACAGATGAGGTTAGCTTTTTGGTTCCTACATAAGTCCACCCCCCAGAAAGCCACCACCATTTGATTCTGACCGAATCGCAGTCCTGAACAGAATCAGAACCTATGCTTACCGTTCCTATGGTGAGCGGAACGCTATCTGTAGGAGAATAATATTCTGCCCAAACAGAAAAATTCAAAAATAAAAAAGAAAAATTCAAAATTAAAACCCATAAAATTTTGCTTTTTGCTTTTTGCTTTTTAAACTTTCTCATCTAACAAATCCTCCTTCAATTATACCTGGATCAATCTCGATGATTCCTTTACGCTTTTCCTCGGTCTCATAGTGCATCCGCATGGTGCATCGATTAGCGTTACGACCCGAATAGCTACCCCAGGGGTCGGGAAAGGGATTCCCATATGGCTGTCCCGCCTTCCACTCGTGACTCCCAAACGGTCCATTCGGAACATAACACATCTGGAGTGTAGTGCTGGTCTTGAAGCCAAACCAATAGTATTTATCTTTCTCCAACTGGATGGTGGTCACATCCTCACCACACCAAGCTCCTGCCTGATAGGTGACGTCTGTGCCTTCCCACAGCTTATCGTTAGGATGACCATTTTCATCATCGTAGACTGCCATGCGAAAGGTGCCTGCTCCAAGCATACCGTAGGTGCGCATTTCCAGGCGGGTGGAGGTGCCATCCTCTGGAGCCTGAAATCTTATAGCGTTAGCATAATTGGTCGACTCCCCTGCGTGGTTGGGACAATCCTCTAATCCGAACCAGGCGGCAAAAACAGGAAAATTCAAAATGAAAAATGACAAAAGCAAAATTAAAAAAACGGCAAGGGTCAAGGAACAAGAGGCTGGGTGGCCTGACCCTTGCCCCTTGACCCTGTATTTCTGAATTTTTAATTTTATCATATCTTCGCTCCTCGTGGCGGATAATCAATAACGAATGACTAATGATTAATGACGAATTGCATCTATTCGTCATCCATCATTGGGGGGTTAGTTCCTCTTTCCTCAACTGGTCAATCAATTCCCAGAAGATCTTTTCTGCCTCGGAGGTTTGAGCCAGCTTCTGTTTCAATTGAATTGCCTTCAGCGCATCCTGCGCCTTTGGCTCAAAGCCGTTCTTCTCCAGCTTCTCGATGAATTTGTTGATCAACGTCTCCAGAAGTCGCAGATCCGATATCTGTCGATTGTCAGCTTTTTTGGAACTGGGTTTTGATCTGGTCTTTTTTTTAGTTTTTCTTTTCACGATAATTGAATCCTTTCCGCCTGTGACACAAACCTAAACCTCCATGCTAAAGTTTGCGTAGTCCCGCCTTTGGCGGGGATGGCAAGCCGTAAAGGCTTGCCTACGCGAAAGTCAACTTTGCCACACAAAAAAGGAGAAATTTATCCTCAACACCTCTCTTTTCTCAATTCACTTAAACCTTCAACCTTAAACCCTAAACGCCTTCACCCCATCTCCACAATCATCAAATCCACCAATCCGGTCTTCTCAGATCCGGAAAACCTGGCGATCCTGAAACCTGTGTCAGTTTCTGTTCCAACCACAAAGCAGTTGACCTCGTCTTTGGGCATAACTATCACCTTGGGATTTCCGATCACCTCCGGGAGTTGATTCCCTCTGAAATCATACAGGTCGGAGAAATTGATAACCTGATCCAGACCGCCCAGGTTATTTTTTGCCAGCATCACTCTTTTAGAGGTTTCGCCCATTTCGGTGTAGAGGAGAAGGAAAGATGCCAAAGACCAATCTCCCCACACCACGAAATTAGGCACCACCCAGGTTCTTCTTCCTCGTAGATAATCTAACGTAATGTTCATGGTTTCCTCTCTTTCTCAAATTCCCAGCGCATTATTTCTCCCTGCCGAATTACCGAAGGCGAAAAAACATTATCAGCTCGTAGTTGCCCCCAATTCATTGGGCTCGATAAATCGAGCAACTACACCATTACACAACACCTCACGTCTATCTGCGTCTCTTCATCCTTGAAGAGGAGGTGGGGGGGTAAGGCTACTTCGTCGATTTTACCGCATAAGGTGAACAAAAACCACCCGGGTCTTTTCTGAATCTTTTCAGAAGCCCGTATGCTTGATCCCGATAAGTACCTGACATTTTCGACCACGCCAAAGACAGAGAGTGAGCCTGCCATCCTGTGCCGGAGACAATGTTCTGCGTCATCGCCTCCATGGCTTTGATGTTGCACAATATGGAAACAGTTAGATAGGTCTCCGCGGTCACCAGAGATTGATCAGTGGAGTTGGCATAAGAGGAGTCGATGTATTGGAGAATCTGGTCGTTTGCTTCTTTAATGGCGTTTTCAATCACTTTATCACTTAAAAGAGCAAATTCCACCGTGTAATCCACCAGTACCCACTGACCATCCTCAATATCTCCGGAAGCCAGTCTTTTTATCTGTCCTTTGACGTAATCGATCTGATAATCGGTATCTTTGGTATATATCCGAAAGTAAAGATACCAGATCACCACAGAAGATGCCGTTGGGATTGAGCCTGTCGAGATGCGGGTTATCGTTCCACTATCGTAGTCAATGGAATAATCCACGTTCTCCACATAGATTTCCCCCAGAGAGGAATCATTTGCCACCACCACGGTATCAAAAATGAGCTCCTGATGTGCCAGTTGCACTGTGTCAAAAGATGCAAAGCTTATGGTTTCGCAAGTAGGGACATTCTGCTCCTTTGCCTTTACCTTCTCCGATCCTGGCAGGAGCAAAACATGAGGAAGCTGAAACGGCGTTTCTCCTTCCAGACGGCAGGCTACGTTTTCTTTGCTGACCGTGCCAAGTTCATGCTCCAGGATATGCCTTTTGACTAAATCTATGTTTGTAAATCCCATCTTCTTTATCCTTCCTTATTCGTCGTAAACTCAGGCTTTTTACCTCACCGCCTTTGATTCCCCCTCTCCATTTTATGGAGAGGGGGATAGGGGGAGAGGTTTTATAAATCCCAACTTAAAATTGGGCTTGGCATGAACCAAGATGGTTCATACCAGGGATAGCAAGCCGTAAAGGCTTGCCTACGCAAAGATCACTCTATTCTAACAAGAAAGACAGAAATTCATCCATTAGAACCTACCCTTTCAATTCACTTAAACTTTACACCTTAAACCTTGAACCTTACACCTTAAACCTTAAACGCTTTTCTTTATCTTATCACCTTCAGATACTTTGCCTCCGGCACCGCGGTGATCTGAGTCCCAACCGGAGCGGTGGCAAAAGTTGTGGTGACCAGAATTTTAATCCAGAATTCAAAGACACCATTTACCGGACATCTTTGCCAGTCAGAGGGAACGGAGTTTAAATCCTCCCACAAAATGACCGTCTTATCCTCTGAGTCCAGATGATAACCCCCGGATTGAGGGACAAAATCAGACCAGCTCTCTCCATTCCAATATTGCCACTTCACCTCACCACCAATCCCCGCGGTGGACAAAATGATTTTTGTTAGGTTGAATTTGACATCCATCCCTACATAGAAAGCATCATCGGTATCCTTGACCAATCCACCGGAGGTGGGATGAAATACATCTGCGGGAGTCGAATCGGATGCTTCGGTGGTTCGGTCGTAATATTTGGTGACTGCGGAGTCATCGTAACAGAAAACTTTATCGAAAGGCTTCTGTCCGCACTCAAAGAACTCAGGTGATACAAACGAGATGCCCTCCTTATAGGAATAAAAGAGCTGATTCTGCCCGTTGCCGACGTTTTTGGCAAAGAAGACATAAGGGATATTGTCCAGAAATTTTATGGCTAAAGATTCAGGCACGCTGTTGTCCACGGTCAACACCCCACTCCAATTATTTCCATCAAATTCTTTGTATAGAAGGGATGATGTTCCGGGGAAGAGGATTCCCACCTTATTATCTGCGGATAGGTCTGCACAGAAATTATCATCAATGGTGGAGCTGGAATAGATGGTCTGCTGTGAATCCCAGCCGGCGGCTTGTATCTCGCGCGAACGATAAGCCAAAAGGGTGGAATCATCCGAATAGAAACAATGTATATAGGGTGGTTGAAAAACCAGTTGCGAATAGCAAGATCCGGTGCCGTTGGTCAAAGTCGATCCCGGATCAGATGGACCGGTTCCCCAGGTGGCTCCATCATCTTGCGAAGTTTTAGCATGCACAAAATAGCGCTCGGCTCCTGAATCGTAATAGGTCCAGGATATCCACAGGCGACTGGTGGAATCTTTGGTAAAGCTGGGAAAATAATTTTCTCCCACATTGCACACTGTATTGGCCGTTCCTAAGCTCCAGTTGCCCTGAGAAAAGCTCATCTTTAGTTCAAGCAGATTCAGAGTAGTCTGTTGAGTATACACCACATAGATATTGCCGTCTGAGTCCATAAAAACAGAAGGTGGATAGTCTGCGCTATCTGTGGCTATCTCTGTTGGATCTGACCAGCTTAAATATGGCGGATCAGACCAGACATATACCAGTTGATTGGGAGTTTGGGGATAGATGATGATCACCCGATCCTGATATTGCCCAAAGGAGACCTTGAACATCTTAGCCTGAGGCTGAATACCAGTGGCGTAGAATGAGCTGACTGTATCGATCAGTTTCTGCATGTTTTTCTGCCTTTACTTCTTCCCCACTCCGTCCACAGTCCGCAGTCGACGGTCCACGGCTTTTAGATCTTAGCTGTGGACTGCGGACTGTTGACTGTGGACAGGGAGAGGGGGTAGGTGAATTTTACGTCCAGACCGTATCCAGAACCAAAGCCGCTTCCTTGATCACCTTGGCGTAAGCCACGGATTCGGATATGACCGCCTCCTCCAGCTTTTGCTCAATCACCTTGTCGTATTCTACCATCAAAGGTTGGCTCACCACCTCCTCGATGGCGAAGCGATTGTCCAGCCCGATCACTAGATCAGAGGAAACGTCATCACATCTTACCAGGCTTGAGCCCAAAGGAGATACCAGATCACCTGTCTTCTGGAACTTAAACCCCGCCATGGGATCTTTGAACTCATCCATGGTAAGGATGGTCTTGATCAGATCCTTGTGGCACAGGATGGTATTCATCTCAAAGGGGAAGAATTCATTCCACAAGCTGATAAGATCAGCATAGGTGAAGCTCCCGGAGGTGGCAGTGTTTATCACCGTGGCGGCATTGTCATTTCCATCTCCGTTGATGGTGGTATCCACCACCATTGCCATCTTGTCTGCCTGAAGTCTGAATCCAATGAACCACAGAAGAACCTTGAACTGGGCGGTGGTGCGATGTCTTAAGGCTTTGTAAGAGGTCTTCAAGGTTATCCCGTAATCCGGCACGGTGATGGAGTGCAGTTGTTCTGCCACCGTCAGGGTAGGAATCTCCGCTGAGTCCCCGATCGGTCGCAGTGAGAGCTTGGACTGATCAGGAGTGACGTTGACGTAGAATGGAGTATAGCGGGAGGAGGAGATCATGCTGGAACTGGCTATAAGCTTGCCCAGCTCCGGACGCATCTTCTGACCTCTTTTGATCTCCCTCATCATGAACTCAGGAAGAAGTGCCGGTGCTCCCTGATAGAAAAGCTCCACGGTGACAGGATTTTTTCCTCCCACCCTTATATCGTGCGCTGCCAACTGCCGCTCAAAAGCGTCCAGAGGGGAGTTTATATCACTGGGATCATACTCCTCCGTTTCCAGAAGCTCCGATAAGGTCACACCTCGGGACTGTGCATCCAGGTAAGTTTCCCGGGTGACTTTGATCTCCTTTGCTCTGGAAAGATCCACCCGTCCGGAGGCAGGCTTCTCCCAGTTGGCCAATTCCAGAAGCTTCTTTCCTTCAGCCGAGTTTAACAACTTTTCCAAATCCATCTTTCTCTCCTTTTTGAAACGTCCGCCGACGGCCGACCGCAGTCCGCCGCAAAAAATCTTGAAGCGGCGGTCGGCGGACAGGTTAATTCAAAATCAGATTTCTAAAGGCACATCAACCTTGCAGAGTCAGGGTCTCCGCCCAGACGGGCGTCCGTCTGGACGCTTTGCTTCGACAAGTGGATGCACTCCATTTTTCAATCTGTTTCATCCGTTTAATCTGCTGGGAAGATGTTCATCCGCTGCATCCGTTTAATCCGTTGACCGCTTTTACAGAATCAATGTGCACTCCGTGGTTCCATTCACCGAGATGACCGTTCCTCTGGCGATATTTCCGCCATCGGGATCGTAACCGGTCAATGCGGGAGCTTGTTTCACCGTTCCACTGGCACCGCCCACCACTCGATCTCCCACCTGAGGATAGGTGGTGGTGATGGGAACCGTCATCACTCCACCGATCTGCACGGTAGCCACTCTTTTTCCATCGTCTGCATCTGTCAGAGTAAGATCGATCAATTTCCCCAGAAAAACCGAATCGTCCGTGCTGGGTCCTACCTGGTTGTTTCCGGAAAGCGTTACCGCCTGTCCTATATCTGTGTCTTTTAAGTCATCCACTCCGCCGGTTTGCTTGATGGAGAAGGTGGCAAATACCGCTCCCGTGGCTTCCAAGTTTTGATCTCTAATTCCCATTCTTTCCTCCTTCTTTGAAACTGTTTACTGTGAACTGTAAACCATTTAGAAGACTGTCCCAGACGGGTCTCCGTCTTTTTGGACATCCCTTCGGGTCATAACACCCACTGTGGTTCTCCTTCTGTTTTTAACCTTTGTTTTGCAATAGAAAAAAGTGAACTGTAGAAGTGGAGTTTCAGGGTCTATTGAAAAAGTAGTTTTATGTAGGGACAGGGCTTGTCCCTGTCCTAACTCTAAAGAGGACAGCCACAAGGGCTGTCCCTACGACTGCACCAGCTTGCTGGTGCAGTCCATGGTGT
>Ga0315549_1002659_pt1 | contig 16707 bp, 14 predicted proteins | sample SalMarSW160200MG_FD_203101 | JGI IMG/M metagenome (GOLD analysis project Ga0315549, IMG submission 203101) | Salt marsh sediment microbial communities from the Plum Island Ecosystem LTER, Massachusetts, United States - Salt Marsh Sediment SW1601-200 ... | reverse complement strand
CCTAAATAACGAAATGTTTTTAAGACAAATTTATGATGAATGTTATACAAAAATCAAAAATAATTAAATTTCAGCTATAGACTAAAGTATAGTTTCAATTAAAAAGAAGGTTGATAAATATGAAAAAAAAGATATATTTACCTATAATAGCAATTTTAATATTTCTTATCGGAATACTCCCAAGAATTCCATTAACAAGTGCCCTTACAAATGAAGATATCGCAACTAAAGATACTTATGTTGATACAGGAAATCCAACTTCTAATTATGGTGGAGTAGATATTTTACAAGCAGGATTTAATATTTTAAGCGATATTAAAGAAGCTTATTTTTATTTCGAATTTTCAAATAGACCTAATAACTTCACTAAGGCAGAAATTTCGCTAGATTTCTGGGGTGTTCTCCAAACAATGAACTTTACTGTCTGCCTAATCGAAGAAAACTGGAATGAGTATTCAGTAACATGGATAGACAAGCCAGACAAAGGAGCTGTAATTGATAATCTTTTAGTAATTTCTAATGATATTTATAAGTTAGATGTTACATCACTAATTGAGGGAAGAACCTTCCTTTCAATATGTGTGTATATTGATGTAGAGAATTACATTGAGGATTATGCTTATATCAATTCCAGAGAGGGATATTTCTGGGAAGAAGATGCACCACAATTGATATGGACTTATAGTATCATTGATAATCTAAGGATTTATGGATATGATATGTTAATTCTTATGGGCTCTATTGTAGGTATTTCGGTAATTTCCATTAAAAAAAGAAAAATTTAAATGAGCTTTTAATATCTGTTTTAAGGGAGTCTCATATAATATTAGGTATACTTCAATAATCAGATAAAAGAGAGTAAATTTAGGTAACAATTCCATATTTGGTTAAGAATAGAACTTGAGTTCATTCTCAAATTGAGTAGTAAGATATATAAATATAATTGTCTATATTAGATTAAGTTGGATCTTTAATTAATATCCATTGCATTGGAGATTACATTGTTGGATTAGTATTATTAGATATATGGTTTGGATAATAAGGATTTTATTCCCATGGATAAAATATCAATTGAAGATATACCAAATTTACCCAATGACTCCTTATTAACTAAATATTCTTTTTCTATTAGATAAATATTAATGATATTTCAAGAAGATTCAATCTCTTTATCAACCAATTTTATTATTTCTTCAAGTCTCTGAGCTTCAGGAGTATTTTTTAACCCAATATCATACATAATATCCAGAGAATATCCAAAATATTTTATTGCTTTTTCTTTTTTCCCTATCTTATGATAAAGACCACCAATATTACGGAAAATATTAAACTTTAGTTCTTTACTATCTAATTGAAATGATAGTCTTAAAGCCTCCCTAAGATATCTTAAAGCTTTTTTATTTTTTCCTACCTCTAAATAAGTTAAACCTAGAGAATTTAATACCCGAGCTTTTTTATATGGCTTGTTTAATTCATTAGATAGTTTTAAAGCTTCCTCTAAAAATTTTTCACATTCATTAAATTTCTTTAAGTACATATAAGTACCTCCAATATTAATCATAAGTGTAATTCTTTCATAGGGGGCCCCTAATTCTTCTTGAATCCGTAAAGAATCATGAAAATATACTAAAGCTAATTTATACTCTTTTTGACGACGATATAAAAGTCCTATATTATTTAATATAAAGGCTTTATCTTCTCTATCTCCAATTTTTTCACTAAGTTCCAAAGCTTCATTATATATAGGTAAAGCATTTTCAAAATTTCCAATTTCTGCATAAAGCCCACCGATATTTCCTAAATACGTACAGACTGCTTTATTATTCCCTATTTGCTTAGCTATGCTCAGAGCAATCCGATATTCTTCTAAACTTTTTTCATAGTCAGATTGTTTTTCATAAATTATTCCAAAATTATTATGAATTGTTCTTTTGAGATCAAGATCATCGCTGTTAATTAGATTATTAAGAATTTCATTTCCAATCCTAAAAGCATCACTAAATAGATTAAAATCAAAATATATCTTATGTGCTATATATAGTTTAGATAAAAAATTAGGTGGCTTGATATTTCTTTCCATCCAATCCTTAAAATCAATTTTCCTTGAATTAATATTAATATCTGGAGTGATTTTAATTATTTTTCTAATTAAATTATTTGTATTTGTATTTAATAAATAGATCTTATCTACCTTAGTTGACTGCTTTATGTTTCTTAAAATTTCATATATTTCTTCAGCATTATTATTATTTAATTCCGAATCTTTATCAATTTCTATAGCATTGTAATGATTTTCTGTATTTATGTGGTTTATCCATATAATGCTTTTAATATCTGATAGACTTTCTAATGTAGGTATGATATCAAATACATCACTTCCAGAATATCCCAATATGACCAAATTCCGATATTTAGTAATATTTTTAACTAAATCAATTTTAAAGGGTTCTATTTGAAATATACTTTTTCCTTCTTTATTTTTTCCAAAAGCACTAATGGTTGTAATTAGTGAGTCTTTAGTAGGTTCACCAGTGATGATATTTTTTGTTGATCCATGCAATTTAAAGACAAACTTATGCTTTTTCTTATCAAAATCATCTGGATTTTTGTAGATTTGAAAATCTTTTTTACTTATTACTGGACAGATCTCCTCTTTAGGAATATTTAGATTTAGAAGGGCATATTCAATTAGAAAATCAAAATTTGTTGTCATTACATAATTATCCTTTCTTATTATATCTGCTATGTAATAGTGTTGAATGTTTGGAGATTTTATCTCCTCAAAAAAATTATATACTTCAAGCCTTTTATCAATACAGAATTGATATATTTCTAATAAAGATTCAAATCTAATATTAAGTAATCTTATTTTCTCTACTTCTTCATCTGGACATATGTAATTAATAATAGTTTCCTTAAGAGTATTTCCAGTTGGTATACAAGATGGAACGTTAGTTGAGCATCCCGCACCAATTAATAAAATTAATTCTTTTTCTCCTTCTAATATTTCAATAATACTATCAAATATTTTTGCTTTCATAATACTTCACTTCTTTCAATTGATTTAATCTTACTATACATTTATTAATATGCTCTACTGCAGAGGTGTTAGATTTATAGACTCTTTTACAATAAGGACACATACATTCTCCATCATGGTTTTGCTTTATTAAAAATCTATTTACTTTATCATTTCTAGTCTTAAGAACTTTATAATTGAATTTTTTTTGAGAAAGACATAATTTTTTTACTGCAATCGTCTTTTTAAAATAATATCTATCATATGATGATAAAAGGACCTCCTTTTCTGCGTTATAAATTATTTTATTATTAAATCTGAATATGACATCTTCATTATCAATGTATATTCTTTGAAGATATGTGAGAATCGGTATTCCAATTGGTTTAAATAATACTAATATAATCTTTGGACTTATGGGAAAAATTAACCATTTGATCGTTTTTGGAAATTTTACTTCATATATATAGAAATCTCTAAAATAAATATGTAAGTTATGTAGAATCGGATTATCTGCAGTATAAAAAGGAATATTTGTTTTATTTATATAAATCATCCAATAATAATCTTCTAATATTTTAGGAAAGTTACCTAATAATCTAATATGTCTACTCTGTAAATTTCTAACATCAGGTGTTTTTATTGGTAATAATGCTTTATCATTTAGTTTACCAAACTTATAATCAAGAGAATTTAAAAAAATAGTATTATCTAAGCTTTTTACAAATTTATTTATTTCAATTGTATTTTGCACATACCTCCGAGTCCTTATTAATAATACTAATATATATCTATTAATTTCTTCTTTTTGTCTTAAAGTTAATTGATAAAATGAGTTATTTTTTACAATAGAGGTGAGAGCATTATTCAAAATATGATTTTCAACCCTCACATTTAAAAAATTCTCAATTTTGTATGAATAATGATTCCTTTCGACACATACTTCACCAATATTCTTTTTAATAGGTTTACCGCCTAATATTTTATCAAAACAATAAATCCTTTTTTCTCTTGAGGGTATATTTCTCTTAATTTTTCTAACATTTATAGGAACAGATCCAAAATGTTTAATCGCTACAACTGAATTGATATGACAATTATTAACAATCATATTATTACTCATTGGAGATTATATTTCTTCTTTCTCTAATAATATAAAAATTATTTCCCTTAATATATATTTCTGTTGTTGTATTAATATTATCTATTTATTCCATTAATATTATTAAGATAATAAATAAAATATTACCTCTCTTCAAAGATATGTCAACACTCAAAATCTTTATAAATTGTTAAATAAGACGATTTACGCTTATTTACATAGCTTATATGAAATCATCATAAATTAATAATAAGAGTCATAACATTTTCTATATTAAATTATAATATTACTAAACTAAGTACAAAGTGTAATTTTAAAATCTCTCAATTTACCAAATCATAAAAAAACACATAAAAAATTGAATAATATAGTTATAGAATGTCTCAATAATCGAAAAAATCATTTCTATCATCCATTAAGAAATTTCTAAAATCAGAGAGATCAGGCATTTGATGATCCTGACTGCATTCATATCCGCGCATTAATTCTCGGATAATTTCTTTTAATATCCCATATTGTCCAGTTCCATTTCTTATTTGATTAATTTTAATAGTTAATACAATGGGTGAGAAAGAGTTATATTGATAACTTTTTAAGGTCTTTATTTCTCCTGGGAGCGAGTAATACCAATTATTGATTTGATTTATTTTAAAACGTATTTCTATATTTCGAGAATAATTCATTTTTAAATTAAAAAATCTATAACTGAGATTAAGAAGTCCTAAAATATAAGCAGACATATAAGAGATCTGCAATCTTTTTTCAAAATTTTTATCAATATTTATATGCATGTTATATAGTATGATACCTTCTTTTGAAATTCTTATACTACTCCCCATAGAAAAAATACGTGAAATATCATACAATCTATGGTTATCGATTCGAAGATTATCATAAATTGACATTGTGTCATATGTATAATCAGGAGCGGGAATGAGATTTTGTTGTTCGTTAAAAAAAATCTTTAGATCTTCTAATTTGGATATATTAAATAAATTATTTTGAGGGAAAATAGCTATTTTCATATCAAATTGATTTTTTCTTTGTTGATTTTTAAATATTAGATGTTCAAATTCATCCAATCTTTTCTTTAATATACTCTCAATTGTGTTATTATCAACATATTTATCTGAATGTATCTTATTATTCTCTTTCCAATTTTTATCTAATGAGATTTGAAATATTTCAGAGAAGTCTCCTTGATTTTTTTCATTATCAGGAAAAATTTTAAAAGGGGGTAAAGTTGATCTTCCTATTATATTAGAATATTTCAGTTCATATTGCTTTTTCCCATTGAAATAAGAATCTCTAATTGAATGTTTTTTCCCTAACATTTTATAGAATCCTTTAGAAAACGTAATAGCACAATCATCATTTATCTTTGTTGTTGTACCAATTGTAAATTCTATAAACTTTGACGCTTCTTTAGCGATATTTATTGATTCACATACATTAAAGATAATAATTTTAATATATTCTTTTCCTTTTCTAAGAGTTTCTATTAATTCTTCTTTTAAATCCATTTTTGTATTGATTAAGTGTTCATCCTGATCAAAAAGAGGTCCAGTATTAAAAGTTCCATGTCCTGAGAATTGAAGTATTTCAGGTTTATATTCAGAAATTTTTTCAAATATTTCATTTCTTTTCGTAGCAGGAGCATCTATGAAATCAAATAAGGAATGTTTTAGAATATTTCTAATCATCTTTATTTCTTTTCCTATTCTTGATTCTTTTAATCCTTTGTAATTAGAACCAATCAAAAGAATTTTAATCCTTTTTTTTTCCTCTTTAAGCATTATATATATTTTACAAAATCTAATATTTATATTTTAGAAATTCCAATTTATAAACTTAAAAGTCAAAAAAGACTAATATAAATAGAAAAACTGATTTCAGGGATAACGCAATAATTCGAATATAAGCAGGAAGGGTATGAAAATCTATGGAAGGCAATAAACGGAATCAAAAGACTTCTGAGTAAGGTAAATCCATTAATTATTTTAACCTCTCCATAAAATAAATTCTCTGATTTTAAACCAGAAGGGGGTCAAATTATCACTCATTTTGGAAATGTACTGGTGTGTATCGAAAATACAGAAAGAATGGTGAAATACAGGCTTGTTCAACATCCCTCAATGGCAGATCAGACCTTAACGCAAATGATATCGTATATATCAAAGAGGAAAAAGTCTAAATCTATTAAAAATGAGAAAATCGATAAATGGTTATAGAAAGGAAAAATAAGTACAAGATAAGAAAAAGTCTTGCCCCATCTTATCATTAAGATCTTTTTCTTCTTCTTAAGAAAGATACTAAAAAGAATATTATGAAGTGAAAATACTTACTTATTTTAAAATGATTGTCCATCTGGGAGAAGCACTGTTTTAATACCTATTAATTCAGATATATATTTTTCCTTTAAAATATTAAATGATTTCTCTTCTGTAACAAACATATATTTATATTTAGCATTATTACTTTGCAATTTTTTAAAGTCTGCTCGGAAAAATTCTCTCTGTTTTGATCCAAAATCGTCTTTTCCATAAGGATGAATTGTTTTTATTTCTGCAATACATCGTTCATTTTCAATTGTTGTCTCATCTATATCTAGTCCTTTAGCACCTTGAGCTTTTATACTCATATCTATATCATTAGAGATGTTATGATTTTTTAGTAAATATTGTTTTGCCATTAGACATGCAACAAAGCTTAGATCATTATTGAAATTTCCCAAAATATTCTTGAATTCTTTTAAATATTTGTATTGCTTATGCAAATGCCCATAGATGTTATATTCTGCGTTATTTAGAAGATTTTTAAGTGTTACATATTTTTTTTTTAATTCACTTAGATTTTGTAACTCTCTATCTGTTAATTCTATTATAGAAGTACCTCGTCTATTTTCATTATTATTCATAATATAACAATATTAGAACCTATATTTAAATATAAAATCTCTTAAAAAAGAAAGAGATTTTCTATCTCAACTATTGTCATTTTAGATGGTATACAAAGGTTCTCTGCAATCCTCTCCGTATTTTCAAGAAAATTAAATAATATCAATGATAATTATCAAAAGATTGATTTATAATATAACATTTTTAAGGATGAGTTTATTTATGAAGATGAAATTGGAGAATTAGATGACACATGGATTAATTTAAAAGATACCTATGATTCCAATGGATATAATTATAAGTTGAGGCAATTGTTTAAACAGAAAATTAAATCGATTTGTAATAAAATGAATTATGAAGAACAAGAATTAATTAATTATCGAATCGATAGGATATTTAAATTACCATATATTTATAATGACATAGATTTTTTCTCAAGTATTCCCTCATATCACCCAGAGATTATTCTGTTATATAATATTAAAGATATTATTTTCTTCTATGAAACCGCTTCAAATCACGAGAACATCACCCAATCATGATGAATTGATTGATCTATTTAAAAAAGAGGAAAATCTACGGTTAAAAGAACGTTATCAAGCTCTTTATTTACTCTGTGAAGGTAATAATTGTACGGAAGTCGGAAAAATAATAAAACGATCAAGGAGGACAATACTTAATTGGCTCCATGCGTTTAATAAAGGGGGATTAGATGCGATTGTTCCAATTCTTCCTCCTGGACGAATTCCTAGTCTTACACAAGAGCAAAAAGCAAAATTACAGGATGATGTTTCTACTCACCCCCGCGAATTAGGCTATGAATTTAGTAATTGGGAAGCCAAGAGTGTTGCGTTTCACATAGACAAGAAATTTAACGTGGAATTAAGTGCTCGACAAGCTAATAGATTGCTTCATGAATTAGGGTTTACGCTCCAACGCCCAAGATACGGCTTTAAAAAAGCAAATCTGAAGCAAAAAGAAGAGTTCATCCAACAGTTCCAAAAAAAGTGGATTCTCTCAAACCAGACGATGTAGTGTTATTTCAAGACGAGGCAAGTGTTCAATTTTCTCCAACAATCACGCGTACGTGGTCTCTCAAAGGTCTGCAACCAGAGGTATTCACTTCAAGCAGTCGATTACGTCAACACCTCTTTGGTGCTGTAGACCCAAAAGTTGGAAGAGTACATGTGGCATTTTCTGATACTTTGAAAACAGAGCAATTCCAACATTTTCTTGAAGGTCTTCTTTATAGATATAAGGATTCAGGAAAGATTCTTATGATCTTGGACAATGCTCGAATTCATCACGCATTATCTCTCCAACCTTTTCTAAAAGCTAATAAAGAAAAGCTTGAGTTTCTCTATTTACCTTCTTATTCTCCTGATCTGAATCCAATGGAGTGGTTTTGGAAATTTTTACGCAAACGGGTAACCCATAATACATTTTTTGATTCCTATAAAAAATTCCAGAGAGCTATCACGAAATTTATCAGAAAATTCAAAAGATCATCCATAGAAATTCAAACACGATGCAGTTATGAGAAATTACTTATGGCAATATAAATATATTATTATCTCAATTATTTGAATTATTTAAATATAAAAAGACTAAAAATCAAATATTCAGAATCAATTATAAAATAGTTATCAATTTATATCTATTTAAAAATTTGTTTTTTCTTTAAATACTTCCATCTTATTTTAGCCCTTAACCTTTAAAAAAGTATCTTGATGATAGCATGGTCGTCGAATACACAAATATCATACCATTTGATACGCTCTTTTCCCCTACCACAAATCAGTTCTTAAATCCCTTTGTAGATATCGTTGACACCGATATACGCAATAAAATGCGCCTTACCTTCGAGATCTCAGAAAGACAGCGAGAGAGAAAAATTACCCCGATTCTCCAGCTCGCAAGACCTCAAGATGCCAAGGCAATTGTTAATATTTATCTCGATATCTACAAAGGGATGTACCCCTATAAAGAGATGGAGGATGTTTCAGAGGTTAAAAGGATGATTGAGAGCTCAGAATACCACTGAGTTTTGTTTAAACATCCCAAAACAGAGAAAACTCTTGGGTGCTTTACCTATCATTTGGATTTTAAAAACAAAAGGGGATACATGCGTGGATTTAACGTACCTCCAAGAGTTCAGGGAAAGCTTGACTCCATGAAGGCACTCATTGGAAGCATGATCGGGATCTGGAGCGAGCTTAAGGATGAGATTTACGTGTGGTACAGCAAGAATAGGACTTCCCATACAAGCTCGCAGTATTTGGCAAATGTGTGCGGGATTAAGCCGATTGCGTTTTTGCCAAATAAGGATTTGTTTTTCGGAAAAGGGAAGTCTGATGTAATGCAAATTATTTATGATTCGAAGGCACTTAAAGAACTAAGGAGTACCATTACTCCGAAAATCATTCCTGCCTGAAGTAAAGGGATACTATAATTACTCGAACAATCGCTATAATTTAGGAAAAGTGGATTCATATCGACCTTCCTTAGGATTAGATCTTAAGAAGGTTGAGCAGTTAAAAAAAGAGCTTAATGTCTCGGTTGAGAGATCAGAGTTTGGATATTATCATATCACTTTCTCTTTTGAGAACTCAATTGATCACTTTACATTCCTCTACACTCCACGAGTGCAGAACATCGAGAAGACGGAGTATGAAGTTAGCTCGTTGGAAGCTCTGGCGGTCTTTATTGGTAAATTTAAGGAGTTCATGTATCACCTTCGAGTGAGATATGCTGAAGTTATGGTCTCCGCCTACAAACCTGCTCACCAGCAGTTATTTTACAATGCGGAATTACGCCCGAGAGGGTACATCCCAAGCTGGAAATATGATTCATTTTTAAACAGTTTTGAAGATTATTTAATGTTTAATTGGTTTAAGGGGAGAATTGAGAATATTAGATTAATTGATGAAGCAATTGAACTAAAAGGCAAATTAAACCTTGTTTCTTAAAATATCATATTCCTTTCTTAAAACTAAACTTTTATTATCTTCAAGAAGTTCAAATTCGGTAATAAATAATTTAAAACTATTAAAGGATTTTTCATTATTTTATCTTAATTATATGCATAAGACTAAAAGTAAAAATATTCAAAATTTATTTTAACGAATTTTTCTTAATAGCGGAGATAAGGAACAAATAAATCTTTATTTTTTAAATTATTAGACAAGTTGATGCGATCTTTTTGAATTGATAGTTGTATAGGACCTTTTAATAACCATTAAATACTATTAATAAATAGAGATCATTAAATTGATAATATTTTTCAAACTTATTAATAATATAATAATATTTTTCTCAAGAACTATTGTATATTCTTAGCGAATGCCAAAAATCTTTGATATAAATCATCTGAATTAGCAATAATTCCAATTTTTTTTGAATGAAATTTGAAATTTCTCCTCCCAATTGGCGCCAAAATCCTGTAATTCGACATATATATCAAATTCTTTGCAGAAATTATCGTATTTAGTTTAAGATTTTTCTCGATTTCAGAATAATTTAAATTATCGGAAATTTTTTTCATATTATCTAATTTTATTTTACCTAGATCCCATGAATTAGATATATCATTAAGATCAGGAGTAATTAAAATGATTGAAAGCGAGGGTATATTTGCTAGAAATGAAGCTAAAACATTACCAACTCGTTTATCATTTAGATCATCTGTAATTATATGAAATTGATCCTTATTTTCATCCATCATATCGAATAAAATATCTTCATGTTCAAAATTGTAAATTAAAGATATAGTAAAATAGTTATTTATTGATATGAGATATTCTTTCAAAAGTCTTATTAGTTTTAGAGCATCTTCTATTTCACTATTTAATAAATAGTAATCCAGCATTTCTACTGATTTTTTTAATCGTAATACCAATTTTTTTCGATTCGGGTTCAGTTCTTTAAAATAAATGGAATGGGCAACTTTCAGATATTTTTCCAATTCTTTTTTAAGCTCTAATGAATCTGGTAAGTAATCGATAACAAATTGGGAGAAATCAACCGGACTACTTCCGCCCTCAATATATAACGTAGGAATAAGATCACTTTCATTATAATAATCATTACCAAAAAAGGACATATTATTATAGAAAATTTTATTAAAATCTATAATGATAAAATTACTATCTATTTTTGTACTTGCTAAAGTAAAAACTACTCTTTTTTCATCAATCCTGTCTAAATTCTTTAACAATTCTTTTTTAAAATCTGAAAATTTTTTCTTTTTCTCTATATTTGGTATATCTTCAATTAGTCCCCAAATTAAAAATATTTTTACGTTATTTTTTTTAGATTCTTTAATTATATTTTGAAGGAAATGGATATTATTTATATTCAATATATCTGAACAAATTAAAATATAGCTCGTAGATAATTTAGCGCATTTTAAAATTTCTTTTATTACTTCTGAGTTTTTAATAAAAAAATTGATTGAATTCACACTTTCTATGCGAGTAATTATATCATTAGCCTTATAATTAAGAGTTTCAAGTTCATCTTCGAAAGAAAATAAATATTTTGCATTTTCTTTTTTATTTTGGATAATTGATTGAATTGAATCCAGTCTTTTATTTATATCCTTAATTAGTTTATTATTAGTAATAATTCTTGGACTTCTAATGAATTTTGATAGATCTATTTCCTTTTCATCATTAAATTGTGAATTATATGCATTTTGCCAAGATTTCTGGACTGAAAGTGGAAAAACATCATAATCCAAATCAAAAAATTTATTTTCTTCCTTTGGAAGATAAATATACATTGAATCTCGATGAATAGGGTATAAAAAATTGATCTTTTCAACATCTTCAAAATCAGATTGAATCTTAGGACGAATACATTTTGTATATTTATTCAGAGAATAGTTTTTTAAATCTTGAAATGATTCAGACGGAGAAGCTTTTAGATTTATATAATTAGTTGTTTCTTTAGGGGGATTTCTTAAATAATCTTTAACAATATCTTCAATAAAAATCTCGCCACCTATTTTCTCTTGAATTATAGTCACAGGAAATTTGCTAACATTAGCTTCCACATTTAAATATTCATCAAGCCTATTATTTTCTACATAATCAAAAATCTCATCACTAAGAGTGACAACGCCTCGATTTAAATCTAAGTTAATCAATTCTGCATAAAACATTTGAGCAAGAATATAATTCATGATATGAGCACCTACATTAAAAGCTTTTAGTAAATTTACTAAAGAATTATCAATATAGATAAATTTCAAGATAAAGATTTCAAAATTCGATAATCTTCTGCTTTTTCTTATTACAATTTCGCATTTTTCCATACGTATAGGTATTACTAAATAATTATTCATTTCTTCTATATTTTCCAATTTAGTTATTCACCTGATCAAAATCAATTAATTTACCATTCTCTCTAATAAATTCTGCAAATTTAACAAACTTGTCCATATAAGGATTTTTTTTATGATTAAGAACCATATCATAATTTCCAATAATAATTTCTATTTTCTTGGCTCTTGAGAGCATAACATTTAATCTTTCTGAATCTAGAACAAAACCCCATGCGAGTTGTGCAATTTCTTTAGAATTACTTCTTACTAATGAAATAATAACTAGCTCGGCTTCTTGTCCTTGAAATCTATCAATAGTATAGCAAGATTCTTTAATATTTATTTCTGGTAGATTTTCGATTTTATTTGGGAGAATGATTTTCAATTTTTCCATTTGTTCCTTATAAGGTGTTAAAATCGCTATTTTAAAATCTGTATATTTTTTAGATATTTTAAATAATTTTAATAAATCTAGAATAAGCTTAGCCTCCCCTAAATTAAAAATATCAGTGCCCTTTCTTTCTTCATTAAATCTTCTATTTCTCTTTGTATTTATCCAAATTAACTGTTCATTTTTAAATATACTTGGTTCTACTATAAAATCATCACTATCTAAAATCTTTTGATTAAATTCTTCTTCATAAAAAACACTTGAAATCATTTTACTAATTTTAGAAGGTAATCGATATTGGTCCATTAGTGTATCACATGATTTTCTTTTATCTGATGATTTATAAGATGGACTTATACTTTTAAATCTATTAAACATTGATTGGAATATTTTTAATTCACTTAATACAAGTTTCTTAAAATTAAAATGTTCAGTTATATTAAATTCGTTATTATCTTTATTTTCTTGTTCAATCAAATCCAGCTTTTCATTTAAAATTCTTTCAATATCATTTAGACGGAAAGGAGGCAATTGATTCTGATCTCCAATTAAAATCCATTTATTTCCTAATTGTAATGGACGAAATAATTCTGAAGGATAAGTTTTTCCTGCTTCTTCAACAATTACTAAATCAAAATTTGGTGATGTGAACTCTAATTCTCTTAAATCATGTGCGGTACTGGTGCAAAAGATTAAATTAGCACTTTCCCTAATAATATCTACCCATTCTCTACTGGGTGCTATTATTTCTTCCTTTAATATTTCAGATATCGATATTTTAAGTTCATTATACTTCTCATTTTCAGGATTCCAATTTAATATATCATTTAGCATTTTAATTGTCATTTGTTTTGGAAAATGTTTAAAAGGTGTTGAATTTGGGGTATAATCCTTCTCTCTATCGGTACTAATTAGACGTACTAATATTGGTCTTGGATAAATTTCTAATTTTTGCGACATCTTAAATGTTTTATAAAGTAAATCATCTAAAGCCGCATGCTCCTTACTTGATATTAAAATTCTTTTAAAAGGATCTTTACTAAGACTTAATTTTATCAGTTCCTTTGCGGTCCATGTTTTTCCGGTGCCTGGTGGACCTTGTAAAATAAAAATTGGAAATGTATAAAAAATAAATTTTACTATATCATTCTCTTTTTCTCCAAGAAAATATTGATGTGAGACCGCGGGATTTAAGATGGCATCAATTAAATAAGAATATTGCTCAAGATTCTGGATTATTATATATTTCCTTCTTAATAGAAATAGTGTGGATCTTAAATCCCAAAATCTTAAAAATCCACTTAATGGAGGATCTTCATTTTTTCTAAGTTCCTGCAATTTAATAATGGTATTAGTATTATCTTTTTCATCAACTGTTTCAATTATTTTCCACTTTCTCTTTCGTTTGAATTTCTCTCTTAATTCTGGATTATTAACCAATTCTACTGTTTTATGTTGGGAATTTCTTAATACATCTAAAAAAGATGTATACTCCGAATTATTATAGATATTGATAATGATAAATCTCTTTTGATCCTTTTGAACTTCAATATCTTTAGAGTCTTCTATAATCTCATATTCAAAAATATTTCTTTTTTCTATTTCTTCTTCCGCTTCAGTAATAAGTTTTAAAGCATTTAACCAATCAAGTTTTTCACGCTCATATTCAGAAGGTTTGAGATCTAAAGTTCTTATTTGAGATAATGATTCTGCAAATTTTTGTTCCCAAACTCCAAAAGCTCGTTCTCTATTATCTAACCAATAAAATTCTCCTACCCCTAATACTTTATGATCTGTCAAAAAGAAATCCCTTTCTTCTCTTTTATGAAGAATTGCTATTTCTGCAAGATTTCTATTATTATGAGCTCTCCTAAATTTATATTTCGCATTTTTTCCAATAGTCCATAATGGCCACTGTCTATTATCTGTTAAAAATAAAGTACAATTGTGTAATTCATTAATAAGAAATTCATTAGGATCATCCCTTAATCCTTGTATGTTAATATCGATTCTTCTTGCTATACTTCTTAAAAAAGAGCTATTAATATCTCTATGGAAATATATTGGCATTCTTGAATTAAAAGAAAATTTATAATTTATTTGCTTAACAAATTCTCTTATTGCTTGTGTAAGATCTTCAGTACTCTCATATCTATGTTCTGGATCAATTTCAATAGCTTTTAAGATAATCTTTTTTTCTTCTTCAATTCCTTCTGTAAATTGGATTTTTTCTCTTATGGATTCATATAGTTCAATTCTTTCAGTTAAATCAGATTTTAAAAAGATATCAATATTATCAAAGTCATAAACTAGAAATGCTAATACCAAACCAAAAGAAAAAATATCTGATCTAAAGGTTTCAATATCAAGACATTCAGGTGCTCTAAAAAAATGAAGATTATTTTGGATTATTTCCCGCGAAATTTCATTAGAGACAAAATTTGATATTGAAAAAAGGTATATACTCCAATTAAAATCACCTAGCTTGAGAAAATGGCTTTCACCTTCTCTGAAAGCATTTCCATTGAAATATACAGTATCTAATGATATATTCCTATGCAATAATCCTGCATTATGCAAGCATCCTAAGCCTTCCGATAATTTTAAAATTCCCTCCCATATTTTTTTTTTTGAGAATTCTGCACTCCTTAATTTAAGAATAGAACTTACATCTTCATCATTATCTTCAGTTAATAATAAATTTTTAAGACATCTACCTCCAGATTCAGTAACTAGAATAAAACATTTTTCTTCAGGATCATAGGCTCCATCAATTAATTTAATAAGAGTTTTGCCTTCAAATATATTGAGTGCTCTTTGATTGAGAGAAATTTCATAATGCCAAAGATATTGAGCTAAATCTTGCATTTCTGGTTCTTCATTAACAAATATTTTTTTAAGAATCACTTCTTGGTTAAATATAGTATCTTTGGCCTTATATTGTTTAATCTCAACCTTCCCAGCAAAAGGAATTACTCTATGGTCCGTTAATTCTTTTAAATCTTTATATCTAGATTTCCAAGTATCAAATTTATCTGACATTATCATCAAATATTAAATTTGATTTTGTCTTTTTATATATATTATTATATCGATACATTTAAAATTTCTTTATTTACATACAAATAGTTATAAAAATAAGTTTATAATCAATAAACATTAAAAAAAAAAGAATAATTTAAGATTAATTAAGATAGGGAAACCTAATAATTACTGGTTGATGTTTTCCTTTACTCATGATAAACGCTTCTCCAGTTGAAAAATCCTTTAGTTGACGCCTTTCTTCCTTATCTAAATACTCTTTCAGTAAATAATTTGTCTGCCCCTGAATTTGAAAGAATACTTTAATATTACAGAGATCAATAATCTCTTTACTGATATCTAAGGGGCTATGAGTAGCAAATATCACTCCATAATTCCTTTTACGCCCTCTGTGAACGATCTCATCGAGAAATCCCATTATCCTTTTTTGATATTCAGAATCGGCATTTGATTTTGATTTGGGTAATAGTCTCTGAATCTCATCCAGCACCAAAAGAAGTTTGAGGTTTTGTTCACTCTTCAAGGCAATTTTATGTAAGAGGGCAAGTAAATACAAACCAACAATTCTCTGATGTATATCACGTAGATTGTGAGTATCAATAATAATAACTTTTTTAGTTAAGAAATGTGAAATGATATCAATTGATTCATATTCAGGAATGTCAAAAATTTTTAATGCTATTGAATTCAATGCCCTGCAAATAGCCATCTTTGTCACACTTGCTAATGTATAGTTCTCATGATTTGCATATTCAATTATTTTACTTCGTAATACTGGAAAAGTGAACTCCATACCTTTATTTTCCTCAACAATATCATACAAGATAGTACTCAAAGAATCATGGGTAATTGGAGTTAATTCTCTTAATAAAAAGGGAAAATCTAACGGATCAATTGCATTAAGAGAAAGGCAGGTTCTATCCTCTGAAT
>Ga0315549_1002655_pt1 | contig 16731 bp, 20 predicted proteins | sample SalMarSW160200MG_FD_203101 | JGI IMG/M metagenome (GOLD analysis project Ga0315549, IMG submission 203101) | Salt marsh sediment microbial communities from the Plum Island Ecosystem LTER, Massachusetts, United States - Salt Marsh Sediment SW1601-200 ... | reverse complement strand
TCTCCACGTCGGCCTGCCTCCGGCGCACCTTGAAGTCGATGCTCTGTATACCGTCCACGATGTCTCCGTCGATGGTTACCTTGCTCTTCGCCGCCGAAACTATCATTGGTGCCATTTACATCGCCTCCTATGCCTGCACGGTCACCGTCGCGTAGATGAAGTCTATGGCCCGTACCGGTCGTACAGCCAAGTCTACGCGCACGATGCCCTGTGCGAAGTCTAGCTGGGAGCTGTATACGTCCACCACGAAGGCCGGCTCTGTGCCGTCCGTGCTGGGGACGATGGCTCCCTCTTTCTCCATCTGGAGGAGCACCTCTGTCAGCTTCTCCTTCAAGGCCGATCTGCCCGTGGCGCTGTTCAGCGTTCCGATGAACTGGTCACCGATGGCTTTGACGAGCCTCACGGCGTGGTCTGTGGTCCTGATGACGCTGATCTGCTCCTTGCTGGTGGTGATGCCCTTGACGATGATGATGCCTCTGCCGCGCTGGGCCCGCAGCGGTAGTATGCCCGCGTTCAGCAGCTGCCTCAGCTTGCTGGGCGTGTACGACGCCTCGAGCTCGGATACGCCCCTGAGCGGCTTGAAGGTCGGCGACTGGTAGTAGTCTAGGTTGCCTATGAGCCCCGCGACGGCCCCCGAGACGCCGTAAGGCGCCACGATGACGAACCTGTCGCTGGCGAGGGCCTCAGTCCTCTTGATGATGTCCTTGATGTCCTCTCCGGGCGCAACGCTGCCGATGCCTATCCTTCCCATGGCCTCGTCGCTCATGTTGGCGCAGTGCGCCTCCACGAGGGCGTGGACCTTGGGGTCAGACGACTCGCACGCGTAGACCATCTCGACCTCGGCCTCGGCCTCCAGCATCTCCAGGGCCTCCTCGAACGACGAGACGTCAGGGTCCCCCGGCGGCTTGCCGCCCTTGAGGATGCTCTCGACCTTGGCCGGCATGTTCTTGGACTTCAGCGCCTTGGCGTCGACCAGCTGAGACTGGTCGCTGAGCACCTTGACCAAGTACTTGCCCGACCTCGTGTTCATGTCGAGATCGTCGAAGACCTCGAAGGTCACGCCGTCGCTCACGAGGACCCTCACCGTGTTCTCGGTGGAGCCATCCTCGACCTGGAACTTTACGTTGTTCCCGGCATCGCCGATCGCCTTCGCTGTCAGCTCGACTGCGTCACCCTTCTCCCCGTCCTTGAGGGAAGCCTTTGCATAGTCTCCGCCTTTGCCGACGACCTTCGTCGCGACTACCTCGAAGACCCCGTTCTGGAAGCACTGTTTTGCGTTGAGCGTCAACGTGAAGTCTGTGCCTGCGCCGAATGTGTCAGCGAACTCTCTCCAGCTTCCCAAGTGGACCGGAGTCAACTCGGGTCCCTTCTCAGCCGTCCCTATGAGGGCGACTGTGCCTGAGGGATAAGCTGGCGGTGGTATTATCTCCTTAACGACTTTTACCTCTACACCTGGTATTACTCTTGCCAAAGTATACCCCTGAGACTTAGTCCTGTCATGGGTATTTTAAATTTTAGTGAAGCCGCTGGAACCATGGGGCTTAGCTAACAATAACACCAGTTAATCTCATGCGACTTTGATGCGCCGGAATTCTTCGAGAAAAATATTACTCGGTGTCCCCGGCCACTAACTCGATGCGCCTCCCCTCGGTGAGGGCCAGCGCTATCTTCGCCCGCGCCCTCTTCTGAAGCCTCCATATGGTGCCCCTGCTCACGCCCATCCTTTCTCCGGCCTCTTCTTGTGATAGGTCTTCGAGGTCTAGGAGCCTCAGCGCCTCAAGCTCCGCGTGTTCTAGGAGTACGGGTTCGCCGTGCTCCTGTGGCTCCGGCCTGAACGCGGTCATCTTCGGGGTTTGCCCTATCTTCACAGGCAGGGGCATCCTCCCGTAGCGTCCTCGCCGTCGTCTTCCACGCATCATACGCTATTATGTGCATTATCACAATATTTATATATTTGCGTGCATACGCACATAACTAGAACTGTGCCTATGCACAGAAAGGTGAGAACATGGGATATAGAGGAAGAAGAGGAATATACCCCGGAAACGGGCCCTTCAGAGACCTGCCCCCCTGGCAGCGGCCAGGCGGGGTCTACGGATACGGTCGCGGCTATGGCCGCGGATACGGCCTAGGCTACGGGTACACGGGCGACCCCACGAGGTGCGCCAGGTTCCCCTGGCTACAACGGTGGTGGTGGGCGAACCCAGACTATCAAGGCACAATGCCGGTGCCCCCGGCCGACGCCTCGGCTGTGGCCCCGACGTTCGCCCCGGCGCCCGATGAACGCAGCTTCCTCCAGGACCAGACCAAGTACCTGGAGCAGGAGCTGGCGGCCATCAGGAAGCGGCTAGAAGAGCTCGTATCTGAGGAAAAGTAATAGTACCCCAACCCCTTTTTTGTGATCATGATGAAGATAGCGGTACCCTCCAAGGGAGAGAAAGGGCTCAGAGACAGAGTAGCCGAAACCTTCTCGCGGGCGCCTGCCTTCACCATCGTAACCATACAGGACGACGAGATAACCGACGTCAAGGTAGTCAAGAACAAGGCGGCCGAGATGAGCCAAGGAGCAGGCCCGGTGGCCGCCAGGACGCTGAAGGAAAACGGCGTAAACGTATTATTATCGAGTGACATAGGTCCAGGCGCCACCAACATACTTGAGACCATCGGCATCGCAATAGGCAGCGCCTCTCAGGACGAAAAAGTAAAAGAAACCGTAGACAGATACTTGGCTCAGCTAGAAGCCTAGGAACGAGCTGAACTCTATCCAAGCCTCCTTAAGGGCTAGCGACGCCGGCGAGTCTGGGCTGTAGACGACGACAGGTTTGGCCTGAACCATGGCCTTTGTGACGTTCTCGTCGAAGGGTATCATCCCCAGTATGGGTATCTCGTTCTCCTCGCAGAAGACCCTTATGGACGCCGTGTTATTGCTGTTCAGGTCATACTTGTTTACGATGACGCTGGGCACAACCTCAAAGTGCTCCAGAAGCTGAAGCAAGCGATTCAAGTCATGTATACCGCTTAAGGTGGGTTCTACCACCGCGACCGCTGCGTCGACGTTGCTGAGGCTGGCTATGACTGGGCAACCGATACCGGGTGGACCGTCCACCAGTATGAGGTCTCTGCCCGCCTCCTCCGCCAGCTTCACGGCGTTCTGACGGACAAGAGTCACGAGTTTGCCGCTGTTTTCCATGCCGGGGATCAGTCTGGCGTGGCTCATTGGGCCATATTTTGTCTCACTGAGGTAAGCGTGGCCGCACACCCGTTCGTTGAAGTTGATGGCCTTCACTGGGCAGTTGACGACGCAGACCTTGCATCCCTCGCAGTGGATGGGGTCAACTTCGTAGTCGTGGATTGCGTTGAACCTGCATAGCTTTTCGCAGAGGCCACACTTGGTGCACTTCTCTGGGTCGATCTCGGCGAGGTTCAGGCCCTTGAAAGCCATTGTCTCCTTGACATCTGGGTCGAGGATTAGGTGTAGGTTGCTGGCGTCTACGTCGCAGTCGGCTAGGATCGGTTGGTCCGCTAGGGCTGCAAAGCTACCTACGACGCTTGTCTTCCCTGTCCCGCCTTTACCGCTCAGTATAGTTACCTGCTTCATTTGACCATCGTCTCCACGGTCGCCAGTAGTTCAGTGAACCTTGCGCGCCACTCTGTCATCTCGGCTGTGAAGGGTATCCCCCTACTGTACAGTTCTGCTATCCTCCGGTCGTAAGGTATCTCCATGAGGATCGGGATTCCCTTGCGCTCGCAGAACTCGTATACTCCCCTGTCGCCGATTCCGGCGAAGTTCACCACAACTCCCATGGGAACGCTGAGCTGCTCCACAACCTCGGTGGCGACCTCCAAGTCGTGCAGCCCGAACGGGGTTGGCTCTGTGACCATTAGGCAGAAGTCTGTCCCGTGCACGGTCTCCACGAGCGGGCACGCCGATCCGGGCGCCGCGTCCAATACGATGAGTCCTTCGTCAAGAGCCATCTCCTTGACGGCGGCTATAACCGGGACCGCCAGGGCTTCCCCCACGTTAAGCTCACCGTATACGAGGTTCATGCCGCTGGACTCGGAAACTGTTATCGTCCCTATCTGCCTGGGCTCCTCGGTTATGGCTTCCTCCGGGCAGACGAGCTTGCATCCGCCGCAGCTGTGGCATAGCTCGTTGAAGACCATCGCGGTCTCGCCGGCTACGAACAGAGCGTTGTACTGGCAGAACTCTGCGCATTTACGACAATAAGTGCATTTTTTCTCGTCGATGATGGGGACGAGTAGCTCCACTGGCTGTTGCCTCTTGTGCCCGGGTTTAAGGAATATGTGGGCGTTGGGCTCCTCAACATCGCAGTCTATGTACTGCTCCGCCTCGACGCTGAGCGCAAGGTTGACGGCTACGCTGGTCTTACCTGTACCGCCCTTGCCGCTGGCTACAACTATCTTCATATGAGTCAGTGCTCGTGGTCGTGTAGGCAGCCCCGGGTGAGCTCCTGCAACTCGCCGCGGATAAACGCTTCTACGTTCTCCACGCTGCCGGGACCTTTTCCCTGTAGCACGGCTATGTTAAATTCCTGAAACATCTGGATCGCCTTCATGCCCATCCCAGCGGAGATCACGACCTCGCCTCCCAGGCTCCTGATCCTTTCAGGCGGGCTGCCTATGCCCCCGAAATGGTCACTGTCGTTGGGTACAACGCCGCTCTCCTTGACCTCGCCGGACTCGATGACGTACCACGCGTAGTAAGGTACACGCCCGAAGTGGGCCGAAAGAGTGGCACCGGATTCGTCTGCTGTCGGGATAAATAACTTCACCATCTTTCTAGACTCCTATGGTCGGCGTCTGCCTTGACCTCTGCCTCCGCCCATTGCTCGGCCGCCTTGGCCGAAGTGTCCGCCCACCGTAGGGGAGGACACCGACCTCAGTTCTCCCCGTTTATACGCCTCTACGGCCTGGAGTACCGTGCCGGAGGCCCCTGTGTATATCTGGACCCCCGCCTGGCTTAAAGCCATGTGGGCGTTTGGTCCGACTTGGCCCGTTAGGACGGCTTTAACCCCCAGCTGGGCGACGGCCTGGGCTGCGCCTATGCCGGCGCCGTGGGCTGCCCCTATGCTGGAGTTGGGTACTGCCTGATGCTTCATCGTCTCCGTGTCCACCACGAGGAAGACGCCGCAGCGCCCGAACCTGGGGTCCACGGCGCTGTCGAGGCTTCCTCCTGTGGATGATACCGCTACCTTCACTTGTTTTTCACCTTGTTCTCGATCTTCTCGACTAAACCCATGAAAGACTTGGCTGCCGGCGAGTCTGGGTGTCTGAGTATGAACGGGGTTCCCTCGTCGCTGTCCGTGGATACCCTGGGGTCGATGGGTATGCTTCCGAGTAGCTCCACTCCCATCTCCTCCGCGACCCTGGCGCCGCCGCCCTCGCTGAACACGTTGATGGTCTCGCCGCAGTGGGGGCACACGAGCCCGGCCATGTTCTCTATCACCCCGAAGACAGGGACCTCCATCTTACGAGCGAAGGTGACGGCCTTCTTGACGACTGCCTGGCTCACCTCGCTGGGTATGGTGACTATGATGACTCCGTCCATCTCCGGTAGTAGCTGCAGTATGCTGAGGCTCTCGTCGCCGGTGCCCGGCGGGAGATCGACGAGGAGGTAGTCCAGGGGCCCCCAGGCCACCTCGCCCAGGAACTGGCGTATGGCGCCCATCTTGAGGGGCCCCCGCCAGATGACAGGGGAGTCGTCCGTGGGCAATAAAAAGTCCATGGAGACCACGCCGACGCCTTCGGGGCCCTTGACGGGCGCTATGCCCACGGGGCCCACGTCGAGCCTCTGCCCCTTGAGCCCCATCATCTTGGGTACGCAGGGGCCGGTGAGGTCGGCGTCCAGTATGGCGACCTTCCTATCCTTGTCGTTCACGGCCAGCGCCGTGGCCAGGTTCACCGTCACCAGGCTCTTCCCGACGCCGCCTTTGCCGCTGATCACCGCGATCTTGTGCTTGACCCTGCTCATGCGCTTCTTTATCAGTTCCATCTGCTGGCTCCGTTGTTCCATGGGGTTGGGGACGTCTTTTTGTTCTGCCAAATCGTACAACTCTATTTAGTCTAGGTTAAATCGGATATTCTCTCCGTTCATTACTGATAAACTTACCCGTACAACAACCGCGGAAGCTTCACCATTGGGCCGGCTTCTATGCATGACTCGATTGAAGAGAGATGTGGGTGATAACGTTTTCCCCCAGACCGGATCGATCATAACATTTTAGATGGACAGTCGCACCATTTTGACGGAGAACCTTTGCACCCCGAGGACCAGCTAAATAAGCTCACCGAAAGACTGCTAAAAAGCCCTGACGAGGACGCGGACGCAGCGGTGGCCATACTCATCAGGCCCGCCGCAGACGGACTGGAGGTGTTCATCGTCAAGAGAGCCGAAGTGGACGGTGACCCCTGGAGCGGCGACATGGCGTTCCCCGGCGGCAAGAAGGCGGCGCAGGACAAGGGCGTGCTGGACGCCGCCGTCAGGGAGGTCATGGAGGAGACGGGCATCGACCTGAAGCCTCTGAAGCCCCTCGGGTACATGGAGCCTCTGACCTCCTGGGTGAGGCGGACTTTCAGGGTGCAGCCCGTGGTCTACCTCTTCGAGGGAGACCCGCCCATCACGCTGAACTACGAGCTCACGAAGTACATGTGGACGCCCATAGGCGAACTCGGAAAACTACGGTCGCGGGCCACGGTGAAGGGCTTCGACTCCCCCGTATACATGATAGGGGACGACGTCGTCTGGGGGCTGACCTGCAGGATGCTCGACATGCTTATAGAGATATTCGGAGACGACTAGAGCAGCCTCTTCAGGGCCTCAGCGACCTGCCCCGGCAGCTCCCCCACCGCCACCCCGGCGTCCCTAAGCGCGTTCATCTTGCTCTCAGCCGATCCAGAGGCCCCCTGTATGATTGCGCCAGCGTGGCCCATCCTCTTACCAGGCACGGCGGCCCTGCCCGCTATGTACGCGGCCACGGGCTTGGTGAAGCCATCATCCCCGATGAACGCGGCGGCGCGCTCCTCGGCGTCCCCGCCGATCTCCCCGATCAAGGCGACGGCCTCCGTCTCTGGATCCTCCTCGAACCAGCGGAGCACGTCCACGAAGTCGAGGCCCACGACGGGGTCACCGCCCAGGCCCACGCAGGTGCTCTGCCCGAGGCCCACCCGGGTGATGTGGGCGGCCACCTCGTAGAACAGTGTGCCGCTGCGGCTGATGACCCCGACCCCGCCCCTCTCGAACACTTGGACCGGCATTATCCCCATCTTGCACTCCCCCGCCTTGATGAGCCCGGGCGAATTGGGGCCCACGACTGTGGTGCCACTCAGCCTGGCCATGGCCATGAGCTCGATGCTGTCCCTGACGGGCACGCCCTCGGTGATGACCACCACGGGGTCGAGGCCAGCCTCAACGCCCTCAAGCGCCGCGTCAAGCGCGTAGGGCGCGGGCACGAATACGATGCTGGCGTCCACGGCGTGGCTCTCCTTCGCCTCCACCACAGTGTCGTAGACGGGGACCCCTTCCACGGTCTGGCCGCCGCGGCCCGGCACCGTCCCGGCCACGACGTTGGTGCCGTACTCTTTCATGAGGCGGGTGTGGAAGGCTCCCTGGCTGCCAGTTATGCCCTGCACCAGCACCCTGGTGTCCTTGTCTATGAACCGCGGCAACTAGCTCGCCTCCGCCAGCCTCACAGCCAGCTCCGCTGCCTCCTCCATGGAGTCCAAGGTCTCTATCCCCGCCTCCTTCAGTATTCTTCTGCCTTCCTCCTCCTTTGTGCCCATCATACGGACCACCACCGGCTTCTCGGCAGCCACCTCCCTCCGGGCCTCAACGACGCCCTCGGCTATGTTGTCGCACCGGGTGATGCCGCCCAGTACGTTCACCAGCAGTGCCTTGGTCCTCTCGTCCCTGAGCACGAACTCGGCGGCCTCGCGTATCCGCTCAGGGGTGGCGCCTCCCCCGAGGTCCAGGAAGTTGGCGGCACTGCCGCCGTGGAGCATCACCGTGTCCAGCGTGGCCATGGTGAGGCCAGCGCCGTTACCGATGACCCCTATGTCGCCGTCGAGCTCCACGTATGTCAGGTCCTGGGACCTTGCCTCAATCTCCCTCTCCGTCAGTTCCCCCCGGTAGCTCTCCAAGAGCCTCTCCTCGAGCTCACCATGCCTGAACAGGGCGTTGTTGTCTACGTTGAGCCTGGCGTCCGCAGCCATGAACCCGTCCTCCACCTCAGCCAAAGGGTTTATCTCTGTTAGCTCGGCGTCCATCTCCAGCGCCACAGTGTAGAGGCTCTCCACTGTCGCAGCGAGCTGGAGCATCTTCCTGCCCCCGTACCCCAGCCTCTTCGCAAGTACGCGGGCGTGGTAGCTCCTCAGCCCACGCAACGGGTCCACGATGTGCCGCACGATCCTGTCCGGCTTCTCGGCGGCGACCTCCTCGATGTCCATGCCCCCCTCGCCTGAGGCGAGCACAACGTAAGCCTTGCTGCGGCGGTCCACCGTGACTCCGAGGTATATCTCGTTGACTATGCTGAGCTTCTCCTCGACGTAGAGCTTCTCCACGGTGAGCCCCTTTATCTTCATGCCTAGAAGCTCCTCAGCCGCCGCCGCGGCCTCCCCGGGGGTGTCCGCGAACTTAACTCCCCCGGCCTTACCTCTGCCTCCGACGGGAAGCTGAGCCTTGATCACCACCGGCTTTCCTAGCGCCTCAGTGTATTCTCTGGCTTCCCCGGGGGTGTTGACCCTCCTGCCCTGGGGCGTCGGTATCCCGTGCTTCCTGAAGTATTCCTTAGCCTGGTACTCTAGCAGCTTCAACGTGAGCGCCTCTAGTGATTCAACCATTGTACACGGCGCTGGTAAATATTGGTTCTGGGAGAAACAGGCATCCCGCTGTGGAGTAGGGGAGGATAATATTATCAGCGTCTATATTGAAGTGGTATGATTTGAGGTTCGAGACAAGGGAGATCGCCATCATCGTGGTGTTCAGCGCCCTCGGGGCCGTCATGAGCGTGCCCGTGGGGTACATGGGCAACTACCTGAAAACCTTCCCCGCGATCCCGCTGGGCGCCGGCCAGATACTCTCAGGCGTCCACGTCTTCCCAGTGGCTCTATCAATGATGCTGGTGAGGAGGAGAGGCGCCGCGGCCTCCACGGCGACGGTGAAGGGGCTGGTAGAGGCGGTCCTCTTCAGCTTCCACGGCTTCTCCGTGATAATGATGAGCGGCGTCCAGGGGCTGGTCCTAGACGCAGCCGCCGCCGTGTTCGGGTACGACTCAAGGACCGGGCTGTGCCTCGGCTGCGGCTTATCGGCCGCCAGCAACGTCGCCTACCTCCAGTTCTTCATGAGGCTGGGGTTCCCGTTGGAGGTCTTCGCGTTGATGTATGCCCTAGCCTTCGTCTCAGGCGCCGTGTTCGGCGGATACATGGGGGACAAGGTGCACCGGATGGTCCAGAAGAGGATAAAAGTATAAGTAAAACGTCATGGATAGCCGCGGTCCTAGCTCTTGTATTATATAGCCATGAGTCAGTAAAATAGACGATATTCATGGATAAGACAACCCTAAAGAAGAAGGTGCTGAAGGAGATCGACCGCAGGGCGGACGAGATCATCGAGTACGCGAAGGCGATATGGGATTACCCCGAGCTCGGGTTCAAGGAGCATAAGACGGCCGAGCTCACGGAGAAGAAGTACGAGGCGGCGGGCTGGCGCTACGAGGAAGGCATAGCCATAACGGGCAGCAAAGCCTACCTCAAGGGCGACGACTCAAGGCCCTCCGTCGGCATTATAGGCGAGCTCGACGCCCTCCACATCCCGGTGCACCCCGAGGCCCACCCGGCCACCGGGAACGTCCACGCCTGCGGCCACCACAGCCAGATGGCCGCCATGCTGGGCGCAGGCTACGGCCTCGACACCGTCAAGGAGCATCTGGGCGGCGAGGTCGTCATGGTCGCGGTGCCGGCCGAGGAGTACATAGAGATAGACTACAGGAACAGGCTCCGCGAGGAGGGAAAGTTGGAGTTCTTCGGTGGCAAACAGGAGTTCATCAGGCTGGGCGCCATGGACGACGTGGACATCGTCCTGGGCAGTCACAGCGCCATGGACCAGGAGGAGCTCATAGGCGTCGGCGGCAGCAACAACGGCTTCATCGGCAAGCTCGTGCGCTACACGGGGAGGGAGAGCCACGCCGGCGGCGCCCCGGACAAGGGTATTAACGCCCTCAACGCCGCCGTGCTGGGCCTCATGGGCATCCACGCCAACAGGGAGACCTTCCGCGACGAGGACACCATAAGGGTCCACCCCATCATAACCAAGGGAGGCGAGATAGTGAACAACGTTCCCGCCGACGTACGGATGGAGAGCTACGTCCGAGGCAAGACCGTGGAGGCCGTTCAGGACGCCAACAGGAAGGTGAACAATGCCCTCCGGGCGGGAGCCATGGCCGTGGGGGCTGAGGTGGAGATCATCGACCACCCCGGCTACATGCCCTACACCCGGGACCCCAATCTGGAGAAGGTGGTAATCGCCTCGTGTACGGAGCTCGTCGGTGAAGACCAGATAAAGCACAGGGAGCACAGCACAGGCAGCACCGACTTGGGCGACTTCAGCTGCGTAACGCCCACCACCAGCATAGGCATGGCCGGCACCGAGGGAGCAGCCCACAGCAGGGACCTCAAGATCGTGGACCCCGTGAAACAGTACATCTGGCCCGCCAAGGCGTTGGCTGTCGCCGTTGTGGACCTCCTCGCCGATGACGCGGAAGAGGCAAAACGGGTGATAGACGGGTTCAAGCCTACCATAAAAAGGGAAGAGTACACCGAGTTCATGAAGAAACTAGTAAAGTGAGTGCCTCGAACAGTTAAAAACCAGTCTCAACGCTAAAGCCATTAGCTTTTTTATTTAAAAATTCTAGGTTGTAGAGCGGGTTTCTATAGAGTAACATTTAATATCGAGACGCACATGAGCCACTCCGAAAAATAAACAAGATTCTGGGGAAGCGCAGAAAAAGACATGAAAACAACACAGACGCTCAAAGGCTTCTACAGCGGGATAACACGGGACTTCAAGGTGATCCTGGCACGGTCCAGCGTCGCCAACTTCGCGGTGAACCTCAACCCCTATAACTCGATATTCATAGTCGCCCTCGGCGCCACGGGGACCCAGCTGGGCCTGTTGACCTCCCTCTCCCTAGGGTTAACCGCCGTCACGGCCATCCTCACCGGCTGGCTCTCCGACCGCCTGGACAGGAAGAAGATGTTCCTCATAGGCGCCTTCATCGGCGTACTCGTGCCGTTGACCTACCTGACCGCGGGCTCCCTCTACTGGCTCATCCCCGCCTTCGTGCTCACCGGGTTCGCCGACGGCGTCATCTCCCCCGCCTGGACGTCGATGTACGCAAACAGCATCAGGAACGAGCAGAGGGGAACCGTCTACGGCCTAGCCAACATATTCATACTCGCCCCGGTGCTCTTCGCAGGCGTAATCGGGGGACAGATAGTATCCATCTCCGGCGGACTAACCCTCGAAGGAATCCGCCCCGTCTACACGGTGCAGGCAGCCCTGCTGGTCCTCGCCTGGGTCACGGTCTGGAGATACCTCGGCAACAGGAAACCAAACCAGCCCCAGAAAAGACTCAACGCCAAGACCATGCTCGATGACTACGGCAGCGTCCTCGCCAAGAAGGGAGTCCGGTCCTGGGTTCTCATGAAGAGCCTGGGCAGCCTGAGCATAGGCCTCGCGGGGCCCTTCTGGATGGTCTTCGCCGCCGCGGTCCACGGCGCCTCCGCCATGACCATAGCCTACATGGTGACGGCGAGGAACCTAACCAACATATTGGCGTCGCCTCTGGCGGGCAGGCTCACCGACAAAGTAGGCAGGAAGAAGATGATCATCGGCGGACGGCTCCTGATGTACGTGGCGACCATCATCTTCCTGCTACTGGGTAAGAACCCCATCGCCCTAGTGTTGGCGTGGGTCATAATGGGGATGAACGACAGCACGGGAGTCGCCTGGCAGGCCCAGGAGGTCGAGATGGTGTACCATAACCAGAGGGCGAGGATGACAGCCCTGAGCGTCGCAGCCTTCAACGCGTTGGCCGTCCCCGCCAGCATACTGGGCGGCTGGCTGTGGGACAGCGTTAGCCACCTAGCCCCCTTCATATTCATGACGCTTGTGGACGGCCTCATCAGGATGCCAATCATCTATCTCTACGTGCCGGACAGCAAAGCCCTGGACCAGGGGCCTGACCCAGACGGGGCCGGCTTCTAGCGTTCAGCCGCCAAAAACTCTTTCACGTCTCGGAGCCTAAGAGGTAGAGAAGACAGTTGATGGAACACCATGAGATATCCCCCGGCGTGAAGATACCGGTCCTCGGCCTCGGCACCTGGGGGATGGGCGGCCGCCAGATCGAGGACCACCGCTGGGACAAAGAGAACGTGACGGCGATACGCATGGCCGTCGAGCTGGGCCTCACCCACATCGACACCGCCGAGTACTACGGGGCGGGCCACGCGGAGGAGCTCGTCGGCGAAGCCGTGGAGCCCTACCCAAGGGACAGCCTCTTCATAACCACCAAGGTGTGGCACAACCACCTCCGCTACGACGACCTCATGGAGAGCATGAGGAAGAGCCTTAAACGCCTGAATCTGGACTACGTCGACCTGTACCTGGTCCACTGGCCGAACCTCGACGTCCCCCTCCGGGAGACCATGAAGGCCATGGAGCGCTGCGCCGAGGAAGGCTACACGCGGTTCATCGGCGTCAGCAACTTCGGCTGGAGCCTCATGAGGGAGGCCCAGAGCCACCTGGAGTCCCACGACCTGGTCGCCAACCAGGTGGAGTACAGCCTCCTCGACCAGAAGCCCAAGAGAACCGAACAATGATCGCCTACAGACCCCTCGGCAGGGGTATACTCGCGAAGCCGGGGAACAAGGCTCTCGACGAGGTCGCCGAGAAATACGGGAAGTCCCATGCCCAGGTGGCCCTCAACTGGCTCATCTCACAGGAGAACGTCGTGGCAATACCGAAATCAAGCAACCCCGTGCACCTCCTCGACATAGTCGGCGCCGTTGGCTGGGAGCTCGGACTTGAGGACTCCATCAGGCTCTCACAGGCGTTCATCTAGCCTTCGCGGCTGCTGCGGCGCCGGTAGGTAGTAGCGTCCTTAGGATCCTCGACTATCTCCTTGACCTTCACGTTCCCCTTCTTGGACCTCAGGTTCTGTATGAACCCGGTCTTGAAGCCGTACCCAAGCCCGAGGGCGGCTACCAGCCCCACCGGCACATAGAGCAGGGGAGGCTCTGTGAACTCCTGGGCCTTCAATATTATGACCTCGGGGATCGACAGCTTCACCACCTCGAATGGGGTCAACGGGCTTGACGAAGACACGTACAGCTCCCCGGCGTCCACCTGGGCTAACACCTCCCATTCACCCAGCTCCTCCGGCACGATGGTGACACCGAATGATCCAGTCTGCGAGGTCCTGCAAACCTCCACGATGCTCCCGGTGGGCGTCACGATGATGAAGCTTATGGGCACCCCGCCGACGGCTGGGCTCACCGACCCTGTCAGCTCGAAGGGTCTGGTGTTCTTGGCGACGCTGTCGATCCGTGTCGAGACCGTGAAACTCCTCTTCTCGACCGAGAACTCCTTGAAAGTAGAGACCGCCGCGTGGTTGACGCCGTCTCCGCCGTACCTGACGGTTACTTCGTAGTCGCCCACCCACTGGGGAGTGTAGGTACACTGGAACTCCCCGACCGTGTTGGTCTTCAAGTCCACCACGTCGGAGCGGCTGCCGCAGACGAATCTCAGCGTGTGATCCGTGTTGGGCAGCGAAGAGGCTCCCAAGACCGTCAGCGACTCGCCGCCATGAAGCGACGTGCGTGAACAGCTTAGGCTCAGGTCCACCTTGTTCTTGACCTCGAACTCTCCTCTCGTGGATCCCTTGTTGTCGACTTCATCCAAGGCAGTTACCTTGTACTTCACATAGTCGTTGAGCTTGAACTTTGGTAGGTTTCCCTTGTAGCCTTCATCGCACTTCCTCATCTCGACGGTGTCCTCCGTCTCCCAGTCGTCCGTCGTGTAGTTCATACGGACGCTATCGACGCTGTGATATGCCTCGACGTCCACGTAGATGGTCGTCTCGTCTCCGGTGTAGCCAACGAGGTCGGGGTCCAGCAGGGTGATGTTCAAGGGCCTGTAGTCTGTCTTGAGGTAGAAATCCACGGTCCCGTAGTCGTACTCCGCGAGGAGTACGAGATAGTAGAAGACCGTTGGGTCGTCTACCACGGTCTCGGTCTCGTTGTGGACCGGCTTCCCGAAGGTCACCAGCATGTCCTCGCCGCTGTACTCGCAGCTCGCGGTGTAGTCTATCAGGCTGGCTCCTTCTACTGTTGGGTCGTAGCCGCCGTATATGCCGTCGTTCTGCCCCGATAATAGATGCCCCCAGGGCACGGCTAGGCCGTTCAGATAGTGGCCTACTCCGGTCGAGGGGTTCGCCATGGGGTAGACCCTGGCCTCGTACATGTCTAGGCCCGAGTACCCAGTATAGGAGTCCGGGTCCGGGACCTTTACCACAAGCTGGTAGTCATCGTTGGGTGTGTCGAACTCGTACACGTAGTTAAACCAGAACGGGTAGGGCTCCCCCACCCGGGGTTTACCGTAAAGCGTGACGTTGTACCTTGTGTTCATCTCGATGTGTTTGATAAGCATGAAAACGGCAGGGTCTTCTCCTTTGCTGTCTTTGGGGTCGTTGTATATCCTGAATGTGTATGAGCCGTCCATCTCGGGCACGAAGTAATGCTTGGGTCCACCTCTGACAACCTGCTCTGGCTGCCCAGCCGACTCGGTGTGCCTTGAGACCAGGCGCATGTACGGGTCGTAAACTTCCAAGTCGTAGTCGGTTAGATCAGATGAATCTAGGGTCTTGTTGAAGACGAAGTCGCCCACAAGGAAGATGTGGTACTTCTGGCCCTTCTCCAGGCTGCATTTGACCTCACCGGGAACAGGGTACTGGTTTCCAGATTGCAGTTGAATCGTGAGCTCGTGCTGCCCGTCGTCCCATGGCGTGGGGGCTGGCATGTTGATGAAAACCGGCTCGAAAGGCTTCCTCAGGGTAACGCTGGCTCCCTTGACGGCGGGAACCGGCGTCATGGAGGCCAGTAGGATGAAGAGAAAACAGAGTAACACTAGCCTATTTATAAATGGTTTATCTGATGCCAGCTCAAATCTATATCCGTTATCCATGTTCTTACACCGTCTCAGCTCCGTTTTTTACGGGGGGTCAACTGGGGTATACCGTCATCCCTGATTGGGGTTTCCGAGTGCATCCTGAATCTGGTGATCAATTTTTCCATGAGACCTGTACCTAACCTCTGGAGAGTTAATAAAGGGATTATGAAATTGTTATCTGCTTTATCGATACGGTTAAAAACAGATGGCTCAGACGATAGAAATACTTCAATGAGAGTGGGAAAAGTTCCGTAGATGATCAGGTTGTGAACACCCATACTATTGCCGGGCCGCTTGGCCAGCTGATCTCGACATTATCATCTTCATAGACGACGTTCCATGAGCCCCAGAACCAGCCAGATCTCTTCTCGACTGTTACATGAAATACATCTGGCCCGACTTCGGTTGTGTCGAAGAAGAACGAAACTGAGCCGAACGAGAAGGACTCTGTCTTGGTCTCTGAGTATGCGCCATCGTTCTCAACCGTACATCTGTAGCTCCCGAAGCCCCAGAACCCACCGCCCTCGCTGTCGACGACGACGTATATCCCAAGTTGCGGAGTAACCCAGTCGTTGCCATCGTAGCATACGTCGCCTGCGAGGTTTTCGAACACGTTCCCCCGCGAGGTCGTGACTTTTACCCTAAAGGTCGCGTTCACGCCTTCAAGAAGGGTAATACTGTAGTTACCTATGATCTTTTCATACATGGCGCCAACATTGACGGATGTCTGGGTCATATTGTTGTTAATCCAGACATGGGTTATGGTGACTGGGACCTCGCATCGACTCTCGACTTTTACCTGTAATTTATCTGCGCCTTCTGGATAGGCGTAGACGTCGATGACCTCCCTTGCTCTCTCGTCGTCGGCGCGTTGCATCTCAAGCTTCTCTTGTTCCATAAAAATGTCTGCCTGTTTCATGGTGAGCATCATCGGGATAACCGCGCTGAAAAGTATTCCAATGAAGATCAAGGTCCCCAGGATGGTGGATACGCCTTTTCTACGGTACATAATACCTCTTGTACGCAACGTTCTGCCTCCTACTATACACCTTAATCGCGACTTGCTCATGCGACGGGAGTGGGCTAGAGGTGAAGTTAAATTCAACCCGATTTGTGTTATGAGCTTCTATTAAGTGGCTATCTGATAGTTCAAAAGCCGAGGTGGAGTTCATATAAACGTCTACGGTGACGTTGACTTCACCGTAGTTGTACACCCACACATTTAGCACGTCATCTGTTGCATTATAAAATACGTGTTCAACGGCGAAACGCTCCTGCATCGTGTAAAGCAGCCTCATTGTGTCAGATATGTAAACGTCGGCGGTCACGGTGGCCGCCCCCAAGCTGTACGACCATATGGCCCCCCCTACCGCAAGTACTACGCCGGAGAGGATCACCGTGGCGATGACCGGCGACAAGGCTCTACGCATAACCGACACTATATCAACGCTCCTGAGATGTTAAGATTCGAAACCGCCCAAACACCAAAG
>Ga0315549_1002652_pt1 | contig 16738 bp, 13 predicted proteins | sample SalMarSW160200MG_FD_203101 | JGI IMG/M metagenome (GOLD analysis project Ga0315549, IMG submission 203101) | Salt marsh sediment microbial communities from the Plum Island Ecosystem LTER, Massachusetts, United States - Salt Marsh Sediment SW1601-200 ... | reverse complement strand
AATTTCTTCTTGGGGGGGGCGGCTAAAAGGGGTGTTTAAGAGGGGGCGAAGCCCCCTCTTTTAGAAAGTTCTTCCCCCTTCCCCTTGATAAGGGGAAGGGGGATACAGGGGGATAGGGATACTAAAATGACTAAAAGGGCAATACTGGTCTTAGCCGACGGTTTGACCTACGAAGGCAACTGCTTCGGCGCCGAGGCAGACACCTACGGCGAGGTCGTCTTCAACACCAGCATGGTCGGCTACCAGGAAATGCTCACCGACCCGTCCTATGCGGGCCAGATTGTCGTGCCCACCTACCCCCTAATCGGCAACTACGGCATCAACGAGATAGACTTCGAGTCGAAGAAAATACAGGTGAGGGGCTTCGTGGTACGGGAAGAGTGCCACCAGCCCAGCCACTATTTGAGCAATAAGACCCTCCACCAGTACCTTGCCGAAAGCAACATAACCGGCATCTGCGGCGTCGATACCCGCGCCATCACCCGCAAGCTGCGCTCGGCAGGGGTGATGATGGGCATGATAACCGCCGAAAAGACCCCCCAGCAGGTGCTGGAAAGCTTGAAGGGCCTGCCCGACTACGGAGCCACCGACTTCGTCCAGCAGGTAACCACCGACGCCCCCTATAAGTGGCAGCCGGAAGGACCGGCCTCAACACACCATATCGTTGTCCTGGACTGCGGGCTGAAATACAACATCCTGCGAATTTTACGCCAGAACGGCTGCGCCGTCACCGCCGTCCCCTGCACCACATCGGCTGAAGATATATTAAGTCTAAAGCCCGACGGCATACTGCTGTCGCCGGGACCGGGCGACCCCGACCTGCTGGACTACATCGTAGCTAATGTCAAGGAGCTGGTGGGCAAGAAGCCGATGATGGGCATCTGCCTGGGCAATCAGCTCATCGCCCGCGCCTTCGGCGGCAGCAACTTCAAGCTTAAGTTCGGCCACCGCGGCGGCAACCACCCGGTGCGCGATTTAGCCACCGGCAAGGTCTACATCACCGCCCAGAACCACGGCTACGCCGTCGACCCGGACACCCTTAAAGACGGGCTGGAGGTCACCCATATAAACCTCAACGACGGCACCGTGGAGGGGCTGCGCCACCGCGAGCTGCCCATCTTCTCCATACAATATCATTCCGAAGCCTCCCCTGGACCCTGGGACAGCACCTACCTGCTCGAGCAGTTCGTCAAGATGGTGAAGGATGGCTAAATACTGGATAGGCATAACCAGCCAGCAGAACCTGGCGGCAAACCGCAAGATAAACTTCCCCGTTGCCGGCTTCAGCAACCACCTGCGCAAGCGGGTCAGGCAGGTTGAGCCAGGGGATAAGGTGCTGGCTTATGTGGAGGGGCTTTACCGCTTTGCCGCCATCTGCGAAGTCACCTCCAAATACTACTACGACGACAAGAACAAAATATGGCCGGAAGACAGCGACACCTGGCCCTGCCGCTTTAAAACCCGCCCGCTGCTCGTCCTGCCCGATAATGAGATGCTGGACGTTAAGAAGCTGGTGCCGCAGATGACCTTTATCACCCCCCGGCAGAAGGCGACCAAGTGGGGGCTGGCTTTGCAGCAGGGGCTTATAGAGATACCGGAAGAGGACTTCGGGCTGGTGGAATCGGAGATGAGGAAGCTAATGAAAGCGCCCCAGCCGCCCAATTGTTACTTCACTGAAGAGGAAGCCAAGAAAGCCATCATGAAGCTGCCCCTGGAGAAGAAAAGCCTGCACGACCGCCTCGGGGAGATGCTGGAAACCATCGGCAGCCGGATGGGCTACAACGCCTACACCGGACACAGGGTGACGCCGGAGCACGCCGTCGAGCTGGACGTTGCCTGGCTGCGGGGCAAAAACCCGGAGGTCGCTGTAGAAATCCAGATAGGCGGCAGCATCATCGAGGCTAAAGATAAGCTCGCCCAGGCGCGGAAGTTCAACTACCGCAAGGTCATCATGGTCATCGAGGAAGCTCAGCTGCCCCGCCTTAACGCCATCGTCAAGTTCGACGAGCTGATTAACTGGATGGACGCCTGGTCGATACCAGCCGTCTACAAGCTGTACACCACCGGTATGTCCTTCATGTGTTACTACGAACGGCTCATAGAGAGCCAGTATAAGCGAAAAGCGAATGTGGAGTTTATAAGGGAGTAGGGGTGGGAGAGGGTTTTTAGAGTGCGTGTTACTTCCCACCCTGCCCACCCTAAGAGGTAAGACCTCTTTAACACCCCGTAAGGTGGGGAGAGGCAAGGAAGGAAGTATAAGAAGGGCGAAGCCCGTTTTGGGCGGGTGGGTATGGGAGGAAAAACAACTGTTGAGTGAATTTATAAAGGAGAAAACTTGAAACCGTCTAAAGTCTTAATCATCGGCTCGGGGCCCATAGTTATCGGGCAAGCCGCCGAGTTCGACTACGCCGGCACCCAGGCATGCAAAGCCATGCGCGAGGAGGGGGTGACCTCGGTGCTGGTCAACTCCAACCCAGCCACTATAATGACCGATGAGGGCATCGCCGACACTATCTATATAGAACCCCTCACCGTGGAGATGGTGGGGCGCATTATCGAACGTGAGCGCCCTGACGGGCTTCTACCGACACTGGGCGGGCAGACCGGGCTTAATTTAGCCGTAGACCTTGCCGATGCCGGAATCCTGGATAAATATAACGTCAAGAGCCTAGGCACGCCCATACAGACGATACGGGATGCCGAGGACCGCGAGCTGTTCAAGCGGCTGCTGGCTAAAATCGGGGAGCCGGTGCCGGAAAGCGCCACCGTCAAAAGCCTGGCCGACGCCCGAAATGTAGCCGAGCAGATAGGGCTGCCGCTGGTCATCCGCCCCGCCTACACCCTGGGGGGGACGGGGGGCGGCATGGCCTTTACTAAAAAGGAGCTGGACACCATAGCCGCGTCCGGATTAGCCGCCAGCCCCATTCACCAGGTGCTGGTGGAGAAGTCTCTGGTGGGGTGGAAGGAGATAGAGTACGAGGTAATGCGGGACGCCGCCGATAACTGCATCACCGTGTGTAATATGGAGAACTTCGACCCGATGGGGGTGCATACCGGCGACAGCATCGTGGTGGCCCCCAGCCAGACGCTGACCAACAAAGAGTACCAGATGCTGCGCACCGCCAGTTTAAAGATTATCCGGGCGCTGGGCATCGAGGGGGGCTGCAACATCCAGTTTGCCCTCGACCCCAACAGCCAGAACTACTATGTCATCGAGGTCAACCCCCGCGTTAGCCGCAGTTCCGCCCTCGCCAGCAAAGCCACCGGCTACCCCATCGCCCGGGTTGCCGCCAAGATAGCCGTGGGCAAGCGGCTGGACGAAATCCGCAACCAGGTGACCGGCAAGACCCTTGCCGCCTTTGAGCCGGCGCTGGACTACCTGGTGGTCAAGATTCCCCGCTGGCCCTTTGACAAGTTCGCCTCCGGCGACCGCATCATCGGCACCCAGATGAAAGCCACCGGCGAGGTAATGGCCATCGACCGCAGCTTTGAAGCCGCCCTGCAGAAGGCGGTGCGCTCCCTGGAGTTCGGCAACAGGTCATTGCTATGGGAAGACCCGGGCTGGGAGCTAGACAAAGATATCAATGCCTACCCGTTAAAGCCCAGCGACCTGAGGCTGTGGGCGCTGATGGCCGCCCTGAGGCGGGGGATAACGCCGGAAGCGCTGTCTGAGCGTACTAAAATTGACCTCTGGTTTACCAGCAAACTGCAGAATATTTTTGACATGGAGAAGACGTTATTATCCCAACCCCTGACCCCGGAGCTTATGCTGCAAGCCAAGCGGCTGGGCTTTGCCGACGGGCAGATAGGCACCCTTGCCGACCGCCTACCCGACCAGGTAAGGGAACAGCGCCACAAGTGGAATATCCGCCCGGTCTACAAGATAGTGGATACCTGCGCCGCCGAGTTCGACGCCAGCACCCCCTATTTCTACAGCACCTACGAGCAGGAGAACGAGGCTCAAGCGCTTACCGAAAACAAGGCGATAGTCATCGGCAGCGGACCTATCCGCATCGGGCAGGGGATTGAATTTGACTACTGCAGCGTCCACTCCGCCTGGGCATTACAGGAATCGGGCTACAAAGCCATCATGGTCAACTCCAACCCGGAGACGGTATCCACTGACTTCGACACCAGCGACCGCCTCTACTTTGAAGCCCTGGACGAGGAGAGCCTGCGCGACATACTGGAAAACGAAAACAGCAACGGCGGGGCGCCGCCGTCAATAGTCCAGTTCGGCGGGCAGACCGCCATCAATTTAGCCGAACCGATATCCCGCAACGGCATGCCCCTGCTCGGCTCCAGCGCCGAAGCCATCGACCTTGCCGAAGACCGGCGCCGCTTTGAGGAGTTCCTGAGCGAGTTGGATATCCCCCAGCCGCCGGGAGTCGGGGTGACCTCGCGGGAGGAAGCCCTCAACGTTGCCGAGCACATCGGCTACCCGGTGCTGGTGCGCCCCAGCTACGTGCTGGGCGGGCGCGCCATGGAGATAGTCCACGACACCAACGAGCTCGACCGCTACATCCGGCTTGCCCTGGAGCTGGACACCAAGCACCCTGTGCTCATCGACAAGTATATGGAAGGCAAAGAGGTCGAAGCCGACGCCATCGGCGACGGGGAGGATGTGCTTATCCCGGGCATTATGGAGCATATCGAGAGGGCCGGCGTCCACAGCGGCGATTCCATGGCCGTCTACCCCGGGGTGAACCTGACCGAAGCCGAGGTAGCCACCATCGTTAACTACACCGTCAAGGTAGGGCGAGGCTTAAGCATCAAGGGGCTAATGAACATCCAGTTCGTCATCATGCACGACGGTGATAAAGAGGAGTCTTCCGTCTATATACTGGAGCTGAACCCCAGAGCCAGCCGCACCGTCCCCTTCCTCTCTAAAGTAACCGGCGTGCCCATGGTCAAGGTAGCCACTAAAGTTATGCTGGGCCAGAGCCTTAAACAGCAGGGCTACAGCACCGGGCTGTGGCCCCGGCAGGAGCTGGTTGCCGTTAAAGCCCCGGTCTTTTCCATGTCCAAGCTGGTTGGGGTCGATACCTACCTGGGGCCGGAGATGAAGTCCACCGGCGAGGTGATGGGCATCGACTACAGCTTCGACGCCGCCTTAGCCAAGGCGCTCCAGGCTGCAGGGCTGCTGCTGCCGCCCGACGGAGGAATATTATTCAGCATCGCCGACCGGGATAAGACGGAGGCGCTGCCCATGATAAAGAAATTCTCCGAAACAGGCTATAAGCTATACGCCACCGAGGGCACCGCCGCCATTATCGAAGAGACCGGGCTGCCGGTGACCATGATAACCAAGAAGCTGGGCGAGGGGCACCCCAATGTTCTCGACATCATCAACGACCGGACGGTAAGCGGTATCGTTAACACCATCACCGGCGGGCGCATCCCCTTGAGGGACGGCTTCCAAATACGCCGGTCAGCCACCGAGCTGCGTATCCCCTGCTTTACCTCGCTGGATACCGCCCAGGCCGCCCTGAAAGTACGGCTCATGGGGAGCCAGATTTACAGCGCCCGGCCGCTGCCGGAATACCGGAGAAAGGGAACCGCTTGAAGTCAGTCGAAGCCGCCGTTATCGCCAATGAGGAGATAATGCCCGGAGCCTGCCTTATCCGGCTGGACTGTCATGATATAGCCAGCACCGCCCGCCCGGGGCAGTTCGTTATGGTGCGCTGCGGGGAGGGGCCGGAATATCAGCTGCGCCGGCCCTTAAGCGTCCACAGAACCGATGAGAATGAGCTTGCCCTGCTGTTTAATGTGGTGGGAAAGGGCACCCGGTGGCTATCCGAATGCCCAACCGGTGAAAAAATAGACCTGATGGGGCCGCTGGGCAACGGCTATGAAATCTACCCCGACTCTAAAAAACTGCTTCTGGCGGCGGGGGGCATCGGCATTGCCCCGCTGGTTTTTCTCGCCGAGGAAGCTATCAAGCGGGGGAGGGAGGTAACGCTGCTGCTGGGGGCGGCCACCGCCGGGCAGCTTTACCCGAAAAGGCTATTGCCCGCCGGAGCCAGGCTGGTTACCGCCACCGAGGACGGCAGCGGGGGGGAAAGGGGCATGATAACCGACATGCTGCCCGATTTTACCGGCGGCATCGACCAGCTCTTTGCCTGCGGGCCGCTGCCGATGTATAAGACAATGGCGCCGATGGCGGAGCTGAAAGATAAGCCGGTACAGGTCTCACTGGAGGTGAGGATGGGCTGCGGGCTGGGCATCTGCTACGGCTGCACGGTAAAGACTATAAACGGCCTGAGGCAGGTCTGCAAGGACGGGCCTATATTTAGCTTAAACGAGGTGCTCTGGGACAAGCTGGCGGATATTTGATTTGGGGGAGGTGCTTTATGATAGTCACCAAAAATATAAGCCTGGAAAGCCAGGGAAACTGCGACATCATTGATATCACGCCCGAAGTGCAACAGCAACTATCCGAGACGAATCTAAAAGACGGCACGGTTACCCTGTTTATCTCCGGCTCCACCGCCGGTCTGACCACCATAGAGTTTGAGCCGGGGCTGATTGCCGATTTCAAAGAGATGTGGAAACGTAATGTACCCCAGGAATTAACCTATGAGCACAACCGCGCCTGGGGCGACGGCAACGGCCACTCCCATGTCCGCGCCTCGGTGCTGGGGGCATCACTGGTGGTTCCGTTCAGCAATAAGAAGCTTGCCCTGGGCACCTGGCAGCAGATAGTGGTGGTCGATTTCGACAACAGAGCCCGGTCAAGGCAGGTGGTGGTGCAGGTTATGGGGGAATAGCCCGCTTTGACAGGGGTTTGAGCCAGAGATTATAATAATTGTGTCATAGAAAGGTAGCTTGTTAAATGGCGAATCAGATAGGTAAGAAATACTGCTGCACCAAGTGCGGCGCCGAGTTCATCGTGACCCGAGCCGGCGACGGCACCGTCCACTGCTGCGGCAAACCCATGGAGCTGAAGAAATAGATGGCCAGCCAGCTGGGTAAAAGGTACCGCTGCCCGAAGTGCGGCACGGAGATACTGTGCACTAAAGCCGGTGAAGGCAAGATGACCTGCTGCGGCCAGGAAATGGAAGTCCAGAATCCCCGCCCCATCCCCTCTTCGGATTAAGCTACTTGCCCTGCAGCAGGGCGAAAAATTCCGCCCGGGGTTCCTTGCGGTGGCGTAGTACGCCCCTGAGAGCCGAGGTAACAATGGCGCTCCCCGGTTTTTTGATGCCCCGCATAATCATGCACAGGTGCTCCGCCTGGACAATCACCCCCACGCCGTCGGGCTGGAGGCCGTCAACGATGGCGTCGGCAATCTGGGTGGTCATCCTCTCCTGAATCTGGAGGCGCTTGGCAAAGATTTCCACCACCCGCGCCAGCTTGCTGGCGCCGACGACACGCCCGCTGGCATTGGGCAGATAACCAACGTGAACCACCCCGTAGAAGGGCAAAATATGATGCTCGCACATGGAGTGGAAGGGGATATCCCTTAAGATTACCATCTCGCGGTGGCCTTCTTCAAAGCCGACGGTCAGCGCTTCTCTGGGGTTCATGTCCTGCCCCACGAAAAGCTCAGCGTACATCTCGGCCACCCGCCGGGGGGTATCCTTTAAGCCTTCCCTGTCCGGGTCTTCACCCACCGCCTTGATGATTGAGGTTACTGCCGATTTAATCTCCGCCTGGTTAATCACGCTTGCCCTCCTTTGTTATGTCAAGTACTAAGCCAGACCCAGAGCCTTCTCCACCGCATCCAGGTCTGCCGGCAGCTCTAAAAACGGCTCGGCGCCCTTTAGTGCCGTCTCGGTATCCTTGAGACCAGTGCCAGTTACGATGCAGACGACCCGTTTGCGGGAGAAGTTCATCCCCTGCTGGCGGCGCTTGAGCAGGCCGGCCAGTGACGCCGCCGACGCCGGCTCGCCGAAGACGCCGGCCTTAGTTGCCATCAGCTTCTGCGCCGACAGAATCTCGTCGTCGCTGACCATGCTGATAATGCCGCTAGATTCGTCCCGTGCCGCCTCCGCCTTCTTCCAGCTTGCCGGGTTGCCGATTCTTATCGCCGAAGCCACCGTTTCCGGCTTCTCGACGATATGACCGCGCACGATGGGGGCGGCACCCTCCGCCTGAAAGCCCATCATCTTAGGCTTTACCTTTGCCTTGCCCGCCTCATGGTACTCCTTAAAACCCTTCCAGTAAGCGGTAATATTGCCGGCGTTGCCCACCGGTATAAAGAGATAATCCGGGGCTTCACTTAAGCTATCGATAATCTCGAAGGCGGCTGTTTTTTGCCCCTCGATGCGGTTGGGGTTGAGCGAGTTGACCAGGGCAACGGGGTGCTTATCGGTCAGGGCGCGCACTATGGTCAGCGCCTGGTCGAAGTTGCCGTCTATAGTCACGATTTTAGCCCGGTAGATAATCGCCTGAGCCATCTTGCCCAGGGCAATCTTGCCTCTGGGGACAACGATAATGCAGTCAACGCCTTGAGCGGCGGCATAGGCGGCGGCGGAAGCGCTGGTATTGCCGGTAGAAGCGCACATCAGCGCCTTACTGCCCTCCTCCAGAGCTTTGGCTACCGCCACCACCATCCCCCGGTCTTTGAACGAGCCGGTGGGGTTGCAGCCTTCCAGCTTGAAGTAAAGCTGGCCGACATTAAGCTCTTTTTCCAGAGCCGGTGCCCTGACCAGGGGGGTTTCCCCTTCTCCCAGGGTGAAGAGGGGGGTCTTATCAGTGACGGGGAGGAGGTCTTTGTATTTAAATAACACGCCGGGTTTCATGGTTTTAAATTACTCCTCCACCCTTATAAAGTTCTCTATCTCCTTGACCACATCCATCTTATCCAGTTCCTTTAACGCCTTCTGCATTTCGGCCTCCTTGGCGGGGTGGGTCATGATGACAATTTCCGCTGTCTGCGCCACCGGGTCAACCGCCTTCTGGATTACCGAAGCAATGCTGATGCGGTGGTCCCCCAGCACCCGCGAAACTTTAGCCAGCACGCCGGGCTGGTCAGCGGCATTGAGCCTTAAATAGTAGCCCGTCTCAAGCTCCGCCATCGGCCGGATGCTCTTGCCCGGCTCCAGCCTCCAGTTAGCCCGGGTGCCGCTGCCGATAACGATATCGCGGGCAGCCGAGACGACATCAGCCACCACGGCACTGCTGGTAGCCGACGCGCCGGCGCCCTCGCCGTAGAAGAGCACCTTGCCCACCAAATCCCCCTCCACCAGAATGGCGTTGTAGACGCCGTCAACCTCGGCCAACAGGGAATTTTCGGGGATAAAGACGGGGTGTACCCGCACCTCAATACGGCTATCCTTCTCCTTGGCGATTGACAGTAGCTTGATAGCGTAGCCCAGCTCACGGGCATATTTGAAATCGCGGCTGCTCAAGCGGGAAATACCCTCGCAGTGGATGTCCTGGGGGCGCACCTGAAGATGAAAAGCCAGCGAAGCCAGAATAGCCAGCTTGTAGGTAGAGTCTATTCCTTCTATATCGTTTTTGGGGTCGGCTTCGGCATAGCCCAGTTCCTGTGCCGATTTTAGCGCCGAAGGGAAGTCTATTCCCTCGCCCGCCATGCGGGTGAGGATATAATTAGTTGTGCCGTTGATGATGCCGTAGATACCGCTTATCTTATTGGCTACCAAATCCTGCTGGAAGGGGGAAATGAGGGGAATGCCGCCGCCGACACTGGCTTCATAGTGCAGGCCCACGCCGTGCTCCTGCGCCAGGGTGAAAAGCTCCGCCCCGTGCTTGGCGATAACCTCCTTATTGGAGGTGACCACGTGCCTGCCGCCGGCCAGCGCCCGCTTTAAATAATCCAGAGCCGGCTCCTCGCCACCGATAGCTTCGACCACAATATCTATATCAGGCTGGGTAAAGAACTCCTCATCGTCGGTGGTGAAAAGCTGGGCGCCCAGCTCCTTGACCTGCGGGCGGGACAGGTCTGATTCCATGACCTTGACCTTCCTCAGTATAAGCGGGCAGCCGACCTGCTCCGATAAAGCCTTGGCACGGCCGGCCAGTACCCCGGCCACCCCACCACCAACTACCCCCAACCCCAGTAAACCAACCCCTATGCTCTGTTTATTCACCACTCTAACCCTCCCAAACGTATAAAATAGCCCAGCTTATCTTATCCTCGTCCATAAGATTCTCCACCGTATAATCCGGGTCGTCCGGCAACCCCTCCAGCCACTGGCTCATGGCGTCCCACTTCAAGTTTTGCCTGTCCTCATCATCAATCTGCCGGTCATCAGCGGCGCCGACAATCTTAATCAACCAGTAGCCGCCCTCGGTATAAACGGTATCATCACTTATCGGCTGGCTTAAGCTGCCCAGCTCCAGTTCGGGGTCAAAGACAAACTCGTCAAAGGCTTCGCCAAATAACCCCCGGCTGTCCACCTCAAGCTCCCCGCCGTTCTCCCGGGAGCCTTCATGCTGGGAGAACTCCTCGGCCAGGGCGGCGAAGTCCTCACCGTCTACCAGCCGCCCTCTAATCTGGTTAGCCTCTTCCTCACTACCCAGCAGTATCACCTTAAGCCGGGCGTAGTCCACCTCGGCATCAACGAAATCCGCCTCAATTAGCCAGTAGCCCAGAGCCTTAGTCTTGCTCTCATCATATATCGGCTGGCTCAAATACCCCAACTCGGTGCCGAGGGTGCCGTCCACCAGCACATCACTGTTTGTCAGCCGTAACAGCATTTCCCGCGAGTTCCAGTCGAGGTCGCCTTTCTGCGACTTGCAGTAGCTATCCAGGCAAAACTCAGCCGAAAGGGTGGCAAAGGACTCGCCGCCTACCAGCCTCTCTCTAATCTGGCTAGCCTCTTCCTCACTGCCCAGGAGCATAGCCATTATATACCTCTGCTCGGCAGAATACGGCACCTGCTGGTCAAAGTATTCGGCAAGAAGTTCCTCCCTCAGCATCTGCACCCTGAAGGCGTCTGTAATCACATCGCGATATTCCTTGACCAGAGAGGGGTCAGAGTCGGCCAGCACCTCGTCCATTTTTGCCTTAACCTCATCATCGCTGACAGTGAAGCCCAGCGCCTGAGCCTCCTGCCTTACAAGCTCGTTGGTCTGAATAGCCGTAACCGCCGAGCTAGCCAGATAGGACATCTGCGATATATCCACTTCCATGCCATAACTTTCCATTTGGAGTACCTGGTATTTAAGCGTCTTTGTGTAGTAATCCATGTTAAATTCGGTATCGTTTACCTTAATTACCGTTTCCTTTAGCGGTTTAACATCGGAGACATACCAGCCGAAGTAAATCCCGGCGCCGATAACGACCAGCACCGCCAGAATTATTAAAATCCCGCCCCCGAAGATAAAGCGCTGTCTTCTCTGGTGCTGCTTAAAGTGGGAAAGCTGGCGTTTGGTCAGCGCCCGCTTGGGTTGTTCTACCTTCTTCTTTTTCTTAGCCAAATCTATACCTCTAAACTTTAGTTCTTAATTTTAGTGCTATATATTTATAACCTAAAAGCGAAATCTTTTCAATGAGGGGGGTTTCTTCCCACCCTCCCACCCTGCAGAAGTGATACTTCTATCAGTTTCTTTTTAAGGGAGCAGAGCCATGAGTCTAGGGAGTTCAAGGTGGCAATCTCTTCCCTGTGGGAAGTGGGGTTTAGTCCGGACTTTAGCAGATGTATTGCTTCCCACCCAACCCACCCTCAAAGGCTGCGCTTTTCAAATTCCCCTGAATATGGGGGTGGGGTTGCAGAGTCTAAAGAGGTGAAACCTTTTTGGGCGGGTGGGTATGGGAGAAAAAACAAAGTTTAAAAAGATAGGGGCGGGGCTAAGCCCACCCCTATTTTATTGCTAAAGAAATCCCGATTATGCTAGTATGTTGGGGCGGGGTGTAGCGCAGCCTGGTAGCGCACCTGAATGGGGTTCAGGTGGTCGTCGGTTCGAATCCGACCACCCCGACCATCAGCCTTTAGGGATATACTCCCGGGCTGCGGCTCCAGTTTATTTCTCAGGAGCTTTCACTGAGCCGACCCTGCTTTCCTCTACTGCTTTCTTCCCCTCAAGCTTTAACTTCCGGTAGTCCCGGTAGGATATCTTTTCATTGGGGCGTCCACCGCCCAGCTCCTTCAGCATCTCGGCTATCTTCTGGAGCTTGGGCGCCATCTCCTGTATGCCCAGGCCCTTAAGGTGCGGCGGGAGCTCCTTGCGCTGCTGGGGCTCCATAGCCAGCAAATCGCAGATTGCCTCCACCGCCCAGCGGGCTCCCAGCACTGGCGCCGTCTGGTCTCGCCCCCCTTTGAACTCTTCTGCGGTCATGCCGCACTTGTCCTTTTCAAAAAAGGCAAAGATCATCTCCCATATGCGGCCATCGGGGTCAGTGAGGTCAAAAGCCCGCTGCACCCGGTTATAGCGGATTCTGAGGCAGTCTATGGCGCCATATGTCTCCTCAAACCTGTCAATGACGTATTCCACCGCCGGGATGGACGCGGCGTAGTTAAGATTGCCGTTTTCCGCCAGCTCCTTGGTGCTGACGCCGACAACGTAGCTGATAAGAAAGGTGGCAGCAGTAACCGCACCGCAGGTGCCGACCCCGGTCATGGCGATGCCGCCGTGGAGACCTACCATCGACTGGGTCAGCCATTCCTGGGTTTCCTCCGGAAAAAGCTCTATATCCTCCTCGCGGAAGGCATCACATATTGCCGCAAAAGTAGCCGGGGCGCAGGCCATGTATTTTGCCCCGATTTCATCGGCGAGGTGACCAGCCCTGTCTATCATCCTGTCCCTCTTTGCCTGGTCAATTTCGATTTTGCCAATCATATTCCTCTCCTTATTAAATAATAGTATTTAAGTTACCTGATGAAATGATAATAATGGGCATTAAAAAGTATAGGGGGATTTGCCCGGCATGTCAAACCTTAAAGGGTTTTAGAGCTTAAAGCTATTTTTACTGCCGGCGTATTTTTCCCTTAATTTGGGCTTTTCTATCTTGCCGGTGGGGTTGCGGGGAACTTTGTCAAAGATAATGCGGCGGGGCCGCTTATAGCGGGGGAGGTTATCTTCGCAGAAGCGGTTTATCTCTTCTTCGGTTAGATTCTTACCGGGCTTGGGGTCAATGACGGCGCCGACTATCTCGCCCAGCCTTTCATCGGGGATGCCGATAACGGCGGCATCATAGACGGCGGGATAGCGCCGCAGTACCTCCTCCACCTCCACCGGGAAGATGTTTTCGCCGCCGGTGATGACCACGTCCTTTTTCCTATCAACAATGTAGATAAAGCCCTCGTCGTCCTGCTTAGCCATATCGCCGGTGTGAAGCCAGCCGTCCTTTAAGGTTTCGGCGGTCTTCTGGGGGTTTTTATAGTACTCCTTCATAACGCCGTTGCCCTTAACCAGCAGCTCGCCGACCTCACCATGTTTAACATCTTCGTCTTTTTCGTTGACGATGCGGGTCTCCCAGTTAAAGCCGGTCTTGCCCGTTGCCTCCAGCTTGTGCTGGTTTTCTATGCCCAGGCTCAGGCAGCCGGGGCCGGCGGCTTCGCTTAAGCCGTAGCTGGTATTGTACTGCATATCGGGGAAGTACTGCTTCCAGTGCCTGATAAGGCTGGGCGGGATGGGCTGCGCCCCCATGTGCATCAGCCGCCAGGAGCTGAGGTCGTAGTCTTTTAGTTTAAGCTCCCCGCTGTCCAGCGCCACCAGTATATCCTGTGCCCAGGGCGCCAGCAGCCAGACTACTGTTCCTTTCTCCTTGTGGACAGCTTCAAAGAGATACTGGGGGCTGTTTTCGGTGAGCAGGGTTGCCCTGCCGCCGACAATGAGGCTGCCGAACCAGTGCATCTTGGCGCCGGTGTGGTAGAGGGGGGGAATAAGAATAAAATTATCGTCGCGGGTCTGGTGGTGGTGGCGGTTTTCGGTGATGGCGGCGCACTCCATATTCTTGTGGGTAAGCAGTATCGGCTTGGGCGCCCCGGTGGTGCCCGAGGTGAAGTAGAGGCCGCATTCGTCTCCGTCTTTCAGTTCCACCTCAACGGGGCGGGAGGAGGCTTCCTCTATTACCTGCTCAAAATCTTCCATGTAATCGGGGCGGGGCTTGCCGTCAAGGATATAGTGCTTGATGCCGGGCAGTTCGGCGCGTACCGAGTCTACTCTTTCTATAAATTGTTCGCCCAGAAACATCGCCTTGGCTTCGGCGATATCGGCGCAGTATTTTAAATCGTCGGCGGAGAAGCGGAAATTGAGCGGCACCGCCCATGCCCCCATCCTGATGATGCCGAAATAAGACTCCAGCCAGTTGATGGAGTTGAGCATCCAGTGGAGAACTCTATCGCCTTTTTTGACTCCCCGACCGGTAAGGGCGTTAGCCAGCCGGTTTACCCTTTCATCGAACTGCCGCCAGCTAATCTCTTTTCTGGCTCCGGCGCCGGGCTTTAGCTCGATAAGAGCGGTATCATCGGGGTACATCCGGGCGTTCCGAGCCAGCATCTCGCTTATATTCATCTCATCTCCTGACAGCACCCATTTTCTGATTGCCTATTATAACGCTTTTTAGCGGCAATTTACACCGCTTAAAACTCCAAAAGAGTTATTGACATAGCGGTGGCAGAGATACATAATAGGCAATTGAAAGCCCCAATTTTTACCACGCCGATTTCGCTGTCATTAAAGAGGAGGTACAAATGACTGACGATTTGAAAGCCCAAGTAGCCCAGTTGAAAAAGCAGGTGGCTGAGCTATCCAAGACCCAGGATTACATCGACATCTGGAAGCTGCAGTCACGCTACGCCCACCTGTATTTCATGCTCCGTAACTCGGAGATACCCTCACTGTTCGCCCAGAAGACGCCCGGTATCTACATGGATATCGAGGATGCCGGTATCTACGAGGGCATGAAGGGGGTCAAGCGGTTCTGGAACACCGTCTTAAGCGAAGAGCGCTACCATTCGCCGGGCTGGCTGGCGATTCACATGACCTGCAATCCCATCATCGAGATAAATAAGAACGGGACCAAAGCCAAGGGGGTCTGGTTCTCCCACGGCAGCGTCAGCGGGATGCGCAACGGCAAGCTGGACTGCATGTCGTGCCTGGGCAAATACGATATGGAGTACGTCAAAGAGGACGGCGAGTGGAAATTCTTCAAGCTAGCCTACCGCATCGCCTACATGTATCCTCTCGACTCGAACTGGGTGGAGGAGCCGATTACGGGCAGCATCGCCGGGCTGCCGGATAACACGCCGGACAAGCCAGCCACCAACTACCTGCCCTACAGCCGCTACCGCATCAATATCTTCCCACCGCCGCCACCGGAACCGTACAAAGATTAGAACTGGCGATAGAAGAGGAGGCATAAATGATTAAAGAAGAGAAGCTGGCTAATATAGTCGGCGCGGCTAATGTGACCCGGAAGCCGGCGGTACTGGATGAATACGCCGCTGATATGAGCTTCGTTAACGAGCTTAAGCCGGCTTGTGTCATAAAACCTAAAAACGCCGGCGACATACAGAAGATAGTGAATCTGGCTAATAAGACTCTAACGCCGCTGGTGCCGGTTAGCTCCGGCCCGCCCCATTTCCGGGGTGACACCGTCCCCGGCACCGGAGGCGCCGTTATCGTAGATTTAAGCAAGATGAAGAAAATCATCCGGGTTGACCGATTTCACCGGGTTGCCATGGTTGAGCCGGGGGTAACCTTTGGCGAGCTGATACCGGCGGCGGAAAAAGAGGGCTTAAGGCTCAATATACCGTTACTGCCACGGAAGTCAAAGGCCGTCGTCGGCAGTATGCTGGAAAGAGAACCGGTGGTTATGCCCAAGTATCACTGGGATATATCTGACCCGCTTGCCTGTGTCGAGGTGGTCTTCGGCAGCGGCGAGATGTTCCGCACCGGGCAAGCCGCCGGGCCGGGCACCATCGAGGAGCAGTGGGCCGCCGGCGGGGCACAGAAAACACCCTACGGGCCGGGGCCAGCCGCCTGGTACCGGCTTATCCAGGGGGCGCAGGGGACGATGGGTATCGTTACCTGGGCATCGCTGAGGTGCGAGCTTAAACCCAAAGTTGAAGAGCCTTTCCTGGTCGGCTCCTCGGAGCTTAATGAGCTGTTCGAGCTGGTTCACTGGCTGGTAAGGTTGAGGCTGGTTAACGAGTGCCTGGTGCTGAATAGCTCTAACCTGGCGGCTATTATGGCTAAAAAATGGCCCGGGGACTACCAGAACCTTAAGGATAGCTTGCCCCCCTGGGTGCTTTTCTTTAATGTAGCCGGCTATGATTATTTTCCTGAAGAGAGGGTGAGTACCCAGATTAAGGGCATATCGGATATAACCAACCGGATAGGAGTGGAAGCGGTAAGGGCCATCGGCGGGGTTTCCGCCGCCGAAATGCTGAAAACGGTGCAGATGCCTTCCGCCGAACCCTACTGGAAGCTTCGCTCTAAAGGAGGCTGCCAGGACATATTCTTTATAACCACCTATGATAAGCTCGAAAGCCAGGTCAGCCTCATGTATGAGCTGGCAAATAAATCGGGCTACCCCGCTTCGGATATGGGTATTTACCTCCAGCCGATAGTACAGGGCGCCAACTGCCACTGTGAGTTTAACCTGTTTTACGACCCCAAAAACCCGGGTGAGCTAAACCGGGTCAAGGAGTTATCGGCTAAAGCCGTCACTTCGCTGATGGCAACGGGCGCCTTTTTCTCAAGGCCTTATGATAAAAGCGCCCGTATGATTGTCAACAGGGATGCGGCTTATGTTGAGGCGCTAAACAGGGTTAAGGAGATACTGGACCCGAACAAGGTTATGAATCCGGGGAAGCTGTGC
>Ga0315549_1002647_pt1 | contig 16758 bp, 13 predicted proteins | sample SalMarSW160200MG_FD_203101 | JGI IMG/M metagenome (GOLD analysis project Ga0315549, IMG submission 203101) | Salt marsh sediment microbial communities from the Plum Island Ecosystem LTER, Massachusetts, United States - Salt Marsh Sediment SW1601-200 ... | reverse complement strand
CTCTATCGTGAATAACATCATTTGCATTTCGAGATGATTACATGTCATTCTCGAGGCCGTCCGTTGTTGGCCCTCAAGCTGGATGTCCAATAATGTCCAGATTTTTTGCAACGGTAATTTCCTTACAAATCAGAATGAGATAGAACCATCTTTCGTTACTCAATTAAATCATATGCAGATTTTATTAGAATATCCTAGCACTCGAAATGAAGAAAGTGTTGAAAATCTCTTTTCATGGTTTTCCAGAAAAATGAACAATATAAATGATTGGTTTGATAAATTTCAAACGTCAATATTTTATTTAATTGATAGAATTACAAGAACCTTTAAATCAAATCCTAATCTTATTCCATGGAATGTTGAATTTCTTCGAGATTGGCTTGGAAACCATCAAAATGAAGATGGAGAATGGGGTACTTTTATTTCAACTCATTATGAAACTAGCTTAGCGATTAATGCTCTTTTACGTTTAAAATCTTCATGGAACCTTGATATTGAACATTTAATCTCTAAAACAAGAAAATTTTTCATTAATAATCGAGATTATGACTATTATTCTTTTTGGAATGGTAAAAGTTGTTATTTTACTCCAATCTTAGTAGATTATTCCTCTATATTATCAGCTATGCTTTATCTTGCAAGATTATGAATTTTAATTCTCTCTTTTAATTATCTACAATGAAGATATATTTATAAATTCCTCAACTCTATTAAGCCATTCTCCTACTAAAGCTCTGAAAAGGCTCTTTTGTTCAATAGATAAAGCATGACCTGCACAATCCATTACAATAAAAGTACCTCTTGGAAAATTATCTAAAATTTGATATGCTTCTCTATAACCACACCATTGATCATAACGTCCTGTTAAAATTAAAGTAGGTGCAGGAAAAGGTTCTTTAAGAAAATCCACATTGAATGTGAATGTATAATTCTCTAATTTATGTAATCGTTTCAAGAATTCATCATCCGCTATATTCATAGCAGGAAAGATTGAGTTTCTAAAGGTATGGAGTAAGTCCATACTTTGAACTACAACCATTTCTTTTATACCTTCTTCATTTGGTTGTAATGCCTCAAGGAATTCTTTATCATCCCTTAAAATTCGATGTTTTGGTAAATTAGCTTTTTGATCATTTGGTTCGATACGAGGCACATTCATTAATACCCCATCTATTTGCGTACTCCGGTGATAAATCAATCCACGAGCTAAATATCCCCCATATGAATTTCCTACTACAATAAAATTTTCATTGGGTATTACTTTATCGATAAACTCAATAATAATTTTAAGCATATGATCTTGTGTTTTAATCCAATCTCCTCCAGGAGTTCTTCCCATACCTGGTAAGTCTGGATATATCCTTTTCCATCCCTTTCGTTCCAAGAAAATTGGTTCCATGTCAGAATAAATACTGCGGTGATCAAGTGGCCATCCATGTAACATAATTATAGGCCTACCAGAACCAATTTCCTCATAATAGATTGAGATGTTCTCTAAAGTACATTCCATTATTTTTTCATTCCTAACAATTCAAATAACATTTATTATCATCAAAAATAAATATAGAATAATTTAATGATTATGAAATTTCATCTCATATGAAGTTAAATTGTTTTATATTCGTTCTAAATAAATTTCAAATTGATTAATTTCTGTTTCTATAAATCCATCATAAAATATATTGATCATCTGATGTGATATATCTATATACTTGTTTTGTAAGGCTTTATTTTTTTCTGTAAAAATATAGCGTTTTATAGGAGATTTCCTCTTTTTTTATCAGACCTATTTTACATAGTACTTTAACATATTTTGTCACTGTTTTTAAATGCATATTCAATTGTTCTGAAATACCCGTTTTAGTAATACCTCCATCAGCATTATTTTTAAGATGTTCTATAATCATTTTACATTTTTCATTTGAAAGATAATATCTTTGAATAGCATCCATAGGATCTAAATTCGCATCAAAATATATATCATGATTATCCACTTGAATTTTAGAAATAAAATTAAACATTAATAACATATCTAAGTGCCATTTTACCACATGATTACTAATATTCAATTCTTTAACTAAACAATAAAAATAGACTCCGGGATTTTCTTTAATATAATTAAATAGTTTTATCCTATTTGGATGCGTTAAGATATCTTCCTTAACTAATTTTGATCTTTTAACAATTAATCTTCGTTCTATTAATGATGAGATTATTTTAGCAATCCCTTCTTCATTGATATTAATTTGAGCATTTGTAAATCTATTTTTAATATATGGAATGAGATTGGTAATATTTAAATAGCGATTTTTATTCAAATATTCTTGAATCATTTGATAAACTAATTTCTCTTTTTCTTTCTCCATTAAGGTGTAATTCATTTTACCAAATCACTCAAAAATATCTTTTTATTATTAGTCGTCTAAGAATTTAAATTATCCAACATATGATTGAATATTCTTTTTCTTTCTTCTGGAGTTAACGAGATCATTTCCTTAATAAATAAAAATTTCTCAGTTTCGTCCTTCCATTCAAGAAGTTCAATTTTTTCAAAAAAATCTTCTTCAAGTAAAGTTATTTCCATACCTTTTAATTTAGTCACCTTATCGATTATATTATTTTCATTTAATAAATCATTTAATTGAATATCTTTAAAAATATCATCAACGGAAACCACTTCAGTTGTTTTTAGTTTCCAATATCTTTTTTCTAAAGGTTTATTTTTTATTTTTACTCTTTTCTTAGATTGAATTTCTTTTATTTTATTTGGAGTTGTATTTTTTTTATTTAATTTTGATCTTTTCACTTCTGTTAAATATAAAGTCACAACAGAAATTCCAATTAAGCTTAAAATTATAATTAATGATATAATAAACAAAGAATCATTAATTTTAGTATCATCATTAAGAGTTTTAGCGCTAACTTCTAATGAAGGCCCACTTGGATTATTATATATATCAATAGCTATTATGACATAATAATATGTTGTATCAGGAGTTAAGCCTGTATCGAAATATTGACTTATTGATGTATTTATGATAAAATTAGTGGAATCCGGCATAAAACCGGGAGTAATACTTCGATAGATTGAATATTTTTCAATATCTGGCTCAATATTATCACTCCAATCAATATAAATACTTGTTGGATTAATTTTTTCAATTATAAGTCCTATTGGAGCTAATGGAGGATTAGTATCTTTGGTAGTTGTAGCACTCTCTTCCATTGATGAAACACTTGGATTACCATAAATGTCAATTGCTATCAATTGATAATAATATGTTGTACTCGGAGTTAATTCTGTATCGAAATACTGGCTTAATGATGTATTTGCGATAAAATTAGTGATGTCTGGAGTAAAACTTGGAGTATTACTTCGATAAATTGAATACTTATCAAAATCAGGCTCAATATTGTCATTCCAACTAAGCTTAATATTTGTTGAATCAAGTGTATTAGCTGTGAGTCCTGTTGGAGCTGCAGGGCTATTTGTGTACATTTGTGGATCCAAACCATATATCCAAATTCCATTGTCATATACAGGAATATATTTATTTGGAAATCTTGTACTATTTAAAGATTGAAAAGACCAATCATTTGTAGGATTCCACGCCTCATCTGGTGAAGCATCAGGTAATCCAATTCTAATTTGTGTTTCTTTTGCACATTCAACTTCACCAGCAGGATACAGTATAGTTCCTTTATAATCAACTTCTACATAATAAATATCATTTTCCAAATGAATTATTTCAGGAATATTAATTATTGCTCCCGGCTCTGTCCAGATTGATGTAACTGTAATATCATTAGAAGTATATCCCCATGAATATATTTCGCTTATATTGAAATAATATCTATAAGATAATTGGTCTGTTACTCTAGCAGGCCATGTCGCGTGATTTGCGAGATCAACACTAATCTCTGTCCAAGCAGTTCCATCTATAGTAAGCCTAGCATCACTGTAAATTTCGATAAGACTCATATTTTTAGGTTTAAACCATGAAGGGCCGGGAAAATCATTATGGGGTGTTCCTCCATATAAATCTGTCATTTTAGCTAAAGCACCTATTAATCCAGAATTATAATCACATGCAATAGATGTCCTCTCAAGAGTAAGTCTATCATCAGTCCAACTATCACTCATATCGGGACCTGACACAAGAGCACCATATAGAATGTGTCTATTATCGGCGGGTAAATTAGGTAAATTGGCCCAAGATCCATGGGCTGTTTCATGACGTGGATTTTGAGGTGAATTAGGTCCAAAACCAACAAGATAACTACTGCTTCTTGGATTATCACCAAGAATATATTTTATTTGTTCTTCAGCAAAATTATGATATATAGAAGCCTTTGAAGTGGTACAATTAGGGCTATCAGCCCATACAAACGCAAGAAAAGCAGCATTTGCAGCATATCTGAGTGATCCTAATGAAGCTAACCAAGCAAGACCTCCTGGAGTATAGTCAATTCCCCCACCAGGCATCCACCAATCTAAATTTCTCTCGATTGAGTCTATATAGGTTTGATTAGTTGAGACTCTTGATAATAGAATTTGTGCCATATAATGCATATCATTCCAACAATGCGTTGTTTGATATTTTATTTCTGTTTCATACTCCTCAATTGCCCAATTTGCTGCTGCTTGCTCAGATTTATCTAAATATGTTGTGTTTCCTGTCTTTATATATAATAATACTCCACAAGCTGATAATTCATCCCAAAAGCCATTTTCAGATTCATAATATGCTCCTGCTATTGAATTATAAAAACTATCAGATTGAGCAGCCCATGCTAAATTATTTAATTGAATTGCATGGGTTAAGCAAATATCTGCATAAGTAGGATCTGAGTTATTAAAAATAATCGAAGCTAAGGTTAAAGCCGCAGCTGTAGCCCCACAAACGGCAGATCCTCCTTGCGACGAAGTAACTCTATAAGAAGAACGACTCATTACTTCCTCAATTACTTCAGAAGGCCCCCACCAACTAGCATCAGAAACAGGATCACCTACTTGAAAATAAAATTCATTTGGATTAGGATTTGCTTTAATAAAATAGTCTGTTCCCCATTTAATTGCATCCAATATCTCATCTAGTTGGTCTATATTTTCAAAAACAGAATAATATTCATAAACACTCCACGCTAGTGTAGCTATAGTTGATGCCATAGGTAATCCAAATTTATTTGATCCACTACCATCATAATATCCTCCTGTAAGATCTAATCCTGAATCAATACCATCATTTAAACAAGAATCTCCCTTCCATATTACAGGATTATTATCTGTTAGATTGCCTGAACGTTGTTGCATATAGAAATATATCGATTTTTGTAATGCAGCTGCATAATTATCAATAGTTTCTTCAGGAGGAGGCCATGAAGCGCTATTAATATTGTTAGAAACTAGTTGGAATTTATAAGTATTATTTGATGAATTAGTTTCTATTTTTAGATTATTAAAATTAAATATATAATTACAAAATAAAAATAGAATGAGTATAGTACCATATAACTTTATTCTGCTATTTTTTGGCATATTCCCGTTGCTTATTAATATTTTTCTTTTCTATCAATAGTTTAAGATTAAAAGCAAAATCAAACCATTCTATTCTATAGTATAATAGATTACATAAGTGCTATATAAGATCATATGGTAAAAGTTTGATGGTATCTTTAAATTTGCCCATCCGCTCTATATATTTACCTCCTTACTTCTTATATTCTCTTACTTTCAAAATATATGGTTATAATCATTAAAGCATATCGTTCCAAAAAGAAATCAATATGAAAATGCTAAATTTCTATTTAAATGCTTTTTTATCAATAAATCAACCATCACAGTTTTACCAGATGATCTTAAATAGAACTATCTGTTTTCTTTTATATAATTTTTACATTTGACATAAAATATGTAATTAGATACAATAAAATGCCAAAAAATAAAAAAGACAAAATAGGAAATTTTACTTTTTTCTCTTTATTTGATCCTTCTTTTGGATTTTTTGTTCCATCAATGGAAGGATCTATATCTGGTTCTAAAATACAAACATCAGATATCACTAAAGATGATTGGTATTATATTGTAGAAAATAGCGTCGCTCCATTATTTGAAGGAGAGTGGGGCGGTCCTGCTAGTGGTGAACTTCTGACGTGGTTGAATGCAATAAGAGAATTTAAGCATGATATAAAGCTATATCATACTTTCTGGTGGTTTAATCCTAATTCTGGAGAAACTATTGATTTAGTAAGTGGTGGCTGGAAAATATTAGATCAAACAAAATACAATATAGTCGAACAATTATTATGGAAAGATAATGCTGGGGGTTATATTTCACATAATTATGAAGATGGACTTAATGCATATCTAACAAATATTATTGAATTAATAGCTAATTAAAATCCAGCACCGCTTCCTGGAGGAGATGGAGGTGATACTACCCCTCCAACTACTCCAACAGGAATAAATCCTGATAGTGAAATATATCTAAATTTAAGTAGATTACAATGAAAAAGAGAATGATGATTTTTTTATATTAATTGGTTAAAATATACATTTTTCTTAGTATTTTGAAGTTTTTCAATCAAATATTTATTAAAAAAATAATTAAAATAATAATGTTCTATAAAAAAACTCAAAAAAAAAGCAGAATATTAGTCACTATATTCTTTTTATTGGCAATCTCATTCTCATTTGGAGTAATTATCGGTAAAAATGCTATTATTGATAAAGATGAACAGAAAGAAAAAAGAGAGATAAATTCTTCAGCTCCAGGAAGGCTTTCTTTCGATGAATCAATTATGGAAAATAAAGTAATAAATGTAGATATAAATCAAACATGGGGAGGAACTGGTGATGATGTTGGAAACGACATATTTATGGATGATAATGGAAATATATATCTAACAGGAGAGACATGGAGTTATGGTTCTGGTGCTTCTGATGTTTTTGTATTAAAATGTGATAAGTCTGGAACTATTTTCTGGGAAAGTTATTGGGGAGGCTCTGATATGGAAAAGGGGAATAGTATTACTTTAGATCCTTCTGGAAATATTTATGTAACTGGTTATACTTGGAGTTTTAGCAATGGTCAAGCAGATGTATTTCTTCTGAAAATGGATTTAAATGGAAATGTAATATGGTATACAACATGGGGTGGTTCTCGTGAGGATATTGGTTTTAGTTTAGCCTTAGGAGGTTCTGGAAATATATATCTAACAGGACATACAAAGAGTTATGGAACAACAAATGAAGACATAATTCTAATGAAATACGATCCTAATGGAAATTTGTTATGGAATTTAACATATACAATTCCAGATTCAAGCACTGGTAAAGGATATGATATTAAAGTAGATATTGATGAGAATATCTACATTAGTGGTGGAGGAAGTTATTTTATCCTTAAATTTGATTCAGAAGGGAATTTATTATGGGCTACTGAATGGTCTGGATGGACTAACGATATCATTATAGATAATAACAATAACGTTATATATGCGACTGGGGCTACATGGACTTATGGTAATGGTGAGTCAGATGTTTGTATAGCAAAGTTTGATTTAGATGGTAGATTATTGTGGGAGTGGACATGGGGAGGACCTGGTATTGAATATACACATGGTATTACAATGGATAATAATGAAAACATATATATAACAGGAGAAACCTGGAGTTATGGTTCTGGATGGTTTGATATGTTTCTTTTGAAATTTGATTCAGAAGGTAATTTAATTTGGAATTTTGTTTGGGGAAGTGCACTTACGGAGAGAGGAAGTAAAATATGTATTGATAGTTGGGGCGATTTATATATTGTTGGTACATTAGAGTGTCTTGGAATACAAAAGAGTGAATTGATGTTTTTAAAAGTTTCATATTCTGATGGTGATATAAAATTAGGTGATGTAAATGGGGATGGTTATGTAGATATTGTTGATGCAATGCAAGTAGCTCAATATGCTGCTGGATTTAATATACCTAATTTTAATCCTGACTTAGCGGATGTAAATTATGACGGAAGTATTAATATTGTTGATGCTTTAATGATTGCTGAATACTATATAAACTGAAGACACAGACTTTTTTTTAATTTATTCTAAACCCCTTTTTTTTTAATTATATTAAGTGATAGCTACTTTATATTGATAATCTTAGGATATCAATAAAAAATATAATAATAATATTAAGTTAATTCATCAGAAATATCATCAAACTCAAATTAAAGTAGAATAATTGATACGAACTAACCATTATTCTTTCGATTAGACCCTTGTATTTGCTTTGTGCGAGGATACCCGATACAATAACAAGAATTACAGATAAAATTGCTGAAATAAGTGAATATATAGCAAAACCACTCCAAGCAGGTACTGACTGTAAACGGAACCAAAGTGCTACCATCCCAATAATAGTTAATATTCCTGATGCAACTACAAGAATTAGATGCATTTTTCCCTTGAAAGTTATTATTTCACCTCCTTCATCAAGAGGGTAAAAAAAAAGCAACGAGTATTCCTAAAATTGAACTAATTAAAAAGAGAATAGGTCCTAGAATTGACCCTCCTCCATCAGTTATACCTTCATGTAATCCAAGATAAAATACAAACAATAAAACACTTGAACATATAATAAATGATTGTGCTAACCGTTTGTTAGGGGCTCCAACAGCAAAAAGCGAACTTATATCGTTTCGAATATGACTATAATCTTTTTGTAGTTTACCGAAAAGAATCCACATAAGAATAAACCCATAGTATCTAAAAAAATAGACAAATCTGGACACTATAAAAATCCATATATGATTTAGATATAATATTCTTTGGCTATTTATAACACTCTTAATAGAAAATTATCACTATCTTCTCATTTAAAAACTAGTATGACATATAATAGAATAATGACATTAGGAGCTGATTTAACAATAGAAAAATAATACGTAATTGGATTGAAAATTATAATTTCTCTGATGATTGGAAGTGATTTGGATTAGAAAATATATTATTGAGGATTTCCCTCGATTGTGGAAAAAGAATCCCGTTTCGGGAAAGAATATGATATTCGCTTTTCGAGATAGCTATATGTTATTCTCGAGACCGTCCGTTGTCGGTCACTCAGGCATCTATTTAAAGATGTAAAAGAAAAAAAAATTTGTCCAGAAATGTCCAGATTTTTTACAACGGTATATACAATTGGACTAAACATTCCACACAATGCAAGAATCCTAAAAAGAATTATAATAACCTCTTTTTCTATTTTTCTATTGGTTTAATCACATATATAACATTACATTTAGAATATAATTTAAAGTAAAAATATATCTATATTTATATTCTTTTATGTTTTTCACATAATACTGCTGATATCTTTATACGAGGATGTTAGATATAATTACAAAAATTAATTATGTTGTTACTAAAATAAGTGAATATATAACAAAAACACTCCAAGCAGGTACTGATTGTAAATGGAATCAAAGCGCTAACATCCCTTCAATGTATGAAATAAGGAGTACTGAAATGAGAATTATAACTACTACTACATATCATCTTCTTTTATTCCAATCAATTCCTTTAATACAAATACTTGTATTAACAGAACCATCCCATTCCACATTAAGATCATATTTTTTAATCGTCTGGAAAATTATATTACCGATTTCAAGAGCATCCTCATCTGTTCCACTTATGGAATCATAAGATAGATAAAGGGTACCCAATTCACAATCACGTTCAGTATCCTATGAATGATAGAAAGTATAACCAATTGGTTTTGAATGCTCCTTAAATATCTTAATTTCATAACCAATTTCAGAATGACCACAATTATTACAACAGGCAAAGTTTTGTCGTGCTACAATACCTTTTTCCTCTAATTTTGCAAATATATCATCGATTTTATCACAATCAGTGGGATCTTTCCATGTATTTTGCTCTTTATCATGTTGACTGAAGAGTTTATCTATTAAACTTTCAATATAAATTGTTTGATCATCTCTCTCATATTCCTCCTCAACCATTTCTACTAAAATTTCAATTATATCTTCTCTAATTTCGAAACCTGCTTTAACTCTATATTCAATCTGTTCTTGTATATTTTTTTTTATTTCATTAGTATCGACCATAATATCTCATAACTTTTTGGTATTTTAAATATTTCCTTTTAAATATAGGAATCTTTATCTATTACCTTTATGTATTAGATTATATTTTTCTAAATAATTATAGAATATATAAATTTTTGAAAATTTAGATTAAAAAAACAACGATGTAGTTTATGAAATGGATGCAATTAGTGGTATTCTATTTACTGAAATCTCAGGGAAGGGATCTAGATCTGAAGGATTAAAATAATATATTAAACCTATAGATGATTACGCTAATAGATGGGAGAAAATTCTTATAAGAAAAAAAACCCATTTATGGGAAGAAGATCCAGCACTACATAAATTTATTGATAAAAAAGTCTCAATTTCTGGTGTAATAATTGAAACTAAAAGTACGATTACTATTGACTATGAATCAGTGAAAGAAATAAGATAAATCGGGTATTTTTTTCCTAAATTGGAATTAATTTTAATAAATAGAATAATAATAAAAAAAAAAATTGAGAGTATTAAACGATTCAATATTTTTTAATTTTTTTTTTGTAGACTAGAACGACAGTGAATATAATAGATATCGATGAAATAGCTAACAGAAGTAACAAATCTGGTCCTGAAATATTATTTATATTTACTCTTATCGTCACTTCAACTTGATCTGTAATAAAATAACCTCTCCTATCTGTTATATTCATTCTATAAGTGTATTCTCCAAGACCTATCCCATCATCCTCCTCATCATGGAGCACATATCTAATTTTTCCTCCACTTGACCAAGAGGTTGGCCCTTCAACGATACCTGTTCCTTCAAGTGTAATTGTATAAGTATCTGGATTACGATCAGTTGCTGTCCAAATAAGAGGTTCAGAAACAAAATTTCGTGTTAAGGTAATATCGCTTGGTTTTAAATTTATTTCCGGAGGTTTAAAATCAGTAATACTCACCTGTATTACACCTAAACCCATTCCACTACAAGCAACATATGCATAATCTCCACTTATATGTATATCCTTTGCACCAGTACCCGCTTCACGATAAATGGGAGTTCCTGGATTTGTAGGATTTGATATATCTATAGCCCAAAGTGCCCATCCAGCTCCAAGATAAGCATAATCTCCACTTATATAAACATCATCAGGAACTTGTTGTGAAGTAATATTTACAAAGATTGGAGTTCCTGGATTTATAGGATCAGTGATATCTACAACAACTAGACCAGTATTTAAATCATTAAGATTATAATAAGCTATATAAGCATAATTTCCACTCACACATATTCCATTCGCTACAATATTTATATCGTAATAAATAGGTGTTCCTGGATTTTTAGGATTTGAAATATCTATTATAGCTAAACCAGCATAACTATTAGCAATATATGCATAATCACCACTTATATATATTTTATTTGTATAATCAGTAGTATTACAATATATTGGAGTTCCTGGATTTGTAGGATCTGAAATATCTATAATAGCTAAACCACAATTTATTCCTTGATAATCATGATATGTAAGATACGCATAATCTCCACTCACATATATTCCTCTTGTTGTTTCATATATATTCTGATATATAGGTGTTCCTGGATTTGTAGGATCTGAAATATCTATTATGGCTAATCCTACATCACCATTAGCAATATATGCATAATTTCCACTTATATAAATATCATATGCAGTACCCGTAGTATCTCTAAATATAGGTGTCCCTGGATTAGATGGATCTGATATATTAATGATCGCTAAACCTTCCCAATCATTAGCTATATACGCATAATCTCCGCTTACATATACTCCTCTTGCTGTGTCGTCGGTGCTTCTATATACATTAGTACCTGTATTTATTGGATATGACACATATATAATAGCTAATCCTGCATCATCATTAGCAACATATACATAACTCCCACTTTTAAAACCATCATATGCAATACCATTTGTATCAGTATATTCATGAATATCTGGATTTTTCGGATTTGCAATATATATAATAGCTAAACCTGAAGATCCACCTGTAACATATGCATAATCTCCACTTATATAAATTCCCAAAGCATAACCAATTGTATCTTCATACATAGGAGCTCCTGGATTTGTAGGATCAGAGATATCTATTATAGCTAAACCAGCATATCCATTAGCAACATATGCATAATCTCCACTTATATAAACACCCATAGCCTCACCAATTGTATCTTCATACACAGGAGTTCCTGGATTTGTAGGATCAGAGATATCTACAACAGCTAGACCAGAAGCACTATCAGCAATGTATGCATAATCTCCATCTATATAAACATCCATAGCACCACTAATTGTATCCTCATACACAGGAGTTCCTGGATTTGTAGGATCAGAGATGTTTATAACAGCTAGACCAGAATCACCATCAGCAATATATGCATAATCTCCACTTATATAAACATCATATGCAAGTCCCGTAGTATCTTCATACACAGGAGTTCCTGGATCCGTAGGATCAGAGATGTTTATAACAGCTAGACCAGAATCACCATCAGCAACATATGCATAATCTCCACTTATATAAACACTCATAGCATCACCAATTGTATCCTCATATACAGGAGTTCCTGGATTTGTAGGATCAGTGATATCTACAACAGCTAGACCAGAAGCACCATCAGCAACATATGCATAATCTCCATCTATATAAATACCATAAGAATTACCCGTAGTATCCTGCTCATATGTATCTAATGCATTATTCTTTAATACAGTATTATTATCTATACTTATTGCATAATTAGTTGATATTGGAATGAATAAAAAGCATATCATTACTATCAGTGCTGTAAGTATACAAAAAACTCGAGCTTTTAAATTAAGACTATATTTTTTCTTCAATATTTATCACTTTATACTTATTGATTTCATTTATATAAAAGTATAATTAAATTTTCTCCATATTAAATTAAAATTGAATTTACTAATTTTGATATTATATTTTTATTTTTAAAGTTTGGGGATTTTTGATTTTATGATTTATGTTAAATATTACTGGATTATTATTACTTTATTGATTAAATGATATTAATAAAAGTTATAATCAAATTCATAGTTCTCTTTTTTTTTTCTCTTAGGAAAATAAAAATTATTATTGAAAATCCAATACATCCAATCAATATGACTGGATGATATCCCAAAATACTTGGAGCGTTATCATCTCTTTTAAACCAATAATCTTTCAAAATGATTTCAAAATCTAAGGTATGTCTAGAATTTACAGTACCATTATAGTGATAATAGGATAAAAGCCCTGTAGATTTATCCCATTTTTCATGAATGCTATAGTTTTCATTCATTGCATGGTATCCAAAAGTTGTTGCATTGTTAATGATTTCTACTTCTGGGTCCCCAAATATAAATTGACCATGACCCTGATACCATAAAGCTATATCATCCCATGTCCAACTTGCACTAGGTGGGCGAACTTCACGGATCCAAAAAGGACCTTCAACTGGAATGCCGGGAATTATTTCAGGATTACCATAATACCAGTTTGGATCTCCATCATGACCATCGGATATAATTGTAACATTTGACCATGATAAACCATTTGTAGAAGAAACATACATTATTTCTGTATCTGGATAACTACCCCAAAATCCATTTGTTGTTTCCATCCAAACAACATGAATTCCTCCCGAACTATTGACTGCGATAGAGGGAAAAAAACTATCACCATCATTCCAATATATTCCATTATATCCATCTGAAATAACAGTAGCATTTGACCATCCCAATCCATATGTGTAATTCGAGTACATAATCTCAAGATCAGTTCCCCAATCACCTTCAGTATAATCCTGCCATACTAAATGAAGATTTTCCAATGAATCTATAGTAATACCTGGAAAATTACTACTCTTAGTATTCCAATATATACCATTAAGGCCATCTGAAATAACAGACGCATTTGACCATCCTAAACCATTGGTATAATTAGTATACAATATTTCTTTATCATCGGTTAAATGTGTCCAAATCCCTTCTGAATTATCATCCCAAACAACATGAATAACATTTGAATTGTCAACAACAATAGCAGGATTTAAACTATCACCATCATTCCAATGAGTTATATCATCTGAAATAACTGTTGCATTTGACCATCCCACTCCTTCTGTATAGGATGAATACATTATTTCTGTATCATTTCCCCAGATGCCCTCTGTAGTATCCTCCCAGACAACGTGAATATAATTTAAATTATCAACAGCGATAGCAGGATTTTTACTAATACCATCATTCCAATATACTCCATTAAAACCATCTGAAATAACTGTTGCATTTGACCATCCCACTCCTTCTGTATAGGATGAATACATTATTTCTGTATCATTTCCCCAGATACCCTCTGTAGTATCCACCCAGACAACATGAATATTATTTGAATTATCAATAACAATAGCAGGAGTTTCACTATTTCCATTATTCCAAAATATTCCCTCTTCACCATCTGAAATAATGGTCGTGTTAAAATACTTAGTAGAATTTGTTTTTATAATATTTTGACTACTTAGATCTTCATGTTTTAAAATAGGGATGATTATTATTAATGTAAATAATAAACTAAGAATAATATATTGTTTTTTCATGTTTATATTCAATTTTTACTAATCTAACTAATTTATAGATTCTGATAGTTGATAGGCTATTTTTTGGTTATATATCAATTTTTATGGATTACAGTTTTTATATAGGTATTTAATACTTATAAATATATATAGATTTTTTTTAAAAAATAATTTAAAATAAGATTTACCATATTTAATAACGTTTTCACCTAAGATCATCAAAATGAGTAAAACGATACTCATATTAATGTTCTTATCTCTTACTGGCTATACAAAGAAAATCAGCAAAATTAATTCCAAAATCAATAGGTGCAAAAAAAGTAAATTCTGAAAAGAAATCATCATTACCTTCAATTCCTTCTATGTATAAATGAGATTTTTTTCTCTCTTCTTGTGTAGGAAAGATCTTATCCATTATTTGATTTATCTTTTCGCCATCACCTTGACAATCAAAGGATACGGCATAAGTTAGATGATCCTCCCATATTGGAATATCTCTTTGGCTAAAGTCTTTTCTTCCAACCATATTAAAATACTTTCTATATTGTCTCCATTCTGATTCACGTTCTGTAGCCTTGAGAGTTAATTTATTATTCTTTTTCTTTTTTTTTTTAAAATCTTCAGCATCAATATAATGATTACTATTAAGTTCCTCATAAATGATATTATCCCATTTCTCAACAATATTTTTAAATTCAGCATCTGATTCTGCTTTTTTCTCAAGTTCCTCATGTGTTATGAATTCTTTTGATGGATCTTTATATTTTTTTATGAATTCTATAATAAATTTCTCATATGGTAATAAATCATTTATATTGTGACTTAAAATAAAATATTTATAATTATGATAATATTGGATTTTTTTATTTTTAGGATCTTCTGGAGGGATACGTTCCACTTTGAGAATTCCTTTTCTTAATAGATCAATCATTTCGGCTATAAGCAGATTATATGGATCCTTAGAAACAAGCATTCCTGCAATTACTGGAGAATTATTTGGTCTTCGCATAATAATAAGATAATGGAACACCACTTATTAATTTTGAGAAAATAATCCAAAATATTCTATTTTTTCAAGTTTTCTTTTCCTAAAATTGAAAAAATGTTTATTATTTTAATTTATTCTGCTTATGTCTTAAAAAGATAAAAAAAAATATTATTTGACTATATTTATCAAAAAAAAGAGATTATCATATAGATAATCTTTATGAATATTTATAATGGTCTTTTTTTGATTTATTTTTCTTTCTGTTTCTCTTGTTACTAAGTCTCTTTCTAAAGCTAGTAAAGGCACTACCGATTACTATACCTATTGCCATGGTAATAGCCGAAGCAATGCTTGTAATAATAAATAGATCTTCAGTATTGTTACTGGATATTTTTTTTAATGAATAAGAAATATCGATACTATAAAGTAAGGGTGTTTTACTTTGAATAGAATCTGATTTAAAAACAATCCGATATTTAAAATATTTACAGATTCCTTGAAATATGAAACCAGTACTTTGCAATGATGTATATAGAAAGTCTGCTTCATTTAGAGTGGGTGAGAAGCCAATTTGAACTTGAAAGGAAGTACCAAGTGGTTTCTCTGATAGAGTCCATGCTATATCTCCTGTAAAATTATAAAAATTATCAAATGCCCTCACTTTTGAATCAAATGTACCTTGATGAAAATAATTATTAGTCCAATTATAGATCCAGGTTTTACTACTATATGTCAATTCACTTTCAGGACCACCAAATAAGATCACCTTGTCGTTTATGGAGTCATAGATCATAGAATTTCCTCCTCCAATACCTGGATTGATTGCTGAACCCATATTTATCCATGAATTATCAGTAAAATTATAGACCCACGCTACATTTTCCACCCAATTATCAACAGCTTTAAAACCGCCAAATAAGATCACCTTGTCGTTTGTGGAATCATAGGCCATAGAATGTCCTCCTCTCGCACTCGGCTTTATTGTTGGATTCATATTGACCCATGAATTATCAGTAAAATTATAGATCCAAGTTTCATCATTATAATAAGTAGTTTTATAGTTATAACCG
>Ga0315549_1002643_pt1 | contig 16781 bp, 15 predicted proteins | sample SalMarSW160200MG_FD_203101 | JGI IMG/M metagenome (GOLD analysis project Ga0315549, IMG submission 203101) | Salt marsh sediment microbial communities from the Plum Island Ecosystem LTER, Massachusetts, United States - Salt Marsh Sediment SW1601-200 ... | reverse complement strand
AAAAGCGCCTTCTTCCACATAAATATCAACCCGGGAAGTCAATTTTTCTTTCTTTATTACAGGTAACAGCTCTTTTACTATTATTTCAAGATATTCTTGCGGGGAACCGTTAAAATCTTTTGGAGGTATGTGTGCAGCCAGGCAGGTTGGGATTAAATCAATTGCTATGTTTGCGTTTGCCTTATTGATTGCCTTTAACATTTTCAGTTCGCCTTCCACATTAAGGCAATAACCACTTTTTACCTCGGCTGTAGTGATTCCTTGCTTCAGAAGCACCTTAGCACGTTTCTCTGTATTTTCCTGCAATTCCCGGATGCTGGCTGACCTTGTTTTTGTTACTGTGTCCCAGATGCCTCCTCCCTGTTTGGCAATTTCCAGATACGATTTACCTGAAACTCTTTTCGCGTAATCATTTTCCCGTGAGCCGGCATAGCAAATATGTGTGTGGCAGTCGATAAAGCCCGGCAGTGCAACCATAGCACTTTCTATTTGTTCCAGCTCATAATTGCTGTTTCCAAGTTCTCTTTTTATTGTATTGAAATCACCTGTCTTTATGATTATATCATTTTCAAAAAGTATTCCTGCGTCATGCACAATCTCCAGTTCATGGTCCGCGACCGGACCTTTTAATGGCAGTTTATCAAGAGTAATTAATTGTATGAATGGTCCTGTTAATTTCATATCTGTTCCTTTTTACCGTATTTCACCACCCGGGGTATTTACTCAGATTTACTTAAGTTTTTCAAATTTTTTATAGCCTCTTCGTAACCTGCATCGGCGTGCCGGTATATTCCTGTTGCCGGGTCGTTATACAGTACACGTTTTATGCATCTTTCAGCCCTTTCAGTACCATCGGCCAGTACAACCATTCCAGCATGCTGGGAATAACCCATTCCAACCCCGCCACCATGATGGAAGGATACCCATGTAGCACCGGCAGAGGTGTTTGACATCAAATTCAGCAAAGGCCAGTCAGATACAGCATCAGTACCGTCTTTCATCCCTTCTGTTTCCCTGTTTGGCGAAGCAACCGAACCACAATCAAGATGATCACGGCCTATTACTATCGGGGCTTTAACTTTTCCTTCTTTTACCAGCCGGTTAAAAATCAGACCGGCTGTTTCCCTCTCGCCCATACCCAGCCAGCAAATACGCGAAGGTAGTCCCTGGAAAGATACTTTTTCCTGTGCTTTTTCCAACCATCGTGTAAGCTGCTTGTTTTCCGGAAAAGCATTTTTCAGAGCTTCATCGGTTGTAAAGATATCCTGCGGATCACCTGACAATGCCACCCAGCGGAATGGTCCTTTACCTTCGCAAAACAAGGGGCGGATGTATTCCGGCACAAATCCCTTAATATTAAAAGCATCTTTCTCTCCACCCAGGCGGGCGTATTCTCTAAGGTTATTGCCATATTCAAATGTTTTGCTGCCCCTCTTTTGCATCTCGAGCATGAAACGAACGTGCCGGGCCATGCTTTTTAATGCCCTTTCCTTATATTTTTCCGGATTGCTTTTCCTGAGTTTTTTTGCCTCCTCCAGGGACAATCCATTTGGTACATACCCGTTCAGCGGATCGTGTGCCGAAGTCTGGTCTGTCAATACTTCCGGGACAATATTATCTTTTAAAAGCTGTTCAAGAGTATCACCAATATCAGCTGCAATCCCAACCGATAATGCATCACCATTTGATTTAGCCTTCAATATCAATTCTTTTGCCTCCTGGTAATTACCAGCTATTTTGTCAAGATAACCTGTTTTTATCCTCTTTTTTATTCTTTCAGGATCCACATCAGCTCCCAGAAAAACAGCTCCTGCCATTGTCGCAGCCAGGGGTTGTGCGCCGCTCATTCCTCCAAGTCCACCTGAAACCAGTAATTTACCTTTCAAATCACCTCCAAAATAACGGTTGGCACAGGCAGCAAAAGTTTCGTATGTTCCCTGCAAAATGCCTTGTGTTCCTATATAAATCCAGCTTCCTGCTGTCATCTGCCCGTACATCATTAATCCCCGTGATTTAAGTTCATTAAAATGTTCCCAGTTAGCCCATGCCGGTACCAGATTACTGTTGGCAATGAGGACACGGGGTGCTTCGCTGTGCGAGCGGACAATACCAACCGGTTTCCCTGACTGGATTAATAAGCTTTGATTTTCCTCCAGTTCCAGTAAACCGGCAATTATCTTCTTTACTGAATCAACATCCCTGGCAGCCTGTCCAGTCCCCCCGTATACAATCAATTCATCGGGATTCTCAGCTACTTCAGCATCTAAATTATTCAGCAACATGCGCAATGGTGCTTCTGTTTGCCATGACCTGGCATTCAGCTGATTACCCCTGGGGGCTTTGTAATTCGGATGACTTGCGTACCTGTCAATAAATTCCGAATATTTCATGATCCTGGTTTTTAAAATTGATCTTATTATTGCGGGCTGTTTCATTTACAACCTTAATAATTTCCTTGTTTTTTACCATATTAATGGCTTTTTCCATCTCAGGTGCCAAAACAGTATCTTTTTCTATAAAGGGAATTTTCGACCTTATATAATCATGTACTGCATCAATCAATATCCCTGATTTAAGAGGTTTCCTGAAATCAAATCCCTGGGCTGCGCAGAACATTTCAATTCCCAGAATTTTCTCAAGGTTGTCGATTACTTTCAATGCTTTACGTGCACTAACAGACCCCATGCTTACATGATCTTCCTGTCCGAGTGAAGTCGGGATACTATCGGCACTGGCAGGATAGCAAAGACTTTTATTTTCACTGACAAGTGCAGCTGTAGTGTACTGTGGAATCATAAATCCCGAATTTAATCCTGTGTCTTTCATCAACAATTTGGGAAGGCCTTCAATTCTATCTTCCAGGGAAAGATAAATTCTTCTGTCCGATATATTTCCAAGTTCCGATGCAGCCAGCGCTGCATAATCAATAGGCAAGGCAACGGGTTGTCCGTGAAAATTGCCCCCGTTAATAGCAATGCCATTATCAAGGATAACCGGGTTATCTGTCACGGAGTTCAACTCAATGGAGATTATTTCTTTAAGATGTAACCAGGCATTTCTGGAAGCACCATGTACTTGAGGGATACAACGGATTGAGTATGGATCCTGCACACGGCTGCAGTCTTTATGCGAAGCATTAATCCGGGAATTTTTAAGTAAGATCCTTATCCTGTCTGCCACATAAATATTCCCTTTATAAGGCCTTAGTTTATGCAGGGCTTTATCAAATGCCTTTACTGATCCCAGCATAGTTTCAAGATTCATGGCAGCAATAATATCGGCATTGTCAAGGCAATTTTGCAACCTCTCAGCTATCTTTACAGCATGTGCCAGCATAAACTGGGTCCCATTAATTAATGCCAGCCCTTCCTTTGGTCCGAGTTCGACCGGTTTTATACTGAGTTCTTTTAATAACCGGGAAGCCGGAACAATTTCATTTTTGTACAAAACTTTGCCCAGCCCGATTAATGGCAGAAAAAGGTGTGCCAGCGGTGCAAGATCACCGGATGCACCAACTGAACCCTGGGAGGGGACACAGGGAATAATGTTTTTTTCAATAAAAAATAATATCCTGTCCAGCGTTTCTGTTGAGATGCCTGAATTTCCTATTGCAAGGGAGTGGACTTTTAAAATCATCATAAGCCGGGTTAGCTCAGGATCGATTAAGCGACCCACTCCTACGCTGTGGCTCTTAAGTAAATTGTATTGTAACTTTCTGGTGTCTTCTTCCGAGATAACAGTAGTACACAATGGTCCAAACCCCGTATTTATTCCATACACACTTTGCTTGTTGCGTGCCATATCTTCAACAACAGACCTGTTCTTCCTTATTTTGGTCCTGGCCGAATCAGTTATAACTCCTTTACAATTCCCATTGCAAACATCTATCGCAAGTCCAATCGAGAGATTATCCTCGCCGTATCTGAAAACATTATGCATAATAATAATTATTTCCTACTCATTCCATTTAAAAGGCAGGTCATTGACCTTCCATTTGGCAGTCATGCTGATAATTCCCTTTGTATCCGCGTCAAACCTGATTAGACTGGTACGGTCGCTATATATGGGGATATCTGAGTCAGGATAAAATGCAGGGAAATAAATAATGTAGGTTCTGTTCCAGAGGTTGGATTTTTCAGCCTTCCAAAAGGTGGGAGTGATTCTTTCTTCGGTTATATTTCCCCTTTTCTTTTCAACAGTAACCGGCTGTATACCTTTGAAATCCGTTATTATTTCCTCACCTTTCTGCACTTCAGTCGTATCAACTTTGACAGGTTTAAACTGGTAAGAATTCTTATCATTGTCCCTCACTTCGAGATCAAAGCTCCAGTCCTGTCCATATACCTTTTTTTCAAGGTCCTGGTGGTTGAATTCTATAATAACATACTGCTGACTTAAACTAATATCGTTTTGCATCAATTCTTCATCCATTGCAGCCGATCCTTGCATTAGGTTATAATAGTCTTCCACAAATTCTCTTGATTTGAGAATAAAAGTACTCATTCGTTCTATTTCCCAATTGTCTCCAAAATGAAAATCGAACTGGCCCCACTTATCCTTGAGCAAATCCAGGGGATCCTTTTCCTTTTTGTCCTTATTCTGTGCATTTAAGCAAGTATTTACACATAAGATAAAAATAACAAATAAGCAATATGATAAAAGCTTTTTCATATGTTGTTTTTTAGATTTTGTTTTCAAGTTACAAATTTGTCCTTTGAAATACAAGACTATACAATCTGTTTGTTTGCTCCGGCTTTTACATTGTCTTCAACATCACCTTTCAATGTATTAGCATTTGGTTCTGCGCCCGAAGAATCAGTAATTTCAAGCCAAATATTAACCTTATCATTCGGATTGGCATTCAGAATATCAAATGTAATCATTAAATTGCCATTTGATATTGAAAGTCGTGGCTATGATAAAGTGAAAGTTACATGGCCAATGCTTTCAGTGGAAAAACTATTAAACAGACCAAGCAAGAGAATCAAATCTATGCTTTTTACTTCACAACTACCTTTCCAAAATTTACGGTCCTATCCTTTATCAATTTAATAGTATAAATTCCTTTTGGAAAACCCGAGATGTCAATTTTTTCAAACTTTGAATCAACTTCTTTACTGAATATCAGATTACCACTGACATTATAAATTTCTATCAGTGCACTATTTATATTTTCAATCTCTATGTTAAATATATCATCAGAAGGATTCGGGTAAATATCTAATCTACTGTCTTCTTTATAAACACCCGGAATATTGACCGCACAGTCAGTTGTATAATTTACATTTGGGCTGCCTTCTGTATTAACATTAACACCTGCAGGAGGAAAAGGCACTTCCCATACACAAACATCGTACAAAGTAGTCATCCAGGCTAAATCCACGATTTCCAGGGCAGTATTTGTAGAAATATTTAAACTTGTTAACTGGGTCCCTGAGCAATACAACTCTGTTAAGGCAGTGCAACCGGAAACATTCAGGCTGATTAATTGAGAATAATCGCAATTGAGATATTCCAAAGAAATGCATGAAGAAACATCCAGACTGGTCAATTGGGTACTGCCGCAATGCAATTCTGCAAAGCCAGTGCAACCAGAAACATTTAAAGTGGCTATTTGGCTCTGAGAGCAATCCAGGTATCTTAAAGAAGTATTATCAGAAACATCAAGACTGGCTAATTGGGTGTACCCGCAAAGCAATTCTGTTAAAGCAGTATTATTAGAAATATCCAGAGTTGTTATCTGGGTCTGAGAGCAATCCAGGAATATTAAAGCAGTATTATTGGAAATATCTAAACTGGTAAATTCATTCCCGTAGCAATCCAGGTACTGCAAAGCAGCATTATTTGACACATCAAGGCTGGCTAGATTGTTATCCCCGCAATACAGTTCTTTTAAAGCAGTACAACCGGAAACATCCAGACTTGTTAAATGGTTACCCCAGCAATTTAATTTTATTAAAGCATTACTTGCAGAAACGTTCAGGCTGGTTATATTGTTAATACTACAATTTAGAGAGTCTAAATTAACAAATGCTTCAATACCTGTCATGTCTGAAATATTTTTGTTATGAACATCCAAATACGTTATAGCTTCAGCTTCAGAGTTACTGATTTCCAAATTTTCATCCGTATCAACTCCTGCTGCTATAAGAGCACTTTTAAAAAACTCATCAGGTATATTCACATTCTGAGCACCGGAAATATATGCTATTGTAAGCATTAGCAGTATTAAAATTTGTGTTTTCATGATTTGTCTGCTTAAGTTTTGAATTTTATAGTATTGACAAAGTAATATTTAAAATAACAGGTAAAGGCAAGTTATGGATTAATTTGATATATAGCAAAAAATTTTAGCGTGATCTGGTGGCACACTTTTAACAACTAAAATACTATCTTTGTCAGTGTAAAAACCGTTTATAAACCAAAGAACTATGAAAAAAATTTACTTTACGGCAATAGCCTTGTTTTATGTTATTTCAATGTGCACTTACGGACAAGATGCAATTACAGGCGGCGATATGGAGGATTCTGAAGCATGGGAAATTTCATTACTTAATACTGATGGTGATAATGATGTGATTTATGAATTTGGTTACACCGAAACTACTCCCGCTGAAGGTGAAGGAGGTTGTTTGTATGTCAGCGGCACCAACACAGGGACAAGCGGAGGAAATCTTACCAATGTAATGTTTTACCAGCTACTTAATTTGCAACGCGGAGTAAATTATACGTTTGACGGTGCCTACAAAGACGTTCGTACCAGCAATTTCTGGACAGAAGTATGGATTGGAGGGAATGAACCCGAAGTAGGCTCCGATTATGATGCTGCTATGGGTGCGACTCTGATTAGCGGATTTAAAAGTACAAACTGGGAAGCATTATGTCCTTCTGATGAATTTGATGGTACCTTCCTTAATGATGCCTGCGAACCTAATATTACGAATCAGGTATTTTTTGAAGGAGAAGGCGATACTATGGTCTACTTTGGATTCAGGTCAGGAATTTGGGATGACCAGGGTTCAGGATACACTTTCGAAGTATATTTCGATAACATCAGCCTGACAGCAGAAGAAACTTATATCATTAGTGATATAAATACTGACAAATTTGTGATTGCACCAAATCCCTTTAATGAGCAGATCACCATTTCGTCTTCCACTCGAGTTAAAGAAATTTCTGTAGTTAACATTGTCGGACAGCCGGTATATAATCAGTCTGATGTGCAATCATCCACTCTTATTGTTAATCTTTCAAATTTGGAATCCGGTATCTACTATATAAGATTAACTGACCAGGACGGTAACATATTTATCGCGAAAAGCATCAAATTATAAGTAATTGTTAAAAAAGGGGACAGTGCCCCTGATTGATATATAATTGATGTTTAAATATTTACGATTTCAGGGCGCTGTCCCCTATCTTATTTGGTAATTCGTGTAATATACACCTGATTATCGGTTATTAATACCACAAAGTAAAATCCGCTTTCGATATTGCTGAAATCAACTTCAACCATTTCTCTATTTTCTGCCAATTGGCTAGTTAAGACAATCTGTCCTGCTGAATTTAAAACATTCATTTTGCAGGTATTTGTTAATCGTCAAAGAGCTCTGGACAAAATTTATGTTTTTAGCATAAAGTATAAATTCACAGAATATTATAAAAATATAGACAGCTTCTATATTGAAAACCAATAACTTAGTTTTATCAGGAAAATATTATTTGCAGGTATATTTTTTAAGCTGTCCAGGGCATCGTTTACCGAATAATATCCGGGTTGGGTAAAATTTGTCCTGTCCTGAGACCAGACAAAGTATAGTTGCGACCCGGGACGATATTCCCATCTGAATACAAGATTTGAACGGAATTGGGAAAAGTTAAAATCAGGATTCCCAAAAGTATAATCAATTTGTGAATTGTCAGTTTCAGAAATTTCGTAGTTATTTTCATTCAGAATTGGGCTAAGAATTGTAAATCTGCTATTATATGAAGCAGCTCTCGGCTGTGTGGCCACCTTAAATTCAGAATATTTTCCTATGGAAGCAAACGGGCTTCCGTAATATTGAATTGAAAACTCTGGTGTTATATTATAATCAATCCTAAAGGTTATACCCAATGTATGTTGATTGATTTTTCCAAGTATATACCTGCTTTCACCATTAACAGATTTAGTGTCGACATATTGCAAGTTATCCAGGTTATGTGAATAATTGACGCTTATTGATATCTTAAGTGTGTTTACAGGCATTAGGGAAAGTCCAGGTTCTATAGAATAGTACCTGCTGTTTTGATTGTCAGATGCTATTATATTTGAAGTAAGATCAAAAAATATTTTTTTTGAAGGATCTGTTCTCACGTAACAATAATTGGACCATATTGCCGGGATCAGCAATGCATAGCCTCCACGTAAAATACGTGCATCCAGGGCTTGCGATGTATAATTAACAGAGGTGTTGATTGCCCATTTGTTCATGAATTCAAGATATATATTTAAACTGCCACCGGAAGACAAGTGATGCATTCCAAAATCCCAGTTATTGGTCTGGTTTATGCCTATATTATAAGTTCTGAAAATAAAAACGGGTTGGTTAATAAAATAGTAAATCGAGGACTCTTGTTTAAAAATATCTGCCGTTTGCATATACCCGATGTCGTTAAAATCGAGGCCGGGTGAACGCCAGTTGAATTCTGTTGAATACCGCCATAGTCCCTTGCTTCCTTTTCCTATTTTAATCCTTCCTCCATAGCCCGAGAGTTGCGTTCGTGTACTGTCATAGTGAATATAATCAACACCAGGACGTTGGTAATACCGGGCCGATGATTTTTGGAGCTCGTTAATTGCATCGGCATGTCCTTTGATGTCACTGCCCACTATTTTGACATCAATATAAAATTCTTTATCATGCCATTGGTGAAGCAAATCGAGGCCACCGGTATAAGCTTCGCGGTTCATGAAATTGAGTTGCGAGGCAGAAACAAATCGGTTGGTCGATGTGAGCAAACCTCCCAACATGGTGTTTCCCTGTTTAAAATCCCGCTGCACACGGACTATAGCATAACTGGTTAAAGGATCAACGCTTAAATTCCTTTTGCTGCCTGCTGAATCTATCTTTGCATATTCATTAGCTGTAATACTTTGTAATACTCCTATTGAAAGTCCGTTTGACGTTTTCCCGCTGACTTTTGCAGCACTAAGAATGGCTGTCTTGTCAGGATACTTAATATATTCATTTTCCTGTAAATCGGGTATGTAGATGGGACTATGGCCAATCCGGCGACTATAGAAAAGGTTGACATTGTCAAAATCGAAACTGAAAATATTTTTTCCTTCCAGGAAAAGAGGCCGTTTTTCTTCATAAAAAGTTTCAAATGCAGTGAGGTTCATCACTGACGGGTCGGATTCAACCTGCCCAAAATCAGGATTTACAGCAAGGTCAGCCGTGAAATTACTGGACAGACCTATCTTTGCGTCAATCCCCGCATTTCCCAACCATGTCCTGCCTTTGTTTGCAAAAGGGTTTTCCGGTTCTTCCTTAAAAGTGTTTAGTTTTCCAAGTGCGTATGGCATAATTTCGATTCGCCGGGATTTTGGCAATCCCTTAATTCCGTGTAATTCGCCAAAAAGGTATAGCATACCCGGCCCTGTGGAAGATTGGGGTTCCCAGTCGCTTTCTTCCTGTAGCCGATCAACCCACCGCCAAAAGTGCATGCCCCATACCTGATCATAATCGTTGCTATATCTCAACTGACTTAATGGAATTTCATATTCCACTACCCATGCAGAATCTTCCATCCCGACTTTAGCTGTCCATACGGCATTCCAGTTGCGATCTGCTCTAATCGGATTGGTTAGGACAAGATCAATTTTTTGGCCGAAAGCTGTAACATTAAATTCAAAACCAGTGCGGTGATCATGATAACTGTCAAAGTTTATCCCAACCATATCACCTGCAAATTCATCCCTGCGTCCTGCCTTTCTTGATATCAACTCCGGCTGGTAATCAACAGCACGTACAGCAACATAAATATTCCTATCGTCATAGAGAACTTTCAGATAGGTGGGAAAAGTTGCTTTTGCTCCTTCTTTTGGTACCCATTGTGTAAAGTCACCTGACCATTCACCTGTTTCCCAGCATGGATCGTTTAAGACGCCATCAATAACTGGTTTTTCTGTCGTCAAACGAATTGTATTATATACTCTTAAGGGTCTTTTAGAAACATCATTTATTGTATCATCCTTATTTACCGGGTAAGAAGAATACGCATAACAACTCAGTAATACCAGCAGAAATAATAAAATAATGAATTTTGTGTTCATAATTTTATTTCTTATAATAACCTTCTTATTTATCTTGAATATTTAATATTCAATGTGATTTCACTTTGACCGAAACTAAAATTTAAACTTCAATTATACAATAATTTTCTAATAATATAAAAGATGACAAAGACTGCCGGATTAAAATCAAAAAATAACTTTTAAAAAAGTTATAAAAATTTAAAAAATGTTAATAGAATATAGTCTTAAATTTTGTCTTGCATGTTCCGGCAACTTTGATTTTGTCATTTATTTTTATAATTTTATTATAAAAGCATGAAATAAATGATTACAAGGAGGAGAATTTTTTACATGTTGGTTTTACTGGCTTGTCTGTGTTTTATCAAGGGCACAACAGATAGGGTTTACATAAAAACGAGAGGAGGTGTAAAAATGGCAATTATAATATCGAGCACTGCCTTTACCGATGGCGGCATGATCCCGAGGGATTATACCTGCGATGGAAAGGATATCTCTCCCCCTTTAGCATGGACCGGGGTTCCTGAAGGTACGAAAAGTCTTGCGATTATCTGTGATGATCCGGATGCGCCGATGGGCACATGGGTACACTGGGTGTTGTTTAACATCCCTGCAACGGTCAATGGGCTATCCCAGAGCATACCACCTGATAAAGTCTTAGAGAACGGAGCGAGACACGGTATTAATGATTTTCGGAAATTCGGCTATGGAGGGCCATGCCCTCCAAGCGGAACGCATCGGTATTATTTTAAGATCTATGCTCTGGATACAGAGCTCGTGCAAGAACCGGGTCTAACTAAGGCTAAGTTGCTCAGGGCCATGGATGGCCACATCATGGTCGAAGGTCAACTCATGGGCAGGTATAAGAGACAAAGGGATTAGGTATTGCCATCCGCTGAAGAGCCAGGATTTATTTCAATCCTAATCTTTTATTTTCTTTTAATAATTCTATCGATATTTTAAATCGTAGTCCGATCTTCTGAACATTAATGATCCAATACCATTCAAACTTAAATGGTCATTTATCTGCAACCTTGCAGATATATTAAAAATATTTGTATTAATGCTTAATATATGGTAGTTTTCACTAATAATTGAACCGGGTAATTCAGAATTTACAAGTTGCCCATAATCTTGCAGGATTCGGGTAAGATATCCACCATAAAAGAATGTATCCGCAAAAAATATCTTTTCACGCATTATAGTATCAGGTGTACATTCGAGACAGGGCGACCTATTAATGCTACTCCGTTTCCTCCCTGAAATCCATACAAAGCTGTTGAAGATGCATCTTTTAAAATAGTAATATTTTCAATATCATAAATATTTAAATCAGCTATTCCCAGGCACGACATGTTTACAATCGGCACCGGAACTCCATCGACAACATATAAGGGTTCGGCCGATGAAAAAAAAGAATTTTGTCCGCGTATACGTATTTTCTGGTGATTGTAAAACTCAATTCATTTCCATAGGTTGTTTCGGTACTGTTAGTAGCATATGCTCTTACATAATAGGTAGTGCCTGGATTAAGGCCAGTGATACTACTTGTATATGATCCCGTACCACTTCCATCAGATATATGGTTATCATAAAGCGTAGGATTTCCTGAAATATTCCAGCATACACCTCGCTCAGTTAATGCTGTTCCTCCATCCGATGTGACATTGCCTCAACTTTGTGCTGATGAATCTGTAATGGAACTTATTGTAATAGTTGTTAAGGCAGGTAATGAAGCTGACTGACCAGTAGTAAAGCTAACTTGGTTTCCATAGCTTGTTCCATAACTGTTTGTGGCATCAAGATCTATCTTGGGATTTTGGTTAGTTGACCAGCAATGTCCGTATTGTGTTACTCCACTTTCACCAACATCCTGGATAATTCCCGTTACTGAAGCTGAATTAGAAGTAACATCCGTAGCTTCTCCTGTTTTAACTCTGGCTACCTTTTCAAATTCCAATTTTTTGCAGGATTGTATAATGGCGAATAGATAAAAAATTAACACAAAAGTAATTAGTAAAATTACAAAGGCTTTTATATTGGGAGTGATAATCATTGAAATTAAAGATTTGGATTAACAGATTCTAATTAATCTCTTTTGATTAAAACTAAATCATCTCTTTGGTCACCAATAACTATAATTTTCCAAAATAATAGTCTTTATATCGGTCAATGATTTTATCACGCTAGTGTACAATTACTTTTTGTGCTGTGTTCCGGTTATCTCCGACAATCTGCAAAATATAAATGCCCGGTGCAATGCCCGGAACATTTAATACAAGCGGTATATCATTCCATTCCTTTTGTTCTGAATACACACTCTTACCCATCATGTCGTACAGTGTGATCACTGACCTGCCCGACACCTCCGGCCACCTTATATGTATTTCCCCGTCTGAAGGATTCGGATAGATCAACTCACCGGAAGTCTCCGTATTTGTCTCAACTGCTTCGGGAACTTCCGCATTCGTTTTAAAGTTCCACGCATCCTTCCAGGTGAATCCTTTAAATGATTTACCCAATCCATCGGTAAAGAATCCTGCCGGCATATCGATATAATACTCTGTGAGGTTGTCGAGTGTGGAATGGGAATCAAAGGATACTGTTCGTGTTCCGCAGCCGGTAATGTCAGCAGGAGTGAATGTGTCTACCACTTCATCATCGGAATACCTTTTCAGGGAAAAAGAAGTTCCGGTGCAGGTCATCTCCCTTGAAAAAGTGATGGAGTAGGAGGGTTGTATATCGACAAAGTATTCATTATCGGGAGGATAAACCCGGATCGCCTCAGGCAACACCATATCGGCCGTTAGCGAAAGTGTATCGCGCAGGCGGATATTCGCCGAAGAAGCTCCTATCAGGATCTCAAATTCTCCCGGATCGAAATCCCATTCGCCAATCGATTCTTTGTAATATTTAAAGGCATTGAGGTCGAGAGTGAACGAAACGGTTTTTGTTTCCGCGGGTTCCAGCCATATTTTGTCAAAGGCCTTTAATTCTTTAAAGGGCCGTACATCGGAAGGACTAATATCATGCACATAGAGCTGTGGTATTTCCTTTCCTCCCCGGTCGCCCGTGTTGGTAATATCGAATTGTATCCCGATTTGGGTAAAATATGGTTGGTCATCCTGCACCAGCATCAGGTTGCTGTATTCGAAAGAGGTATATGACAGACCATAACCAAAAGGATACAGCGGGGTGACTGTTGTGGCCGTATCGTAATAACGGTAACCGACAAAGAGTCCTTCCGAATAGTTTGTTGCATCGTATGCTCCCTCTGCGTTATAGTCATTATAAGCCGGATTATAATTCCATTCACGGTCGAAAGAGAAAGGTAATTTTCCACTGGGATTGACCTCGCCAAAAAGTATCTCAGCCAGGGCATATCCGCCATACTGACCCGGATAGAAAGCGTGGATAAATCCCTTTACACGATCGAGCCAGGGCGATGTTTGAACGGCTCCTCCGGCAAACAATACCACAATGGTATTGTCATTTGCATCGGCCACAGCATTAATGAAATCGGACTGTCCCTGGGGCAAATCAAAAGTACGGTCCCAACCCTCGCCTTCGTTGTTCGATCCATATCCGACACATACAATGGCGACATCGGCATCGGCAGCAAGTTGTACAGCGTTGTTTGTTAGTGATTCGGTATTTTTATACCCCATACGTATCTCAGCGATACCTCCGTTTTCATAATATTCCAGTACGATGTGGTATTTAACCGAGGTACTCAGGTATGCACTCCGGTTTACAGTAACCGTTGCATGATCGGACCAGTCGGACATGAACAATGTGTCGTTTATATAGAGCCTGAATCCGTCATCGCTGGCAACAGAAAAATAAAAAATCCCGTCAGTTTCAGGAAGAATATATCCCGACCAGCGGACAGAGAAATTATCGGCTCCTATACCCGGTATACCGGGAGCATTCGTCCAATAATTGTTCACGTGCTGATCGGTGGAAGTATATACCGGCGATCCCGACAGGGTCATATTAGCATACCAGGAAGCCAGCAACCCGCTCTGCAAACCCAGCGAATCGAGATAAAACTCTGAATTCTGATAGGCAGAGTCCATGTTGGGTGTAGCCGGACTGAACTGTACATCAATACTTTCTCCAACAAGACTGTCGAGACCATGATATACGCTTATATAATGGTTAGGTGAGGTATAGGAACTGCCCCCACCGGCTACATACGAATCGGCAATATCGCCGATAACGGCAATGGAATGAACCGTGTCGGTTGATAAGGGGAGAATAGCATTATTCTTCAGCAGAACAATACCTCCCCGGGCCCCGTTAAGTGCAATTTCTCCTGTCTCCGGATTATCGAGTGGAATATCGGATCGTGTTTGCGAACGATCGAAGAAGCCGAAACGAAACAGTTCAAAAAGGATGCGTCGTACCTTATCGTCGATGACCGATACATTAAGATTCCCGTTGTTAATATAGGGCATCAGGTTAGTGCTGTTCATGTAGTATCCCGAGGGCATTTCCAGATCAAGACCTCCCTGTGCCGATTCGATACCATTGTGTGTTGCTCCCCAGTCAGACATCACAAAACCGTTGAAATTCCATTTACCTTTCAGGGTTTGATTCAGCAGGTAATTATTCTGTGAACACCAGATGTCATTGATCTTGTTATAAGCCGACATGAAAGCACCCGCATCCGCCTTCTCAACGCAGGCTCTGAAGGCCGGAAAGTATATTTCCTCGAGTGTCCGCTCATCTATCGCGGCACTGACACTATTACGGTTGCGTTCAAAGCTGTTCACAGCGAAATGCTTTGCTGTAGCCATTACTTCCTGCGATTGTAATCCCCTGATATAGGATACTGCCATCCCGGAAGCGAGAAAGGGATCCTCGCCTAAATATTCAAAATTCCTTCCGTTTATGGGGATACGATAAATATTCATTCCCGGAGCAAGCAAGATATGCACACCACGTGCGCGGGCATCCTTGCCTAACCCTGTTCCTTCGCTACGGATAAGGGCAGTATCCCAAGAGGCAGCCATCAATACACCAGCAGGGTAGGCAGTGGTGTTGCCATAATTACGCACTCCCACAGGGCCGTCGGACATTTTAATAGATGGGACACCAAGCCGTGTGATGGGTTCAATATAAAAACTATTGTACCCGCCAATATAACTGAGCTTTTCCGTCAGGGTCATACGCCCCAGAAGATCGAAGACACGCTCGTCAATAGGAGCATCGGGGTCTTTATACGTCTGAGCATGTAAAGGAATCAATCGGGATAATGTGAGTAAAAGAATCAGAAGGCAACTATGTTTCATGGCACGAAGAATTAATTAAATCACGCGTATCTTTTAAATCGCCATATGTATATATACCAATAACATTTTCCTGTTCTTTATCCATTAATACATTGGTATTGTTTATATAAACTGTATATGTTTTGTTATCTGCTTTTATCGATAAATCAATACTTAAAATTACACTTTTCTTGAGCAACTTACAAATGATTAGAATTGTTACTTAACGGCACAAACAAACAACAATTTTTTTATTCATTTAAATGCACCCGAATCATAAATACAAAAAGTGTTGTGTATTGTTAATCAATGATTTATAATGAGTGAGGTACAAATGGGGTACAAGCTTTTTAGTATTGTTATGAATTACTCGCTCTTACTTACTAAACATTCAATAGTTCTACCAAAGCAATGAGTCTTTAACAGCTAAAGAATCGAAATCAAAACAGGTATTCATTCCTGTAAACCCACCAAATACACAAATTAAATTGCCATTACAATTATAGACTTCAGCTACTCCATCGGGACAGCCTAAGCAATTTCAACAAAAAACTTTTTCTCCCTTTCTGTGTTAAATGCATTTTCTAATTCAATTATTTAACTAATTTAATAAATGTCAATATAAAATACTTTTTTAGTGGAAAATTGGGGTGGTCACTTTGCTCCAGTGAAGGTGGTCAATTTAAATCGGAATGGATTGATCAATTTGGCCAGTATATGCACTAATATAAAAAATTCCTCGTAAGAAAATTTTCCCTATTCTGTTAGATTAATTTCCTGCTTTGAATACTTGTCTGATTGGATTCAATTGACTTAAATTATTTTTTTATAAAAACATTTCCTTTAATTTCTTCATTGGAACCTGCAATTTTCAATATATACCAATAAGTTCCGTACCTTAAGGGTTCTCCATTATTATCTGTTCCATTCCATTCATTCTGATAATCTTTATTCCGGTAAACAGTATTTCCAATCCTGTTAAAAATAATTATTTCCGATCCGGACGGAAGATTATCAATTATTAAATAATCATTTTTCCCGTCGTTATTTGGTGTAATAACATTTGGAACAAAATATTTACCGGAATAGACTTCATCATTTAATCGTATAAAATTAACAGAATCTGATGCTGTACCACAACTGTCTAGTCCTAAAATATGGCTACAGGTTAAACAATACATTAAGCAATATTTTTAAAAACCATATTT
>Ga0315549_1002642_pt1 | contig 16785 bp, 11 predicted proteins | sample SalMarSW160200MG_FD_203101 | JGI IMG/M metagenome (GOLD analysis project Ga0315549, IMG submission 203101) | Salt marsh sediment microbial communities from the Plum Island Ecosystem LTER, Massachusetts, United States - Salt Marsh Sediment SW1601-200 ... | reverse complement strand
ACTAGCATTAATATCTATTCTGTAAAATCCAAGATCTAGTATAGAGGTTCCTATATTACCCGTATATTCATTTCCACTAGGATTTAATGATGAAGATAATGTATCTTCTTGTAATGATATCAAATTAGTAGCATTAATAGTAAAAGTCACTGGTACCCCTTGAATAGCGATAAGATCGACATAATTATAACATGAAATATTTAAAGTTAATTGAAGATCACTCTCTTCAAAAAAAGTATAATTTCCAGAATCCCACAATCCTCCTTGAGTATTAACTGAAATAAAATTGATTTGGGTATCATCTCCTGCATAATAAAATTCAATAACACTAGAGACACTCCAATTATAGTTTGGAGGATATGAGATATTTATATAGAAAGCATGCCAATCCAAGGTTAAACCAATAGTACTTATATTTAACTCGTAATCTCCATTTCCCAGTTCATAAAGCGACCAATTAAATATATCTCCGGTATACCATAAATCTTGGGTTGCATTATCAAATACTTGAATATTACTAGTTTTTAGACCTTCTATTCCTCTATCATTTAAAATATCATTGTAATAGAAAGTGACTGTTTGGTTCCATGTAGAACCTTCGGTAACTACATCATTAAATATTAAATTTACAATTTGAGTTTGGGCGTGTATTACATTGATTGTAATGTTTATATATTGAGTTTCATTACCCTCAGAACTTATACTAAAATCGCATACATAGGGGGAACCTGAAACATCTACATCATTAGTATCTATTAAAATGGTATAATTTCCATTTCCATCATTTGACCAAGGATACACAGTAAATCCAGTGGGTATATCTTCAGATAGAATGCTAGCTGCTGTAATTGGATTACCATCTGTATCAGAATAATTGAAGGTATAGGTTGCATTTTGCCCTCTTATGATATCACCCAAGTTCGGAGTATTTGTTGGAGTTATTTGTGTAGTTATAATTTCATTAAACCAAAAGATAATAGTATCATTATTATAATTATCTTTCCATGCTTCAATTTCTATATAGTTATTTCCATAACTAAGAATTGTAGTATCAATTTCAATTTCATAAGTCCCATTATTATGATCCCACCAATTTAAAGGAGCTGGTGCATTTGATTCAATATTTCCGCCTAAAATAGGCTGATTTTGTCCAGTATCATTATAATATACAGATATATTAAAAATTTCTCCAAAAAAATATTCCAGACCTACCTGTGAATTAAGAATTAAATTAGTTGTTGCGTTAATTGTTAAAACTCTTTCTTGAAATCCAATATCTGTTCCATTATTCCATAAAACTTGAGCTCGAAAATCACCATAATCTGTTGCATTTTCGCTGATATCCCAAGTAGTCATACTAAATGTTGTATCAGCACCTAAAATAGATACATCTTGTGTTTCATTATGATTCAAAATATTTCCTGCATCATCAGGGCTATAAACTTCAAGTGTGATATTACCATTTGACATTGTTCTATCGAAGCTTACTTCAAAATCAACTGTCTCATTAAAATTAACTTCATATGTCTCAATAGGCCCTAAAAAGATTTGAAAACTAGTCATAAGATTTTGAGATTGACTAGTTATGAACCAATTGGTACTATTCCCTGCATTAGTTATTTGATACTCTCTATACTCTCCTATCGCTGGACCTAATATTGTATCATCAGTAACATTAAGAATTGAATTAAAAGCTTGTTGATTACTCCAATGATGCGGTATTGTGAAATTAATCCAATAATTACCATAACCTGACTCTGAATCAAAACAATCAATATTTCCTAAGGTAATGATCCAATATACATTTGGATCTGTTTCACTACAATTAAAATATGATGTTGCTTTTAGGTCTGAACGAGTATAATTTACTTGAATTTGGGTTACTTGACATGACACATCCCACCATTCAGCAGTTATTTCATAGGATAATTGATTTGGTAAAATTGTATATTCTTGACTAAAAGTTACATTTCCTGATCCAGGACTAGAACCAAGTATTGGATTGTTATTAATTTCGAGCCCAATTTGAGATGGTGTTGGTGTATTGCTCTCGGGAACCAAACCAACTCTCATTAGATAATCTATAGTATAAGAACTTCTAACAACTAAATCCCAATCTCCAGAAATATATGTCAAACTAATTGTTTGATCTCCATCTCCAGTAATACCTCCATCTAATGTATTATACCATGCACAATCTCCTCCATAAGAGGCATCATCAAATAAACCTATAAACCATATCTTATCCATTGTCTTTGAGTTATCCAATTGAATATTTAATCCAGTAATTACATGCCATCCATCCCCAGTAGCATTTGATATATCTATAAGTTGTTGAAAATCATTGATACCCCCTCCAGGTTTATATGTTCCTAGTCCAGAATCATATGTAGCATTATATAAAACAACTCTAATTCTACCAGTCGCAAGTTGCTCTTCAATGAAAACAGATATATTATTGATATAACCATCCCCTTCTACCTCAAAAGAAGTTACTCTAGGAATTACTGTCGAAAAATCTCCAACACTAAAATCTTGAGGATTATTCTCTTGTAGTATTAAATATTTATCAGGAGCATAAATATTATCAATATTTATCTGTGAAACTGTAGAATTAAAATTCTTTTCAAAAGGAGTATTTGTAGTAAATGTTCTTATTGCAGGATCAGATACATTTGTTATATCAAATAGAGGTGCACCAACTTCAATTTTTGATTGATGTAAGGTAGTATTTATATCTTGAGAATATCCATCATAATAACCAGAATATGCAGCTGATTTTAAAGTAAGGTCGTCCTCTATAGGTTCTATTTCATTATCATCATCAACACTATTCATTCCACAAGGAAAGTTCAAAAAATTAGTAAATCCTACCGAAAACAAGAATGAAACAGTTAGAATCGCTAAAAGAATTATTCTATTTGTTTTTTTATTTTTAAATTGTAACATATTTATCAAAATATGTATAATTTGCTTAATATATTATAACTAAAAAGTAGTTATTTTCTAAAATATATTTATTCTTTTTGTTATTTATTATTTGAGATTTTCTTAGACTTTTGTTCTAGGGATACACTTTAAAAATACGAAAAATTTAGTAATTATCTTAAAATGATCTTGAATTATTTCAATTTTACCTAATTAATTATATAAATTTAATATATAAATTTAATTTGAAAATAGTAAGAATTATAAATTCTAACACATGTTTCAAGATTTTAATATAATTCTAGCATCTACACATATAAGCTCTTTTTGATACACAAAAATAGGATTCAAATCAATTTCCTGAATGGATTTATATTGTAAAACGAATTCTGAAATTTTCATTAAAATATTAATAATTGCATCAATGTTTACTTTAGGTCTTCCTCGAAATCCTGTTAATAATGGAAATCCTTTAATCTCCGTTATCATCTCACGACAATCATATTCGGTTACTGGAATAATTCGAAAACTAACATCATCTAAAAGTTCAACCAAAAGCCCTCCAATACCAAACATAAGGGCGGGTCCAAATTCAGGATCAGTTGTCATACCAATGATAATTTCGGTAATCGGAGGCTCAGCCATCTTTTGTATGGATATTATCTTTTCTTTTTCAGAAGTTATATTCATAAGTTCATTGAATGCATTTATTGCTTCTTCTTTATTCTTAATATTTAATTTAACAGCTCCCATTTCTGATTTATGGGCGATATCCTCAGTAATTAATTTCATAACAATTGGATAACCTATTTCATTAGCAACAACAATGAGTTCTTCTTTGGTTGATACTAGTTTTTGATTAGGTATTGGGATACCTATTTCTTTTAATATCTCTTTAGAATCAAATTCATTGATAATTTCCTTTCCCGCTTGGATTTTATTCTTGAGAAACAAATTAATATCCATTTAAAATCATTTAATAATAAAGTAGAAGTGTTTACTAAACATTTCTGAATAGTTTATAGAATAATAACATGAATAAAAAATTAATCAAAACACTTTTAAAACCGAAATTAAATAACTCATATAAGAATTAAAATTTTCAAGATGATTTTTATGGTAAGTGAAAAAGAGAAAAATATCACAATTTTAATGGAAAATTTGGTTAACTCTGGATATGATGTAGAATTTGTATTTCTCTATAATAGACAAGGGTTACTCATAGCTAAATATGAAAAAACTGAAACAGACGATAACCATAAAAATAAAGAAGATATGGAGGAAGTTTATGGAGCAATATCTACTTTAGTAGATAATCTTTTTAATAAAATTTCAATGGAATATAAAAGTGATAATTTTGGAACAGGTTCTTTCGACACACCAGATCATCGTATAATCTTTCTTGAAGCGGGTCCCGAAGCCGTTATGGTCTGTGTATGCAATTATCAAGCAGATCTAAATAGAGTATTTCCAATAGCATATTTAATTGTTGAAAAAATTGCTCAATTGATTGAAGGAAGTTTTGATTTTAAAGTTAATTCCTTAGAGATTCCCCAATTAAGTATTCATAGAGACTTTGATTTATATTTAGATAAGCATAAAACTGAAAATACTAAACCTTTACTTGATAATATATATTTAAAACACCGAATTGAAAGGGAAAAAAAAACAGATATTAATTTTAAATTAATTATATTAGGTTCAGCTTCGGTTGGGAAAACTACTTTAGTAAATAGTTTTTTAAAAAAAGAGCAGCTGTTGGATTATCGTCCAACAATAGGAATGAGTATTTCAATGCAAAAATATTATATACAAGGTTTTAAAGATGATATAATTACATTTTTAATATATGATTATGCTGGACAAGAGTTTTTCAAACGCGTTAGACATGAATATTATAATGGAGCGAATTGTGTTTTTGTGGTGTATGATATTACCAGAAGAGAAACCTTTGATGAAAGTATCGATTTTTGGTTTAAGGATGCTAAGGAACAATTAGGTGATATACCCTTTGTAATTATTGGAAATAAGATGGATTTGTTGGATCAGCGTCAAATATCAATAGAAGAAGGAAAAAAAAAGGCAGAAGAATTAAGGAGTTTTTTTATAGAGACTTCAGCATTATATAATAAAAATGTAGTAGATACCTTCAAATTGATAGGAATAGGTCATTTCTTTAGAATTATTGATATTCTTTAAAATAAAATAGAATAAAACCAAATCAAATTTGAAAAAATACTATTTTTATTGTTGCATAAAATGCATAAAAACTTATTAAAAGGATAGATTCCCGTGTTTTAAGAGACTTCTTCGTCCATAGAAAGTAATATGCGATTGATATTCCTATAAAAAGCATTGGTATGTCATAAAATAATAAAATCTTTACGACCTCGAATTCAGCAATAATAGCACCTGCACCTGTTGCGAAAAGAATATCACAAATGTTGGAACCTAAAATATCCCCTATAGCAATACCATATGAACCTCTTCGCATTGCAGTTAAATCAACGACAAGTTCAGGTACACTTGTTCCCAAACCAACAATTAAAATACCAATAACATTTTCAGGTACATTTAATTCTTCAGCTAAATTGTGTCCTGAAAGTATAGATATTTCAGCACCAACTAATAAGAATAATAAACCAATTAGAAAATATAATATATCTTTCCTAATTGAAGGTATTCTTAAGGAACCTTTCTTAACCTCTAGCTGGAGTGGATCTAATCCCTCTCTCTCAACTTCCTCTATTTTTGGTTCTGCTTTTCTTAATTTTTTCTCACTTATAATTATTAAAATTAAATATATGATATATATAATAATCATTGTTAAAGCTTCGATACGAGCTATTAATCCATCAATTGCGAATAGCAAAAAAATAAAAAGAGATAAGAATAACATAGGTCCTTCTCTTCGTAATTCCCATTTGCTAATAAATATTGTCTGTGTTAATCCTAAGAGTCCTAATATAAACGTAATCTGAGTAAAAAATGAACCAATTTTATTTCCAATAACTATTCCATCTACAGAGGGATCAATTCCTAAGAGTTTATCAAATCCCCCCATAATTGAGACTGTTATTTCTGGTAAGCTAGTTCCAATAGCTAAAATCGTCAAACCTACCATTAGGTAACTTATACCAAACCGTTTCGCGATACCTTCTAATCCAATTATGATATATTTAGCCCCAAAATATAATGCAACAAATCCTGAAAGCATAAATAAAATTGGATATAACATCATTTATTTTAAAACACCTTGAAAATAGTTTTTATAAATCGATTTTTATTAATTTTTATATAAAATCTAAGTATCTCTATATTAGAACCAACACTAAATTAATTACAACTGAATTTCAAATAATTGAGTAATCTTCAAAGAAATTACAAATTAGAAATGTATACTATTTTATTCTAATAAGACTTCTTCTATCATAAAACAATATTATCGAAATTAGGATATCGTATAAACTGTCCTAGATTATAAATATCAATGAAATTTTTCTAACTATTTTATTGTACTTTTAACTCTTGAATGGAATTGAACAAATATATTAAAAACACTTATATATATAAGTCTATCTATGATAAAGAAAAATAAAGAGGAGTATATTGCAAATTAATTGATATTTTTAAAAAACCTATTATTAAATAATTAAAAAAAAAGAAATAAAAAAGAGAGTTAAGATTTACCCTTTTCTATGGAATGTACTTAAACTATTTTGAAATTTCTCGCTTTTATGCATTTTTCGCCGAGCAAGGAACTTTCTTATTTCTTCAGCAGGTAGTATCCATATTGAAGAACCGAAAAATACAGGTGTCCAGTAAAACCATCTATCAAGAGGAAGGGCATGAAAAGCCGTATTTAAACCAGGTATGAATAATACCATCAAATGTAGTGAAAATGAAAGCCCAGTTGCCCAAAATAAATGTTTATTTCGAAACTCCCAGAATGGTCGATAACTCGATGTGCAAGCAAAGACAAAGAATAATTCAAAAAATACTACACTAGTAAAAACAATTGTTTGAACTATACCAATTTGAAAATCCTCAGCACTTATACCCATACTTGGTATACCATAGACCATACGCGAATCATAGAAAGTTGAAGTTGGATCTGTCCACATTGGAACTAAGACGGACCAAGAGACCGTATATAACATAACATCAAGGATAGCTGCAATAGCGGCTGCATATATAATCATTTTCTTTATATCATGAATCATATTGAAGCCTTTCCGCGGTTTGAACTTCATAACATCTGGATCAGTGGGAGTTAGGCCTAAAACCATCGCGGGAATGCCGTCGGTAGCTATATTCAACCAAAGGATTTGAATAGGTTGAAGTGGTTGGGCTAGGAATATATTAGTAGCAACCTTCATTAAAATAAATGCTACTAATACCATTACAATCTCATCGAAATTAGCACTGAGCATATATCTAAAAAAACATTTTGTTGTTTCGAAGATTCCTCTCCCTTCTTCAATAGCGTTAACAATAGTAGAATAATCATCGTCTAATAGAATCATATCAGAAGCTTCTTGTGTTACTTCTGTCCCCTTAATCCCCATAGCGACACCTACATTTGCACCCTTTACTGCAGGAGCATCATTTACACCATCCCCTGTCATAGATACAATATATTCAAGAGATTTCAATGCCTTGAGGATTCTAAGTTTATGTTCTGATGTGACTCTAGCAAAAACATCAACCTCTTCTACTCTTTTTATAAGCTCGTCTTCAGGCATTTCTTCCATTTCAGCACCAGTAACAGCATCTTCTCTGTCTGTTAAGCCAATTTCTTTTGCTATAGCGATAGCAGTAATCATATGATCTCCAGTAATCATTATTGTTCGAATACCTGCCATTCTTGCTTCTTCAATAGAATCTTTTACTTCATCCCGGGCAGGATCAATTATCCCTGCTAATCCAAGGTATATATAATCTTTTTCAATATCTTCCTTCTGATAATTTTCATTTAAAGGTTTATATGCTAATCCTAAAACTCTCAATGCATTAGAAGCATATTCATTATTTTTTGATAAATAAGTATCTTCAACCTCTGAAAATGGTTTAATTTCACCATTATATAACCCTTTCCCTGCATTATGCATTAAAACATCTGGAGCTCCTTTAATTAAAGAATAAAATTCTCCATTCATTCTAATAACAACAGCCATCATTTTACGATCTGAACTAAAGGGAATTTCATCAATTTTTTCTGCTTTTACGTTAAGATGCATTTTTTTTGCTAAGACTTTTAAAGATATTTCTGTTGGATCACCGATTACATCCGTTTCTATAGGATTGTTATCTTTAGGACTAACAATTGAATTATTACATAATAAACATATTTCTAGATATTTTCTTAAATAAACATCATCATCTAGTTTAACAGGATTACCTGAACTATTGATTATTTTTCCATTCAATGTATATCCCACTCCTTCAACATCAAATTCTTTTCCCCCAAGATATACCTTCTTAACTGTCATTTCATTTTTTGTTAAAGTTCCCGTTTTATCAGAGCAAATAATATTAACCCTTCCCAACGTCTCTACAGCTGTTAGCGTTTTCACTAAAGCATGTCTTTCTGCCATTTTACGCATACCAATACTCATAACTACAGTTATTACAACCACAAGACCTTCTGGTACAGCAGATACTGCAAGACTTATTGCTATAGCTAAAGCTTCAACAATATTATTAATCTCTTCATCTCCAAATTTTATACCTTCAGTGGCTATAATTATAATTAATTCAAAAAGGAAGACAAATAAACAAATAATCATTATGATTATACCAAGTTGTTTTCCAAAACGATCTACTTCTTGTTGGAAAGGACTTTTTTCTGGTTCTTCTTCTTGAATTTTTTCAGCAATTTTTCCTACTTCTGTTTTCATTCCAGTTCTTACAACTATAGCTTCACCATTTCCACGAGTGATAATTGTATTACTATATACCATATTTTTCCTATCAGCCAACATTGTCTTCTCTTTATATAAATTTAAATCTTTCTCAACTGGTTGAGATTCTCCAGTAAGAATGGCTTCATCAATATATAAAGAATATGCTTTATTTAAACGAGCATCAGCAGGTATTTTATCTCCCTCATCAAGTTTTATTATATCTCCTGGAACTACTTCTCTGACATCAATTTCTCTTACTTTTCCCCCACGCTTAACCTTTGCATTGTGCGGTGCCATTTTCTTTAGACTTTCTACCGCTTTTTCTGCTTTAAATTCTTGATAAAATCCTAAAATAGCATTTAATATTAGAATAATCAATATTACTAAAGCATCCATGAATTCAGTAGGATCTCTTCCTCTAGATAATTCATAAATACCTACTACAACTGAAACACCAATTGCAAAAAATAGAAGATATACAAGAAAATCCTTGAATTGTCCAATAAAAATTTGTAATGCAGAAACCTTCCTTGTTTGGATTAATTCATTAAAACCATATTTTTCAATGCGTACTCCTACTTCTTCTTCTGAAAGTCCTGTATCAAGGCTTGTATCTATTTCTTTCGCTACATCATTTACTTCTAATACGTGAGCACTTAATTCTTTAGATTCCATTTTTAATTCATTATTTAGATTTTATAATAAATTCTTTTTATTTTTTTAAATAAAAAATTTAAAATTAATTAGATAAATACAATAAATTTTATTTAAATATCTATTATAAGTTAAAAAAATGTTCTAATAAAGAATAGGTTCTAAAAATAATAATTTAAGACATTAAAATTGTTTATTTTTTATATAGGGTAATTTTCCACCAGCTTTTAAAATATTAATTTGTCTTTGACTTAAATTATGAGCTAAAGGAATGAAAATATTTTTACTCGTATTTTTAAGGTTAAGATTTTTAAAAGTAAAATCATCTAATTCAATTTCGACGTAATCCTCTTGGTCGATTTGGTTATAGTCTTTTGGATCTTTAAAAATAAGAGGAACAATCCCAAAGTTTACTAGGTTATCTAAGTGAATTCGAGCAAAAGATTTGCTGATTATCGCTTTAACTCCCAAATATTTTGGGGCTATTGCAGCATGTTCTCTACTTGAACCTTCTCCATAATTATCTCCTCCTATAATAAATCCTCCTCCCTTTTCTAATGCTCTTTCTGAGAAATTAGAATCAATTAAATGGAATACATATTTACTTATTGCTGGAATATTACTTCTTAAAGGAAGGATCTCTGCTCCTGCAGGTATAATATGATCAGTTGTGATATTATCACCTACTTTAAGTAGAATATGACCATTTAATATATTATTAAGTGGTAAAAATGAGGGTAAAGGTTTAATATTTGGACCTCGTATGATCTCTATATCATTATTGGCCTCTGACGGAGGAATTATCATATTATCATTAATAATAAACTTTTCTGGCATTTTGATTTCAAAATTTTCTTCAAATTTTCGTGGATCAGTTAATTTACCATAAATAGCAGATACTGCTGCTGTTTCTGGGCTAACAAGGTATACTTCTGCATTTTTAGTACCAGATCGTCCTAAAAAATTCCTATTAAAAGTACGAAGAGAGATAGCATTTGTAGATGGTGCTTGTCCCATTCCAATACATGGTCCACATGCATTTTCAAGAATTCTTGCACCTGCTTTTATTAAAAACGACATTTCTTTTGTTTCTATTAAATGATCAATAACTTGCCTTGATCCTGGAGAAATTGTTAAACTCACATTATTATCTATTTTTTTTCCTCTTAAAATATTAGCTACTATCTTAAGGTCTCTCAGGCTTGAGTTTGTACAACTTCCTATACATATTTGATCAATAGAAAGACCTTTAATTTCCTTTACTTTTTTAATATTACCCGGACTATGAGGAATTGCAGCTAGAGGTTCTAGATTATTTAGATTTATCTCTATTTTTTCGTCATATATAGCATCTGAATCGGGTTCTAATTTTTTCCAATCATCCCCTCTTCTTTGAGCAATTAAAAATTGTTTTGTAATATTATCTGAAGGAAAGATTGAACTGGTTGCTCCTGTCTCTGTTCCCATATTTGTAATCGTCCCTCTCTCGGGAACTGACAAACTCTTAATGCCTGGACCTGTATATTCCAATATTTTATTATTAGCCCCCTTAACTCCAATTTGCCTTAAAACATCTAGTATGATGTCCTTTGCGGAAACAAATTTTGGAAGTGCTCCAATAAGATGTATATTCACAATCTCGGGCATTTTTAAAAAAAAAGGTTCCCCCGCCATTGCACTAGCAACATCTAATCCCCCTGCTCCAATTGCTAACATTCCCATACCCCCTCCAGTTGGTGTATGACTATCACTACCCAGCAGTGTTTTCATAGGCGCTGCAAAACGTTCTAAATGTAACTGATGGCTTATTCCATTTCCCGGACGGGAAAAATATAAACCATATTTTGCTGCAATACTTTGGAGATAGCAATGATCATCCATATTTCTAAAATCTGTTTGAAGAGTATTATGATCAACATAACTTATAGATAACTCCGTTTTGACTGAGGGTACTTCCATAGCTTCAAACTCTAAATATGCCAAAGTACCTGTAGCATCTTGAGTAAGTGTTTGGTCTATTTTAATTCCAATGTTTGATCCTTTTATTAAATCTCCTTCTATAAGATGATCCTTCAATACTTTTTCTGATATAGTATAAACCATAGTTTGATGAATTCCTTTAATTATTTAAATAATAAGTTTTCCTAATTAGAAAAAGTATCAAAAATATAAAAAATTATAAGTAAAAATAGTCTTTTATTTGTTAATTGTAATTTATCTAATCTTTTTTAAAAAAAAACAAATAGTATTGAAGAATATGAGACCAGCACGAGTGTTTAGATGGATAGTAAGAATTTTTATACTTATCCTTACCGCCTCTATGTCGCTTGTATCTATTTTAGGAGGAATGTCTGCTGTAAATATCTTGGGAGATTCTAATAATATACAAGTACCCTATGGTTCTGTTTCTTTTTATCATACTGGCCCTCTTGCGGGATGGAATTTAACTGTTCCATTTCTTATTAATAATACTGGTTATTTTGATCTGACTAGCTTTGAAATTGGAATCAGTATAGAAATGAGTTATAATTTGTCTCTAAACGAGATAATATTTAATGGTAATCAAAATTTTGATGATATTCCAAACGGAGAAATTCTAGTAGATTTTTTTTTTATAACAGGTTTTACTAAATCTTATCCTCTAACAGGCCCTCCTTCATTTAATTGTGATATAACAGCATCAGGTTCTTATTCACTAAATCTTATTTCATTTGAAATTCATATACTAAATTATAATTTAATTTAAAGAGGTATTTTCAAAATGGGCGCTCCTAAAAACATGATTAAAGGCTTTATATTTATGGGAATTTATATTACAATTACAATTGTTATACCATATCTTACATTTACTTATATTAAAGGTTTAGAAATAGAAGGGATACCTATAATTCTTTCTCAGGAAGATTATGATACAATAATTTATTGGGTAACAGCTTTCGGTTTAGTAATTAGTGGTTGTGCGTTTTTCACTTTTTCATCTCCAAAACAATCCATCAGGAAAGGTTCTTTTGCATTAATACAAGTTATTTTAAATTGTTTATATCTCTGGAGTTATAAATTTTCAGGCGCAACTGATATACAAATAGATATTTCAGGGGGTGGTATTAATGGTTATGTGATCTTGGGAATACAACAATTTATATTAGTCTTTATGGGTATTTACTTTTTAACAATAACTATCAAAATATATGATCTTGTTGATTTCACTGTAAATAGAGAGAAAATAAGAAAGAAGAGGTGGGGAATAGTATGATATACGCAGATTTTTTTCAAGTTTTAGCTGATATAGTTGGGGCAATTTTAGGATTTTTACAAAATATTGTAAGTCCTATAGGTGAATTTATGGTTATGTGGATCAATTATGTATTAGTAATCTTTCCAGAAAATAATCTAATCCCCTATATTGTTCTGTGTATTATAATTGTTATCTCAGCGATTATTGTAAATAGTTATTGGTCAGGGGATAAACAACCTAAACATTTAAAAGAAAAAGGAATAAGTTTTGCTTCTACAGGTGAAGATAATCCCTTATAATTTAAAAACTATATAATATTTCATAGAAAATTTATTTTTTAATTTAATTTTTCTTTTTTCTTTAATATAAAGTTGATAATACATTAGTTTGAAATTATTACCAAACTTTGATAAAAGGTAAAATAACAATCAAAGGATCAACAAATTCTATTAGGATTTTAAATAGAATAGAAATTAATATTGGATTACTTATATTATCACTGATATTTAATTTAGCTAAAAAAATATCTGTAAAAATGAAAATGAGCGAACCCAATAATGCAAGGAATGGTCCAACGAATATCATTGCTACAAAAAAGCCTATTATAAATCCTACAATTGAACCCTCGTATGATTTATCCTTAGCAAAAGACCAATTATGTTTGCCAAATTTTTTGCCAATTAATGCCGCAAACATATCACTTAGCACAGTTATAGATATTACTGCCATTTGAGCATATATTCCCTTAATTATATTATCTGAAGTATAAGTGAGGATTAAGGATGATAAAAGAAGTCCTAAAAGAAGTAATACTGAATGTGAGATATCATTCTCCTCTGAAATTCTTCGAGCGGACAAAATTTTTCTTTTTAGAGGATAATTGCTATTTGGGAATCTAAGATGAATTAATTCTATATCTAAATTAAAAAAGAGAGTACATAAAATAATAAAAAAATGTGCAATTAATCCATTTCTAAGAATTAATGATACATTTCTATCTTCAAAAAGGTATAGTGCATTATGATACTCCTCAAAAGTAGCCCAATATGCTACATTTTCATATATATATTTCACTCCATAAAAAACTAGAGGTTCAATGATCCAAGAAGAAATATACAATATAGCACAAAAGTGAATAAATTTTCTTTTTATTTCTTGTCGTGATGAGAATTTTGAATTTGCTGAATTAGGTCTGTCTAAATTAGGACTTTCATTGTTGATTTGGTCTCTAAATTTTTTTGATATTAATGCAAATATGTAGAAGAAACCAATAAGAGTTCCAATAACAACAATCAAATACCAATTCAAAGGCATAAATAAATAAAAAATTGTATTAGAAAATGGAAGACTTATACATAAAGCTAAAATTATTAATGATACTAATACTAAAAAAGAATTCCAACGATTATTACTTCCTAATTTAAAGCTTCTTTTTACTACGGGATAAAATAAAAACGCATATACTATTAAAATAATTGAAATCAATATACTGAAAAAGATTGATTCCATTCCAATAATTGGTTTTTCCATTTTTAATTATTGATAAGGTTGAATTTGATAATCTATTGAGGATATTGATAAGATTATTTATAATCTACGATAGTAATCCGGTCTTAAAGATTCTTTATAAGTGAGACCGTAGTCTATTGTATTTAAAATTTTCTCTTTATCTTTTTCTAAAGTACCTTTAATTGGTAAATAATTAGAAGCATGATTAGACCTAAACACGCAATTAGCATTTTTATTTTTAAAGTTAATATGTTGAATAAATGTTTTAAGTTCTTCTAAAATTTCATTTGGTGTCATTTCTTTAAAATTTCCCACCGATTTCTTCTCATATATTTTGGTTCCCGGAGGTATCATTAATGATAAAAACGCAATATACCATAATCTGCTATCATCTGGACAAATCTTGTTTACTAAATCAGCAGATTCAATTGCATGGTTTTTTGAGATTTCTTGATTATTTGAACCACTTAAACCATTTATAAATGTTGCTGAAAGAGTAATATTTACATTAAACAATTTTTTTGAAGCTTTAATATGATCTTCTTTTGTGACCTGTTTATTTATATCGTTAAGTAATTCATTGGATCCCGTTTCGAATCCAACATATAGAATTTTCAAACCTAATTTTGATAATTCTTCCAATTGGATATCTGTTTTTTTTAATATGTCTTTAGAATGAGCATATATACCACATCTCTCTAAATAAGGAAATGATTTATTCGCATAATTTAAGACTTCTAAAAGATCTTGAAATGGAGTTACCATTCCATTTCCATCTAAAAAAAAAATTCTTTTAACATTTGGTCCATAAATCTTTCTTGCTATTTCAAAATCTTTTTTAATATCTTCTAATGCTCTAATTTTAAATTTTCTTCTTAGATTTGAGATGCAAAAGGTACATCTATAAGTACAACCTTCCGTTAGTTGGATTAAAAGGGAATTTGCTTCTGAGGGTGGTCTAAACACAGGGTGACAATAGTATATACTGTCTTGAGGCATATTATTCAATCTTCATTAAATTTATCTATATCTATCTTTCCTTCTGAATATAATTTTTCCTTTTCCATATCAGCGTCATCGGGTCTTTTCTCACAGTGTGGTAAATGACGCCCCAATCTGGCGTATTCTTTTTTACAATATGGGCATAACTTTTTGTTTTGCTCTTTTTTCACTGATGGCGTTGTTGTTGTTGTTGGTTCCTTTTTCTTCTTCTTTTTTCTAGGTTTAGATGGCATATATTCTTCAATATCGACGTCCTCTGGAGCGAACTCACAGCTAGTAATGTGGCCTCCGAGATTTTCAAACAATTCTCCACAGAAAGGACATTCTGCTTCTGTAAACTCTTCCGCTTCTTCTATAGTTTTTCCAGGCTCTCTTTTTTCAAATCTTTCTGTGATTTCTTCTTCTTCTTCAAATTCTTCAACTGATAAATCTATATCCTCATCATCACCAATCTCTACAAGTTTAAGATCTGCTATTTCTTTATCTCTGATTATCTTTTCTGCCTTTGCTTTACTTTCTTGAAAAACTTCTGCAGTCTTAGTTGTTGTTTGGTCATAAAGACTACAAACTTGACAAACATAAGCTCTTGTTCCAAGTACTAATTCTCTTTCTGGACAATAACATAAAGGTTGTAAACTACTAGAAATATTACCCAGTGGTTTAAGATGTTTACATGCAAATTTTCTTGAAAATTTTAACTTTTGTTTTCTTCGAGGAATTATTTATCACCAAAAATAGTATGTAAGAAAATTAATTATAAAATATAATTTTTTTGATTAAAACATAGATTTAATTAGAAATAGCTATTTTTTTAAAAGTTATAGTTAATGGAGTCTAAATCATTTCTTATTTTTTCTTTTATACTTGTATTCTCTAATTTTGGTATTAATTCTTCAATAATATCTTTTAATTCAAGAATTTTTTGGGTTAGAACTTCTGGTTTTGACCATAATGATCTTCTATAAGGATGACTTTTTAAAATTGCTTTGTTATAATTCTCTATTGCTTCTCTATAAAAAAGACAGCTATTTTCTAGTTTATTAAGTCTTGTTTGATAAGTTGTACCTATTTTATGAAAACATGTGGCAGCTCCCACGTAATCTTCTACTTTTACAAATAAAATTGCTGCATCTCTTATTTTATTCAAACTTTCTCTTAAAAATTCATTATCCCCTTTTTTTAATAAAATATACCCTAAGAGATAATTAGCTTCTCCTCTATAAAACTTATTATCTATATCATCTGATAAATTTCCTAACCTAATAGCAAATTCTTCAGCTAAAAATAAATGATTACTTGTAATACAATTTTCAGATAGATTTTTTAATATTTCTAATACTTTTACTTTTCCTCCTATTTGGTCATATTTTTTTATAGCTTTCTCGAATTTTTCTACTCCTGCAACAACATCTTTATTTTTAAAGAATTGATTGCCTTCATAGATTAATTGTTCTGCAATTTGGGTGATTTCAGAAGTTTCATTAAACTCCTTCGATTTTTTATTGTAGAAGAGATCATCTCCATCAAAAGATATATTATCATCCATGGGTA
>Ga0315549_1002639_pt1 | contig 16810 bp, 17 predicted proteins | sample SalMarSW160200MG_FD_203101 | JGI IMG/M metagenome (GOLD analysis project Ga0315549, IMG submission 203101) | Salt marsh sediment microbial communities from the Plum Island Ecosystem LTER, Massachusetts, United States - Salt Marsh Sediment SW1601-200 ... | reverse complement strand
CTTCTTCGCGGCCGTTACGGCGGCGTCCGGAAGGTCCAAGTATGTTGTGCCTGCTACGTGTTCGGCTATCTTCTCGGCGGCGTCCATGCATAGTCACCCAAGTAGATTCTACTTCCTCACCCATATTTTAAGACATAAAAGTAAACAGGACGGAGACACCTATGATAGATGATCATGGAGAACCAGAGGGAAGAGAATATGACAGACATCTTATCCGAGGTCAGGGACGCGCTGATGAAAGAGATACCGGATATAGACGAGATCCGCGTCGAGAGGGTGTGCCTTGGGCTAGGCTACTCCGGTCTGAAGCTTGACACCGGCCATGTAGGCGTCTGCAACACCCTGACATCCGAGGCCGCACTGGATTGCTGCGAGGTTCTCCGGGACGCGGGCACGCTGGCGGGGAGACCCGTGACGGAGTTCCTCGGCATGATCGAGTCCTGGGACTTCATCGAGCGCGTCATGGGCGTCTCGGCTCTGAACGCGCTTTCACAGATCGTGTTCGAGAAGGAACCTGCCAGATACGTGGTGGAGGAGAGAAACCTCATCGAGGTGGTGGAGGTGACCCGGGAGGACACCGTCGTCATGGTGGGTAACATCAAACCTTTCAAGCCTGTCTTCACGTCTAGAGCCAAGATGCTCTACATATTGGAGAGGAGCCCCCACAGGGAGGAGGGCGTGCTCCCCGACACGGCTTGCGAGCAGCTGGGGCCTGAAGCCGACGTCGTCGTCATAACTGGGAGCGCCCTGGCTAACGGCACGTTGGATCGACTTCTCGAGCTAGCGGGGGACGCCAGAACAGTCGCCATAGTCGGCCCGACTGCAAGCTGCCTCCCGGAGCCGCTGTTCAGAAGGGGCGCCGACTACGTAGGAGGCATACGGATACGTGACGCCGACATGGCGATGCGGATACTGTCGGAGGGCGGGGGGACTCCGCAGCTGAGACGCGCCGGGGAGTTCGTGACTTTCAAGGCAAGCTAGGTGCGGTGGGCTACCCTTCAACCGCGTACCGTAGGGCCTTCTCGGCGTGGATGACGGCTGTGTCGAACAGCTTCACGTCCGTATGCTCGGGTCTGACGAGGAGCGGTATCTCGGTGCACCCCAGGACTATTCCCTGGGCGCCCCTCTCCACCAACCGGTCTATGATCTCCAGGTACTTGTCGCGGGACGCTTGGAGGAGCTTCCCCTTGGCTAGCTCCTGGAACACGACCCTGTTTATGCACTCCCTCTCGTCTTTATCTGGCACGAGCGCCTCGATTCCATGCCTCTTCAGGCCGTCTACGTAGAAGGGCTTCTCCATGGTGAACCGGGTTCCTAGGAGGCCGACCACCGTGAGCCCCTCCGCCTTGACGGCTTCCGCGGTGGCGTCGACTATGCTAATGAGCGGTATCGGGGACCTCGACTCGAGCCTGTCGTAGAGTATGTGCATCGTGTTGGTAGCTATGACCGCGAAGTCGGCGCCCGCGGCGTCCAGCCTCTTGAGGCCGTCCAGTAGCGCCTCCTCTATGCTGTCCCAGTCCTCGACGCTCATCCAGTCGGCGAACCTCTGGAAGCTGACGTCATAGATCATCATCTCCGGGTACCCCAGGTCGCCGTGCTGCTCCTCGTACCTCTTGAATATGTGTTGATAGTAGAGCACCGTGGACTCCGCCGTCAATCCTCCGAGGATGCCGATCCTCTTATGCAATTGTTATCACCTGTGGAAGGATCAACTGCAAATGGTATATCAGTGATTCCTTCTCCGGGCTCAGGGGCAACAGTTATCATGGAGACTCGTCATACTTCCACGATGATTGTATTCGGTCCTGTACCCTCCAGGAGGCTGGGCAGAAGCCTCGGTGTAAACCACGTGCCCCCGAAGACCTGCAGCTATTCATGCGTCTACTGCCAGCTTGGGCGCACAGATAACATGATCTGTGAACGGAGACGGTTCTACGATCCGGAGCGTATCGTGAAGGAGGTGAGGGAGAAGGTCGAGGCAGTGGAAGAGGACATCGATTACATAACCTTCGTCCCCGACGGGGAGCCGACGCTGGACGTCAACCTCGGCGTGATGATAGACGCGGTGAAGGGGCTGGGCGTGAAGACGGCGGTCATAGGCAACGCCTCTCTGCTCTGGATGGAGGACGTGAGACACGACCTCATGAACGCCGACTGGGTCTCCGTGAAGGTGGACGCCGTCACCGAGGACGCCTGGAGGAGGGTCGACAGGCCCCACGGAAAACTGGACCACGGAACCGTGCTGGAGGGGATACGGATGTTCTCCAGGGAGTACGGGGGCACCCTCTCCACGGAGACCATGCTCGTCAAGGGGTTCAACGACGGCGAGGAGCCCAGCCACGTCGCCGGCTTCCTCCGGGAGCTGGACCCCGACATATCCTACGTCGCCATACCGACCCGCCCGCCGGCTGAGGGTCAGGTGAAACCCGCCGACGAGGAGGCCGTGAACAGGGCGTACCAGGTGTTCTCAGGTGTCCTCCGGGACGTGGAGTACCTCATAGGGTACGAGGGGAACGCCTTCGCTTCGACCGGGGACATGGAGATGGATCTCCTGAGCATCACCGCCGTCCACCCCATGAGGGAGGACGGTGTGAGGGCCCTGCTGAGACGCGACGACTCAAGCTGGGAGGCGGTTGAGCGGCTCATCCGGGAAGAAAAACTCGTTGAGCTGGACTACCTGAACAACAAGTTCTATATGAGAAGGATCTCGAGCCGTTCGAGATGAGAAACTTTTTTTGTCTAATATTTAAGCCGGATGCCACTGTCGGGTACGTGCAGCTAACACTATAGATTATTGAACGCTCGGGGAGAGAATCTCCCACACATAAATGAGGTGAAACCATGTCGATCTTTTCAAGGGAACTGTGTCTACCTGAGACCAATGAGATAGTCAACACCGGCTGGATACCGCCTCTCCCGGACCTGTGAGACTACACCGTAGAGCACCCGGACATCGCCCCGATGGTGGAGACGCTGGGCGTCTCACTGGACTTCAAGGCGCCCTTCCAGATCCCCGCGACCATAGACCTCAGACCATGGTGCTCGGCCGTCGAGAACCAGGGGAGCCTCGGCTCATGCACCGCCCACGCGGGTGTGGGCGTCGTGGAGTACTTCGAGAGGAGGGCGTTCGGGAGACACGTGGACGGGTCCAGGCTTTTCGTCTACAAGGGCACCCGGAACCTGATGGGCGTCGTCGGCGACACAGGCGCCTGGCTCAGGAACACCATGGGCGCCCTCTGCCTCCTGGGTGTGCCGCCTGAGAGGTACTGGACCTACACAACGCGAAAACAGCCTGGCCCTGCGGGTGAGCGGACCTTCGACGCCGAGCCGTCGAGCTTCGTCTACGGGGTAGCCGACAACTATGAGGCACTGAGGTACTTCTGCCACGACCCTATGGGTGTCGCTATATCCAAGGAGAACGTCCTGGCCTCGGTGAAGCGTTTCCTCGCCGTCTACGTGCCCTCCATGTTCGGCTTCTACGGGTTCCCGTCCTTCAACCACACAAACGTCAAGGGCGGGATACCTTTCCCGTGTCCAGGCGAACAGGCCGTATGGGGCCACGCCATAGTCGCGGTGGGCTACGACGACAACAAGAAGATAAAGAACACTCTCTGCAACAAGGAGACCACCGGCGCGTTCCTCATCAGGAACTCGTGGGGAACCGACTGGGGCGACAACGGGTACGGCTGGCTGCCATACGACTACGTCCGCAGAGGCTTCGCGCTGGACTTCTGGTCCCTCCTCAGCATGGGCTGGGTGGAGACGAAGAAGTTCGGGATATACTAACCAACCCTTTTTCTTTTTTTCTGGCTGCTCGGCGCGGACGTTGTTTTACAGTTACATGATGAAAAATTCTATCCGATGGGAGACGCATTCATCTATGGCTTTAAAGGGGATTACATATGGTTCTCACAGATTTTGAGCGGGAGGTCTTGGCGGAGATCTCGAAGGAAGGACTCTGGAGGCACGTCGAGTGGTTCTACGCGCGCGAGAAGTAAATTAGATTATTCAATACATTCCCTATCGGATTAATATTGATTAAATAGCGGTAAGAAGCCTGAAAACAGCCTAACACATGAGTTGGAGATGGTAGCCCGGGAGAGATTCGAACTCTCGTCAGAGGCTCCAGGGGCCCCGATCCTTGACCGCTAGACGACCGGGCTAGCAACAAGAGATACCAGACGAACAGGATATAAACCCTACCCAACGAGAAAACCACGTCCGCCACCATAATAAAAAGGGCATAACCTCCAAAAGAAACGGTAAAACCGAAAAGCTTAAATAATCTTTTAATCCGCGTTGCAATTACCCGAGTGATCAGTTTTCTGAATCTCCCCCGAGAAGAGGATTCTGGGAAGGGAAACCCCAACGAGTGTGAAATATGGGAAAGAAAGGGAACATGCTCCACAACGAGGACGTCTGCCCCGAGTGCGGAAGCACCAACATAGTCAACGACCCCGACTCCGGAGAATTGATCTGCGGAGACTGCGGGCTCGTCATGAAGGACACCATGGTAAACGAGGGCCCCGAGTGGAGGGCCTTCACCCCCACCGAGAAAAACAGCAGGAGCAGGGTCGGCGTCCCCCTCAGCTTCGCCGTCCACGACAAGGGACTCACCACCATGATAGGCAGAGTCGGAAGAGACGCCTTCGGCAGAAAGCTACCCATGGACACCAAGCTCCAGATGCTCAGGCTCAGGAAGTGGCAGATAAGGAGTAGGGTACACAGCAGCGTGGACAGGAACCTCGCCCAGGCCATGGCCGAGCTGGATAGGCTCAGCGACAAGCTCCACATACCGCCCAGCATCAAGGAGAATGCCGCGGTCATATACAGGAAGGCCCTGGACAGGGGCCTCGTCCGAGGCAGAAGCATAAGCGCCATAACGGCCGCCAGCCTCTACGCGGCGTGCAGGATGACCCAGACGCCGCGCACCCTCAGAGAGATATCGGACCAGAGCCCGATCGACAAGAAGGACATAGCCCGGTGCTACAGGCTCATGCTGAGGGAGCTTAAAATACAGATGCCCAAGCTCGAGGCCCAGCTCAGGGTCCCCAAGATCGCCGCCAAGGTAGGGGTCGGAGAGAAGACCCAGCAGACGGCTGTGGACCTCCTGCGCAGGGCCACCGAGCTCAAGACCACCGCGGGGAAGGACCCCATGGGCCTCGCGGCCGCGGCCCTCTACATAGCCTGCGTCATGTGCGACGAGAAGCGTACACAGAAGATGATAGCGGACGCCGCCGGGGTGACGGAGGTCACCATAAGGAACAGGTACAAGGGGCTGAAGGAAGCACTGGATCTAGAGATCTAGCCGCACCCACCCCACTTCTTATTCCGCCCATACTAAACCCCTAAATATTTATCCTCGACAACCCATTTCATGCTGACCAAGATTGGCGTCCACCGAGCGCACCCTCATCATCTGCATAGATGGGGACGACGACATCGGCACGAAGGGAGGCGTAGCAACCCCCATCATTGGACGGGACGAGAACCTCCACTCCGCGATGGCGCTGGCCATCGCGGACCCCGAGGAGGCGGACGCCAACGCCATGTTCGGCGCAGTCAAGCTCTTCGACACGATGATGAAGCAGTACCCAGAGGAGAGGTTCGAGGTCTCGACGATAAGCGGCTCAAGCCTCGGCGGCGTGCATGCGGACCGCAAGATGGTGAAAGAGCTCAACCAGGTCCTCGAGGCCTTCGACGCGACAGGCGTCATCCTGGTGACGGACGGCTTCGCCGACGAGGAGCTGGTTCCCATCATCCAGAGCCGGATACCCATCACGAGCATCCACCACGTAGTGGTGAAGCACAGCGAGAGGATAGAGGAGACGTGGGCAGTCATATTCAGGTACCTGAGGATGCTGGTCGAGGACCCCTACTACAGCAGGGTGAGCCTGGGGGTCCCCGGGGTGCTGCTGGTCCTGTTCGGGTTCCTTATGGCCAGTGGCCAGGCGGAGAACGCCGGGATGATGGTGGCCTTCGTCCTCGGCATCGTCCTCTTCCTGAAAGGCTTCGGGCTCGACGAGAGGATCGCCGCGATGCGCCCCAGGCTGCCCCCCGTGGATAGATGGATGACGCTGCTCTCTAAGGGGCTCGGGGCGATACTCGGAGTCCTGGGCTCGTACCAAGGCATCGACTACGCATGGAAGTTCCTGCCCAGCCCCGCGCAGCCCTTCTGGGACCTCTCCTTCTGGGCCACCCACCTGCCTGACCTCGCCGCCGCCTTCTTCATCAGAGGCACGGATCTGATAGCCCTGGGGATCGGGGTAGTCATCATAGGCGACGCGGCGTCCGACTACATACTGGAGAGGAAGACCATAAAGATATGGGAGAACGTGGTCGGCCTCATATTCCTGTTCTGGATGCGGCTCATAGTGCTGGAGTCAGCCGAGGTCCTCAGGAACCCGGAGATAACGATCACCCTGTTCTCGCCCCTCCTATTCTACACGGTGGCCGGCGTGGCCACAACCATAATCGCGGTGATCCTGATATACAGGAGGTTCGGCAGAGAGGCGTTCACCAGGCCTCCCCGCGGGGAAACCTGAACACGAACTTTATTTACACAGATGGTAGACTATGGCAGGAACGATGCTCGACGAGATCCTCTCAGTCATCGGCGTCTACGGCGTCTACGAGAGATGGCTTAAGAACCAGATAGATTCGATGGAAAAGCCCAACCATGTAGGCGTCATCATGGACGGTAACCGCCGGTGGGCCCAGAGCCAGAACATGATCCCGTGGGAGGGACACTGGGAGGGAGCCGACAAGGTCGAGGAGTTCCTCGACTGGTGCCTAGAGCTAGGCGTCGAGACGGTCACCCTGTACTCGTTCTCCACCGAGAACTTCAACCGAGAAGAGAAAGAAGTCCAGGAACTGATGAAGCTCTTCGAGAGTACCCTAGAGAAAGTCATGAAGTCCGGGCACATACATGACAACCGCGTCAAGGTGCGAGCCATCGGGAGGATCAACACGCTGCCGCAGCGCCTTCAGGAACTCATCCAGGAGGTGGAGGAGGCCACGAAGGACTATGACCGATACTACCTCAACATCGCGATAGCGTACGGCGGGAGGGCCGAGATAGTCGACGCCTTGAGGAAGATCGCGTCCATGGTCAAGAGCGGCGAGATGGAGCCGGAGATGATCGACGAGGAGGTCATTGAGGCGAACCTCTACACCGCGCATCTTCCTCAGCCTGACCCGGACCTCATAATCAGGACGTCAGGCGAGTCCAGGCTCAGCAACTTCCTAGTGTGGCAGGGGGCGTACAGCGAGCTCTTCATATTGGACGTCTACTGGCCGGCGTTCCGCAAGATCGATCTGATGAGGGCCATCAGGAGCTATCAGCTTCGTCGCCGCCGGTTCGGGAAATAGAGATATTTCGTGTTTGTTTTAAATATCGGTGGCCGTCGCTGTGTTTTTTGTTTTGTACGGGTGGTGGGGAAGACTTAAAAAACTCGTTCTGCTTGTATTATTCTCACGAAGTGAGAGCAACTCGAGATTGATCAGCGGTGGCCCATAATCCCTCCATAATACGTAGTAATATACGGTTTAGAGCGGCTCCGTCGAACATCAGCCTTGAATTGTTAACACATCCATGGTAAACTAGTAGCGGTTACCATCTAGATTTAACTATAGAAAGCATGGGGGAGGACGCGCAGCAGGGAGTGTGAATTTGAGTGGTACATATAAGCAGGGTGGTCATCAAGAACTTCAAGTCCTTTGGAGGAGAACCAATCAGGCTCAACTTCCAGCCAGGGTTCAACATTATAACCGGGCCCAACGGCAGCGGTAAGAGCAACATACTCGACGCCGTCCAGTTCGTCCTCGGGGAGCTGGGCTCCAAGAGGATGAGGGCCCCCGACCTGGGTGGGCTCATCTACGACGGCGCCGGGGAGGACCAAGTAGGCCGCGCTCAGGTCTCACAGGTCAGCCTCTACTTCGACAACACCGACAGGGGCCTCCCCGTCGACAGGTCCACCGTGAGCATAGGCCGCAAGATGGACAGGGGCGGCAAGAGCGAGTACTACCTCAACGGTAAACGCACCAGCCGCCGCCAGGTGGTGGACCTCATAGAGATGGCTGGGATAACGCCGGGTGGCTACAACATCGTTCTTCAGGGCACGGCCACGCGGCTCAGCGACCTCACGCCCCAGGAGCGTATGAACTCCCTCGAGGACCTCGTGGGCATCACGGAGTACGACGAGAAGAAGGCTTCAGCCAGGGTGAGGCTCACGGAGGCGGAGAGGAAGATCGAGGTAGCCTCCGCGAGGATCGAGGAGATCAAGAAGCAGGTCAATGAGCTGGAGAAGCAGAGGAACAACGCCATCACGTATAACCTTCTGGACAAGGAGGAGAGGAGGCTCAACGCCTACAGGTTCAGCGGCCAGCTCGACGGCCTGGAGGCGAAGCTGAACGAGATTCAGGGCCAGATAAACGGAAGGCAGGAAGAGATCAAGGGCCTGGAGGAGGAGAGGGAGAGGTTCGTCACGGAGCGAGCCGAGGCTCAGCTGAGGCTCGACGAGTTCAACAAGGAGGCGGCGGAGCGGGGCAACACCCGGCTCCCCATGCTCAGGTCCGAGCTTGTGGGAAAGAACACGTTGAAGGAGAGCCTCCACGGCAGGCTCAGGGAGATAGAGCAGAGAAAGGTAGTCCTACAGACAGATATTCTTGAGAAGGAGAGCGAGATCGACGGCTCGCGGATAGAGATCTCGGGCCGGAACACCCAGCTATCGGAGCTGGGCGAGGTGGAGGACGAGCTGAGGGAGGAGCTCGACGGGAGACGGACCGAGCTGGGCGAGATCAATCTGAGGATCTACTCGGATAGGGAGACGGCGGAGCAGAACCAGAGGGCCTTGGAGGAGTTCACCGAGTCCCTGATGCCCATGCAGGAGAGCCTCACCGGCATCGAGACCGACATGAACAGGCATGCCATCGCGGCCGAGGCCATGGAGGAGAGGATCGCAGGCCTCGAGGAGCGCAGGCAGAGCTTCCTGGAGCGCAGGCAGTCCCTGGAGGACAAGCTGAAGGAGTACGAGAGCCTCAAGGACGAGGAGGCCAAGAAGCTAGAGGACATGATCAAGACCGTGGAGGAGCAGGTCAAGCATCAGCGCAGCATCAGGAGCACCATCGAGGGCGCCAACAAGCTGGCGAAGGACGCCGAGACCACCATCACGGAGTTCACGGCCAAGAAGGATCTGTGGCGGAACGTGGTCACAGAGGAGAAGGCACTCGAGAGGATAGTTGAGATAGGGGAGGCGGGGGCCATCGACGGCTACCACGGCTCCTTCAGGAGCCTGCTGAAGATAGATCTGCCCATCCAGAGGGCAGTGAGGAGCGCTGGCGAAGGCTGGATAAACGCCGTCGTGGTCGACGACGTGGGCGTGGCGAAGGAGAACGTGGAGCGCCTCAAGAAGACCAAGCTGGGTATGACACACTTCATTCCGCTGGACAAGCTGAGGTCCCCAGAGGAGCTACCCAGGCTCAAGATCGAGGGCGTCGTGGGGGCCGTCCCCGAGCTCATTAGATACGACGACGTCTACGCCCCAGCCGTCTACATGGTCTGGGGGGACACCTACATCGTGGAGGACGCCGACGCCGCGGAGAAGGTGGCCGCGGAAGGGTACAGGGCCGTCACCAAGAGCGGGGACGTCTTCGACGCCTTCGGCGGCATCAAGGGCGGCTACTACAGGAGGCCGCCTGACTGGAGCAAGCTCATACCGACGGACGAGTCCATCAGCAGCCTGTCGACGACCATCAGGGCCCTCAGGGATAAGCTCAGTAGCAGGATGAAGGAGCTCAAGTCGTCTGGCTTCGATCTCCGCAAGTTCACCCAGTACATGGAGGACAGCCAGGAGCGGGTCAAGCGCATCGACGACGACATGAAGGCGACCCGGGAGAGCATCGACCGCCTGGACTACAGCATGAAGATGCTTGAGGAGAACGTCGAGAAGACCAAGGCGGAGACGGGGAACGAGCTCAGGCTCAAGACCATCCTCGAGGAGAGGAAGGCCAAGACCCTGGAGCAGATACAGGAGACGAAGACGCGCATCGCAGAGCTACGGGAGGTGAAGCTCAGCGACGTCGCCAGCCTGGAGCTCGACAGGAACACGGTGAACCACGAGTTAGGGCTGCTTGAGAGGCGGGTGGCCGACATGGAGAACGACAGGACCATCCAGTCGGGCTTCGTGGACAGGATACTGAGCCTCAAGATCACTGATGCCGAGCAGGACATCCTGCGGGCCAGGGAAGAGATAGCCGCGCGGGACGCCGAGGCGAAGGAGATCGAAGGCCAGCTCGCCGAGGTGGAGAAGGACCTCATGGAGGTGGACACGGTGCTCAGGGAGGTCACCTCAGAGGTGGAGGCCACCAGCAATGTATACGAGCTGCACCAGAGGACGCTGAGGCAGATCAACAACAGGATCGAGAGCCTGGACAGGCGCAGGGCGGAGACGGAGAGACGGGTCGGCAACCTCACGCTGGACATGGAGAAGGTGAAGCTCCAGGCGGAGCAGAGGCTCGACGAGCTGGCGCGCCTGGGCTTCAGCGACAGGATAGAGACGGACGAGCTGGGGGTCGAGCAGGTGGAGCGGCGGCTGGGCCAGATAAGGAACGAGAAGAGGAGCCTCGGCGCCATAAACCAGCTTGCCGTCGAGCACTACGGCATAACCATGCGGGAGTACAAGCAGAGGAGCACCAGGATCAACGGCATGGAGGAGGAGAAGAAGAGCATCCTCAAGTTCATCGACGAGATAGAGCGGGAGAAGCAGGCCCACTTCATGAACGCCTACGACCAGATATGCGAGAACTTCAGCGAAATATTCGGCAGGCTCACCGGCGGCGGCGACGGGCAGCTGGAGCTCCAGAAGCCCGAGGACCCGTTCAGCGGAGGCGTCGACCTGTACATCCAGTTCCCGGGGAAGCCCATGAGGCTGGCCAGCGGAGCATCCGGCGGGGAGCGGAGCGTCGCCGCCATAGCGTACCTCCTCGCCATACAGAGGTTCCTGAAGGCGCCTTTCTACCTGTTCGACGAGATCGACGCCCACCTGGACGACCTGAACACGAGCAGGCTCGCCGAGGTGCTGAAGGAGAACGCCGTGGACGGCCAGTTCCTCATGATAAGCCTCAAGGACGTGATGGTCCACACCGCGGACAGGATCTACGGGGTGTTCGCCCAGAACGGCGTCAGCAGGGTCCTGACGCTGCCCATGAGGGAGGCGAAGGTGGCGGCTTGACCAAGCAGAAGCCATACTACCTGAGGCAGCCCTGGGACGTGCTGTTCAGGGAGAGCAAGCTCGACAAGGTGTCTCCCTGGAACGTGAACCTCGTGCTGCTGCTCGCGACGCTGCTGGAGGAGATGGAGAAGACCGGCATCGACTTCAGGCTCGCCGGCACGGCGATCCACAGCAGCGTGCTAATCTACTTGAAGAAGGCGGAGCTGCTCCTCAAGATGGAGGATCTGCCGCAGCCTGACGAGGCGAGGGACGACGTGTACCTGCCGCCCGCGCTGCCCCTGCCGTTCAGGTTCGAGCACACCACCACCACGGTGAACGACCTCATCGAGGCACTGGAGAAGACGCTGACGGACAGGTCCCGGAGCCTTCAGCCGAAGCTGCCCGTGCTGCCCACCCCCATCCCGGACTTCCTGGAGGCGGAGCAGTACCTCCTCGAGATAGAGAGCAGGGCGGACGACCTGCTGGAGGAGCTGCGGTGGAGGTACGACCGCGGCGGCGAGATAAGGCTCACACAGCTCGTCACTGGGCAGGACTGGGCCGAGGTGGTGCGCATCTTCATAATGCTGCTGTTCCTCGCCCAGAGGATGAAGATCGATCTGCTGCAGGACGAGGAGGAGCTGGACATCGTCATAGCGGTGACGGAGGACACGGTTTGAGTCAGGCAACGACAAGGTTCGAGAGACGCATATGCAGCCTGGAGGCGGCGCTGTACTCGGCCGGGAGGCCAATCCACGTCGACGACCTCAAGTCCGTCGTGGGCACCAAGTCGGAGAAGGTGATCAGGAAGCTCGTTGGGAGCCTCGCCGAGAGGTACAGCACCCGGGGCGGGGCGCTGGAGGTGATCCTCCACGGGGACGGGAGGGCGTCGATGCAGCTGAACGAGAACTATGACTCCATGGTGAAGCAGTTCAACAACAAGCCGCTGCTCACGGTGGGGCCGCTGAAGACGCTGAGCTACGTGGCGTTCCACCAGCCCGTCGACCAGAGGCAGGTGGTCGCGGACAGGGGAGGCCACGTCTACGGGCATCTGCGGATGATGGAGACAATGGGGCTCATCCACAGGGAGCGGACGGAGCACCGCAGCTTCACCGTGACCACGACCCCTTACTTCGGGGACTACTTCGGGTTCAGCCACAACCCGGCTAAGAGCAGGCTGCAGCTGAAGCAGATATTCAGGGAGCTGAAGATCACCAAGCTGGAGAACGGGGACACAGAGAGCCTTGACGACCTCTTCGGCGAGCTGGATGACATTGAGGAGCTAGCAGACCCGGGGGATGGGCTCCCCGAGGGGCTTCCTCAGTACCCGCGTGCCGCCGACCACGGTTCTTAGCAGCACCAGTCCGGGCCGCATCTCCCTCACTTCCCCTATTATCTCTGCGTCGGCGCCGTATCTGGTCTTCTTGACTGCGGAGAGCACGGCTTCGGCTGTGTCGCCGCTGGTGACTATGACGGCGTTCCCCTCGCAGGTGACCTCCAGGGGGTCGAGGCCCAGCATCTCCGAGGCGGCGCGTACGCTTGGCTTGACGGGTATCCTGTCGGCGTCGAGCCATATGCTTATCTGTGACTTGGCTGCGATCTCGTTTAGCGCCATGGCTAGGCCGCCCCGGGTGGGGTCCTTCATGCAGTGGACGTCTCCGGCTCTCTGGGCCGCGGCGGTGGCCTCGTGTATGGGCGCGACGTCTGAGGTAAGCTCGGTCTGGAAGGCGAGGCCCTCCCGCTTCGACATGAGGGCGATGCCGTGGTCGCCGACGGTGCCCGTGACTATCACCTTGTCGCCGGGCCTGGCCTGGCTGTCGAGGACCCTGGGGCCTTTGAGGACGCCCACCCCTGTGGTGCTTATGATCATGCCGTCGAGGCTGCCCTTGGGCATGACCTTGAAGTCGCCGGCGATGATGGCGACGCCGGCCTCGTTGGCGGCGGCGTTCATGGACTCGACGATGGCGCGGAGCTTCGCCATGGGGTAGCCCTCCTCGACGATGATGGAGTCAAGGACGGCCACGGGCTCTGCGCCCATGACGGCGGTGTCGTTCACGGCGCCGCAGACGGCGAGCCTGCCCAGGTCGCCGCCGGGGAAGAAGAGGGGGTCCACGGTGTGGCCGTCGGTGCTGAGTATTATCTCGGTGTCGCCGACTTTGATGCTGGCGCCGTCGTCGAGGGCGTCGAGGGCTATGCCGTCCATGGCCTGGCGTCTCTCGAATATCTTGAGGAAGAGGGTTTGTATTAGGGTCTCCTCTGTGGCTCCTCCGGCGCCGTGGCTGAGCTTAACCGTGTCGTCGGTCATGGCTTCTCTCCTCTATTGGCGTGCGCCATGGGTGATATATGTTGCTGGTGTCGGGGGCGTCCGTGTATGTGTGGCTGATGGGCTGTCGTCGTCGCTTCGTCGATCGGGGCTATGCCTTCATCGGCGTTGGGCCGTTTATCCCTCTACGTATTTTAAGTAGTATATGCATGAGATCAACGTGTAAGAATCTTGAGCTATGTTGAGGAGCTGCTTAAGGATCCTGTTAGTAGTAACATGAGGACCGATCCGCCGACTGTGTCGCCGTCGGACTCAGTCGCCGAGGCCGTCATTAAGATGTCGGAGATGGACATCGGCGCCGTCATCGTCGTTGAAGACGGTAGAGCCATCGGGATTATCACGGAGAAGGACATCCTGGAGAGGGTGGTTAAGCCCAAGAAGATGATGGACTTGATTCAGGCTAGGGACGTGATGACCACGCCGCTCGCGAGCATAGATGCCGATAAGACCACCAAGCAAGCGCTGGACTTGATGCGCTTCAAGGGCATAAGGAGGCTGGCGGTCATGGAGGAGGGGAGGCTAATCGGGATCGTGACTGAGCGGAGGCTGCTTGAGTCTGCCCTGATTAAAAGATAGGGGTGGTCTTCACCCTTTTTTTAGCTCATCTGTTCTTTGGATGGGCTTATCTTTTCTCTAGGTAGACTTCCTTGTTTCGCACCGAGACTTGGACCGAGTCGGCTTCTTTGACGGTTATGATTTTCTTGAGCTGCCCTGAGAGGTAGTTGGCCTCTATGCCTGTGCCGTCGACCCTCACCAGGTCGTGCTTGGACTCCAGGAAGGCGTTGATGATGGGCTCGTACTTGCTCCCGGTCCTGTACGGGGACTTTTTCCTGTCTGGCTTCTTCTCCACCGGCTGGATGTTGAAACGGATATCAGACATGCATAATTTTAGCTGTGCTAGTGTAAAACGTTTTCCAAGGGCGGAGTAGGCGGGCGCCGGGCTCCACGTGGGGTGACGAGGATGCTGTACATGTCATCACGCGACGTTCGGCTTCCTCTCCCGCCTATTCACCTGCGTCTCCGTTATATGGTGCGGGGTGGATGGCTCAGGCGTGGACTTGGAGGAGGTTGAGGCGCTCTTCGGGGCGCTCAACGACGCCGGGTTGGCGCTGGGGTTCGGCGGGGACTCGTGCACGAACATACCTAACCCTCTCGACCCCGACGACTCTGGGTGGCACCTCATGATCAGGGAGGGCGTCTTAGAGGGCTGGGAGGAGGTCTTCAGGCGGGTGCTGGAGGAGCGGGGCCTGGAGTGGAAGCACGAGGAGTTCCTGGGCAGGCGCCACGTCTCCGTCTACAGGCCGGGTTACAGGTTCCCCGGCTGGGTATCGAACATGGTGAAGACCTAGCGCCTGTCCTTGCCGAAACCGTATAGTAAATATAACGGGTTGATGAAGGAGTTCATGGGAGGAGTTGTTTGTTAGTCTCCCGTAGAGAGAACCAGACCGCCCACGACGTGTGTGTGGACAAGCTGGCTCGGAGGCTCTCCCTCGACGGGTGGATGGTGGAGGCCCAGGTCTCTGGGTGGATGAAGCCGGCTTACATCGGGGAGTTCATGCCGGATATACGGGCCCGGAGGAACGACAGCACCATGATCATCGAGGTCGAGACGGAGGACACCATCATCTCGGACGCCGACCAGCAGGACGCGTTCAGGCGGTACGCCGCCGAGAACCCGGGGGCCGCGTTCTTCCTCTACATGGCCAAGGATGACTTGACCTGCGTCTACATCAAGGAGTGAACCGGTGTCCGGGGGTATGGGGCGCGCTGAGCCGTGCCGAGAAACCGCTGTTTCTTCACTAGCAACTGTTATAGCGGCACTGGCGGACTCGGATATATGCTCGTCGTCGCTTACAGCGTCCTCACGGCGTTCTGCAACGCCCTCAGCGCGGTGCTCGCCGCCATGGGGATGAGGGACAGCAACCCCAACGCCGCCAACCTCTACATGGCCCTCAGCCAGGTGACGGTGCTGTCTGCGCTGCTCGTCTGGGACTTGCCGGCGGTTAGCTGGACCGCGTTGGCGTACTTCGTGGTGAGCGGCGCCCTCGCCAACTGCGTGGCCAGGCTCCTGAACTTCAGGTCCATGCGGGTGATAGGGGTGGCGAACACCAGCGCCGTGGTGGGCTCCAGCCCTTTAATTTCCACAATCCTTGCTATTGCGTTCCTGGGGGAGCCCATGCTGGTCACCGTGGTGGCGGGCGCCGCATTGGTGGTGGCTGGGGTCTACCTCATCAGCGGCTCGGAGGGCTTGGGGCGGGTGGGCGGCGGGGTCCTCGTGGCCCCGGTGCTGAGCGCCCTGTTCTACGCCGCCTCCAACGTCTTCCGTAAGCTGGGGCTCAACGTGCAGCCTCACAGCGTCCTGGGGGCCCAGAGCAGCACCCTCTCGGGGCTCCTCCTCTTCGCGGGGTACCTGCTGGCATCGGGGCAGACGGGGGACCTGGCTGCTCCCCGCCGGAGCCTCTTCTACTACGTGGCCGCGGGGCTCGTGGGCGGCGTCGGCTGGGTCGCCATCATGAAGGCCATGAACATGGGCACCGTCAGCGTGGTGGGCACCATAGTGTTCAGCTACCCCTTGATCAGCCTGGTGTTGACCTGGCTGCTGCTGCGGGGGCAGGAGAAGATCACCGCGAGGACGGTGCTGGGCTGCGTGACTGTCGTAGCCGGCGTAGTACTCGTCACACTACTCCAATAGAAACGATAAAGAATAAAACGAAGAGCCACTTTAATACCTGTTCTTAGATGAATAATTAATTTTAAATTAATATACCAATAAATTCATTTAGTAATATTCCATTTATCAATTATGAGTATTGAAATACCCAAGCAGTTGTATGATAATCTGGCTAAAGGAGAAGAAGTCAAAAGAAGTTTGAAGACTATGAGTCTTCTGAATATTCCAGAATATACTTTCCTCACAGATCGAAGGGTAATTTATTATAACCAGAAGGTTCTGGGTCGCTTTGATCTCATTGACATACCATACTCACGATTAGCTGAGATGAAAGCACAACGAGGGATGATTGCCTTTGGTAGCATAGTATTTGAGAGTGAGGATGGAGAAACCATTGAACTAAAAAGAATGCCTAAAAATGAGATCGAAGATTTCGTGATGGCATTAGAGGTAGCAATTAACAATGTTGCAGTTGAACCCATTCGGATTAAACGGAAAAAAGGGCTTGCAGGGAAAATGGCTTGGGAGTTTAAGAAGAGCGCTGAAATGATCTTCAAATCAAGACCCCCTGAGCCGAACGCCCTTTCTTACCAGTCACAGGAAGCGGCG
>Ga0315549_1002637_pt1 | contig 16811 bp, 10 predicted proteins | sample SalMarSW160200MG_FD_203101 | JGI IMG/M metagenome (GOLD analysis project Ga0315549, IMG submission 203101) | Salt marsh sediment microbial communities from the Plum Island Ecosystem LTER, Massachusetts, United States - Salt Marsh Sediment SW1601-200 ... | reverse complement strand
GGCCGCACAAAACGAAGCTCTCAATGGTGGGAAATGATTATCAGATAGACCCTTTTTAAACAGTCTCTTTATGCCCCCATCATTGATAAGGATTCTCTTCGGTTCTGAAACAAGTTCTTTGATCTTATCGAATTCTTGAAAAAGTTCTGAATCTCGAAGCATTTGTCGTGAGAATAGCTTAGCTGGACAATGAACAGTTGAAACGTATGCCCAAAACTTCTCCTGCGAAAACCATCCGTTCTCCTCCATGATTCTGATTAGGGTTGGTAATCCGCTTACTGTCAATCGATCCACATTGATTCTAACGGTTACCTTAACTCCTTTATCTAGAGCCATGTTTATGTTCTGTGAAATAAGTTGAAATGTTCCAGAGCCGTCGCTTAGAAAACGCCTTTTGTCGTGAATCCTTGGCGGTCCATCCATGGATATTTGGAGGCGTGTTATCTTTTTGTCTCCCAGGAAATCCTTAAAATACTCCAAAGCCACTCCATTGGTTACAGCGCCGAAACTTAAATTTACCTTTCTTCCTTTCTCTATGATATACTCTACTATGCCTAAATTCTCAACAAGTAGCGGCTCGCCGCCGTATAGAGTGACTTCTCCTTCGTTTATATTATCAGAACATAGGTCAGGTATCGCTTGAAAAATCGCATCTATTTGTTCTTTAGTTATCCTGGTCTTCAGCCATTTGCTTCCTTTGGCATGCAGTTTATTCTCATAACAGTAGAAACACCGGAGATTACAGTCATAAGTTGGTATGATCACAAATTCCGGGAAATCGACCTTTTGATACTTCTTTAGTAGTAAGGAAGCAATTTGAAGAAGATGTTGATTCTCCTGTTCTGGCGTTCTTTCTGTAAGATAGCCGCGTCTTATTAAAGTTTCAATGGTCTTCTTATCCATGGAATTGTTTCTCTTATCTCCATTCATCCTGTTAAAGTCCTGAAGAAAATCAACAACATCTGCGCTGACCACGTCAACGGCACCTGTATAACCATGCACTAAAATGAACCGCTCGGAATCAACAAGCGGAACATAAATGTTATAATTGCTTGTCCGCATGATTTTCAATTAGCCTTGAAAGGATTCGGTGAAATGAAAAGTCTAAAATGTGGCAACAACTGATAACGTTCTCGGCAATTCAATGCACGCGTCCTTCTATAGAAGTTGGATAAGCCTTTTAATCTCCTTCTCTTACCCATTCTTTGAATCCTCTTTTCTTATCAAGCTCCGCCCCTTTTTGAGATGTGCCTTTGTAGCCTTTGGGGCGGAGCTTTCTGGGGACGGTGGAGGGACATCACCCCAGACGGGCGATGCCTTACTTGAAAGGAGGAAAGAAATGCACGCATTAGTAAAATGTCCTTCTCTTACGGTGGGATGAATTCCCACCTCTATGCTCTTATTTTCTTTCATTTTCCGCCCCATCCCGCCTGTTGGTCTGCCACCAAAGGCGGGACAGAGCTTCTCCTCTTAGAAGAAGGAGGTAAAACCAATTACTTTGCTAATGAATTGGTTGACTATGTAAAACTACAACAAAAACTATGCCAAAACAGAAAAAGATGATAAATTCTTTTGGTGTGTGAGCCTAAGTGATTGAAGAATAAGAAATTAGAATTTGAAGTTGCAAAACAGTCAAAGAAGATGGTTGGAGGATAAAATAAAAAATCCTCCACAAACGGAGGATCGGAACTTAACAATTGTTGAAAAAGTTCGATAATTTAATGTGTCTCTTTAAATTAAAAAATCCTCCACTTTTGGATACCCGAAATCCTTAAATGGAGGATCAATTATTTAAAGAATGGGGCAGTAGAAGTCCTATTCTATTTTATATTTCTTCAGTTTATTCCACAAGGTGGCTTCTGGAATACCTAATATCTTTGCCGTCCGCGATTTAATCCCTTCGCTCCGTTCCAAAGCCTCTACTATCTTCTTCTTTTCAAACTCAGCCACCTTATCAAACAAAGAAAGTTTTTCTTTTTTATCAGACAATTTGTTTATTCTTTCCTTTACTAAATCTAGATTGATCCCATCATTCATTAAGGCTAAAATGGTAAGCCTTTCGATCTCGTGTTTTAGCTCCCTGATGTTTCCTGGCCAATCATATTCCAGGACCCTTTCAATAAATTCTGGATCATCCAGGGTTTTTCCGAATTTGGATCCTGGGGATAAAACATCTTCACTCAATCCATTTTCTTTAAGAAAATATCTCATCAAAAGAAGAATATCCTCTTCTCTTTCTCTCAAAGGTGGAAGTTTGAAGCTTAAGGCATTAAGCCGAAAATACAGATCTTGTCTGAAAAGACCTTTTGAGACTCTTTCCGTCAGATCACGGGAGGTGGAGGATATGATCCGCACATTGATCTTTCTGGGCTTGGTCTCACCTATCCGGGTGATCTCCTTCTCCTCAATAGCCCTTAACAATTTCACCTGAGTGGACAAAGGTATCTCTGCTATCTCATCTAAATACAGAGTTCCACCCGCCGCTTCCTCAAACAACCCGACGCTGCTCTCATTAGCACCGGTGTATGCTCCTTTAATATGACCAAAAAGAGCATTCTCCAACAAAGTCTCAGGAATCGCCGAACATTGAGCTACCACAAACTTCTTATTCTTTCTTTTGCTTTCATAATGAATTGTTTTAGCTAACAAATCCTTGCCTGTTCCCGTTTCACCTTCCAAAAGTATGGTAAGCTCTGAATCCTTGACCATCTTCGCTTCCTCAATTATCTTTTGCATCTTTTGGTCATGGGTGATGATATCAGAAAAAGTATATCTGCTTTTTACATCAATGGCGCTCTCAAATTTACCTGAGGCTTTCTCCAAGATTCTCCTGAATGATAAAACTGATGATAGTTCTTTCTCCTCTTTCAATTCCTTGAACATCTTCTCCGCATCATTTAAAAACAAAAGTGCTTTCTCATATTCCTCATGTTCAAAGAAAAGCTCAGAGATTGCCCGCTGAACCAATCCCTCGTGATATCCCGAATCCAGCTCTTTAAATATATCCTTAGCCCTGCCTAAATATTGGACTCGGTCAAAGAAATCAAAACAGGTGGATTTTCCAGCCTCCAGATAAGCCTTGCCCAATTCAAACCTCGCCCCGATCTGTTCTAAGATGGAGATAGATTTCTCAAAGTTCTCTTTAGCTTTCTCTTTTTCTTTTTTGGCAGTATAAATCTGCCCAAAAGCCCGATGAATCGCTCCTATCTCTATCTTCTCTCCCAAAGATTCCGCCACCTTCAAAGCCTTCTCACAGGAGGATAATGCTTCATCATATTGCTTTTCCGCAATCTGAACCTCGGCTAAAAGCTGATAGGTCTGGCTGACAATATCACCGGCAGGAGCAATCTCTTCTCCTATCTTGATCCCATTCTTGCAATGATCTTTCGCTAAAAAATAATTCCCTTGAGCAAAAGCTAACTCCGCATAATATTCATAGTAGATCGCCATCTCCCGCATGTAATTATTGTCATAAATAAGCTTTAATGCTTTTTCATAATATTTTTTGGCTTTTTTAAAATCTCGTTGCTGAGAGTACATATAACCCAAAGATAGTGAACCTTTACATAGATTTAACCAATCGTTGCTTTCTTCGTTTATTTTGATGTTCAGCAAAAGGTTCTTTTTAGCTAACTGCCAATTTCCCATGCGCAAATGAATCGTTCCAAGATTACCTAAGCCCCGTGCCTTTATCTGTTTTTCTCCAATCTTATCACAAAGCTTGATGCTGTCCAATAAATACTCTATTGCCATTTGATAATGGGCTTGTTGAAAGGAAACATTGGATAGCATAAATAAAACCGTGATCTTTCCACGATCGTCATCAATTCGTTTGTAAGTAGCAAGAGAATCGTGCAAGTCCTCCTGAGCAGTTTTCAAATCACCTAAAGCTATATGAATATTCCCTAAAGTGTATTTAATCTGAGCGATTCGCTTATTCTCATTAGTGTTCTTGAAAATGTCGAAAGCTTTATTAGCTTTGCTTAAAGCGGTCTGGTAATCTCCAAGCTTGCGGAAGACTTCTGCGGAATAGTAGCAGAAACGACCAAAATCTGTGGAGCTCTCATCAAATTTTTGAGTAAGCTCCAAATCCCTTACTTCAGCCAGGGCTTCTTTGAATCTCTTTTGCTGAAGTAGGTTCTCTAAAAGCTCAAATTTTAAATCTATTTCCTTTGCTAAATCCTTATCTCTGCTTTTCATCTTTCTTTATAGGACATGGTTTGTAAAGAGAATTTCTATGGGGAGAGAGACAGCTTTGACCCTTTATCAAAATGAAATCAATGCTCAAGACTCTGATGGGCAGAACACTTACAAGATTATCTCTGCTATCTTCATCATACACGATTATAGTGCTATCTTGAGAGGAAGACTTGTCCGCTTCTTGCCACGGATCTGCTTTGACCCGATACTTGAACTTAGGAGCATACGCCCCGAAGCTTGCTGATGTGAAGATCAAAAGTAAAACAACGCAAAGCACCACACAAATAATTTTCCTTTTCATTTTAATTTCGCCTCCTGAAGATATTATTCAATCTACTCTTTTTTATTACTTTATCTACAAAGCATTTAAGCCTTTCTATTTATAAAATACATCTAACTACTTTTTTGTCAAGAGAAAAATTTGATTTTTCAAATGGAATCCTGTTTTTAGATATTGTGGGAAACACTTTAAACTCTTTCAAAAGGATCAAAGAGCTTCTTGTATTCTTGGAGGGCAAATCGGTCGGTCATTCCGGCAATGTAGTCACAGATCAACTGCATCTGATCTTCGTCTTTGAGCCGGTCGCGGAATGAGGGGGGGAGTTGATTCGAGTCCTCTAAATATGCTTCAAAAAGCTGGGTGATGATCCTTCTGGCTTTGTCCGCCATTCGGATCATGCGGTAATGTCGATACAACTTATCAAACAGAAACTCCCTTAACTGGCTGTTTAACTTCTTGGTGGCGTCTGAAAACCTGATAATATTCTCCCCGACATTTCTCACATCTTCAAGCGCCTTTATCTGATATTTCTGGATAACTCTTTGGGTCTCCTCAATCAAATCAGAGACCTCAAAGTTAATTAGCATTCTTACCAGTTGATGTCTCCTCTGAGAGGGAGAGAGGTGAGCATATTGTTTTTTTAAATTTTTAGCCAGATCGCTCCACAGGGTGATCTGATTTAATTCCTCTTCCTTTAAAACATCGGAGGCTAAGCCATCGTCTATGTCGTGGCAGTGGTATGCTATCTCATCTGCCAGATTCACCAATTGACATTCCATGGTCGCTTTTTCGCCAGGATTGAACTCCGCTGGAATGGGATGATCGTAGTTGGTCTCATGCTTCATTATTCCTTCCCTTACTTCGTAAGTCAAATTCAATCCGGGAAAATCGGGATATTTCTCCTCCAGCAGGTCCACTACCCTTAGGGTTTGTCGGTTGTGCTCAAACCCTCCATGATCTTTCATTATCTCATTTAAGGTCTCTTCCCCTGCATGTCCAAAAGGGGTATGTCCCAGATCATGCACAAAGGCGATGGCTTCGGCTAAATCCTCGTTTAGCCTTAATGCTCTGGCAATGGAGCGGGAGACCTGAGCCACCTCGATGCTGTGGGTAAGTCGGGTGCGATAATGATCCCCCTCGTGGCTGACAAAGACCTGAGTTTTATATTCCAATCTGCGAAAGGCGGTGGAATGAATTATCCTGTCTCTGTCTCTTTGGAAATTGGTGCGGTAAGGATGATCCTTCTCCTGGAACCTTCGCCCCTTGCTCTGCCTGCTTTTCACAGCATAGGAAGCCAAAAACTTCTCTTCCTGCTTTTCTAACTCTTTTCTTAAACAATTAGAAATTGCCATATAATGCTCTAAACTTCGTTGACGGTTTTACTTTTACTGGTTGAACTTTAGGTCCATTACCTTGGCACTGAATTTTTTGTCATATTGAAAGGGATGAATTGAAATTCCCGTCTCCGTAGTTGCTCGATTTATCGAGCCTTACAGGAAGCTCAATGAATTGAGCAACTACATAGAGTAAAACTCTCTTCTTGTTGATGATTTTTTCAGAGATCCCAGTGGAACCATATCGGTAGTTGTTCGATTCATCGAACTCACAAGAACCCACATGAATTGGACAACTGTGAGAACAAGAAAGTTAACTCCTTAGAAATCAGAAAAACTCATACAACTATTGATAACCACGCACTCTGATCTGATTAATCTCGTTTTTTACAGCCGCCGCTTCCCGAGTATTGGGGGCAATTTCCAACGCTTTCTCAAAACATTTTATAGCTTGTGGAAAATCCTCCACGTCGATGTACATAAAACCCAGATTCTTACAGGCGAAAAAATGTGTGGAATCCAGCTCAATCGCACGTTTGAGAGCAACTATGGCTGAATCGTATTCCATCTTTTCTCCGTAGATAACGCCCAAACTGTTGTAAGCATCCGCATATTCAGGGTTGAGCCTTATCGCCTCCTTGATCTGAACCAAAGCTGAGTCATACTGTTCCGACATTCCCAGCGCAGTTCCAAAATTATTACGCGCCTCGGCAAAATTAGGGTCTGCATCTACCGCTTTTTGAAACGCCATTTTCGCCCACCGCACCAGTCCTCTTCTTTCAAATATTTCTCCTATGGCGTTATGTGCTACAGCATCATAAGGGGCTATTTTTGAGGTATTGGTCCAGAGATGATAATCTTTTCTAAAGATTCTGGCTCTGCTTTTAATGGTGAAAGCATAGAACAAAAGAAGTAGAGCAAAAAACAAAGAGAGCGCATGACCTCCCCTTATCAGCAACCTTTCCGGAAACTTACTCTTTTTCATTTCCAAAACTTCTTTTTCCTCTAAAGCAATCTCCTCCGGTACAGCCACTTCAGCTTCAGGCATAATTTCTTCTTTAGGCATACGTTTTGGCAGTTTGATCTCAAACAATTTTCGTTCCCAACTCACTCCCACCTCCGCCAGTCTCCCCAGTATCAGGCAGAAGCCGATGGAAGGGATATAAGCCCACCATTCCTTGACAGAGGCATAAAGAGGAACCAAATTCAAAACCGGGACTAAAGTGACAAGAATCCAGAATATTCCAAAGGAGACCTCCTTAGCACCTCTCCGCAAGGAAAGCCCCAGTGCCAAAATCACGGCAAAAAATATCAATGACCCCCATAACTTCAGGCTGAATATGGAGGTGATGGTCAAAACCCGCGGCGAGAAATTAAGATAAACAGGAAAGATGAATTTCTTGAAATAGTAAAAATATATGGCAAAGGCGGTGAGAAATCTCTGAAACAGGTTGGCGGAGGTATAAGGTTCTCCCGTCCCCAGATTGCCGATGACCGCTAATCTTAAGACAATATATAATATGGTTACAACCACAAAAGGAATGTAGGGAATTATTTTCTTTCTAATGGGTTCTTTCTCAGAAAGATAGTCCCACACAAATAAGAACAAGGGTAAAGCCAGCGTGATCTCCTTGGAGAGAAGCGAAAGTAAGAAAGTGAAGATTGACCCCGCAAAAAGAAGAAATCGCAAGGCGCCCGTATGATCTTTTCTCTTGAAGAAAAGGATAAGGGTCAAAAGAACGAAGAAACAAGCGATCAGATCCGTCCGTCCGGAAACCCAGACCACTGAGTTGACGTGAATGGGATGGGCGGCGAAAAAAAGAGCGGTAAAAAGTGAGAGAAGCTCCCTTTTGAAAAGGAGGAAGATCAAAAAATACAGAAGTATGGCATTTAAGGTATGAAAGCCAAGGTTAACTATATGATATGCAAAGGTGGTTTTGCCAAGCAAATGAAAATTTATGAAATTAGCTAAAGTTATTACGGGTCTATAAAAAGGAATGGACTCATAAGTCTCCGCCGGGAAAGGGTTGGTAAATACGGTTTTGAGGTTGCTCCAATCTTTAAGAAAATCCGCTTTATGAAAGATCAGTTCCCAGTCGTCAGCCACAAAGTCGAACCCGGAGGTATTGTAAAAAATCAGAATGGAGACCGCCCCAATTACAATCACCAAAACCACATGAATAAATTTTCTCTTCATCCGAAGACTCCTCCTTCTCCTGCCAAATCGATCAACATGCCAGATGGCAGTTTAATTGCTTTGTATAATATCGCAAACATATAGATTTGTCAACAAAATTAATGTGGGGGTCTCTTAAAAACTACTCTCTCTTGATGGGGCGGGGGTTGAACCCCCGACCCTCGTTTGTGGTTCGACAGTTCGACAAGCTCACTGTCCTGAGCAAAGTCGAAGGACAGGCTCACCACCCTGAGTTCATCGAAGGACGGACAGAGATGCACCCCCCACCCTAATAGAAGAGCTTTAGAGTAAGATGCTATAGTTAATTTTCCCAACAGATGAAAAGATGCCCAACAGATGAAAAGATGAAACAGATGAAAGAAGAGAGGGGTTAAAAGCTTTGTTTAATCTGTTAAATCTGTTGGGAATATGTTCTGCGTTATTCGGGCATAGCGTCGGGAAAATCTCAAGATCCAAACGGACAATTTCCCCACGTAACTTGGTCCAAAATCCCGACAAGCTATTGAAACACATAGGCGAATTTTGGGGACACTTGTGAGTGCAACCCCTGTCCGAACGTGAGTCTGTCAAGTTTCCATTGACAAAGAAATATGTGCCGTTTATATTCAGATGACGAAAAAGATTAATCAAAACCTTAGGTCTATTTTCTATGGCTTTTTTAGAGAATATCACCATAGGGCAATATGTTCCCTCAGATTCGGTGATCCACAGGCTGGATCCGAGGACCAAGCTTGCTCTCATTTTGGGCATAATGATCCTGGCGGTGGTAACCGTTGATTTGAGGATATATCTTTTGATATCGATTTTTTTGTTATCTCTTTCCCTAATCTCAAAAATCCCTCTCCCCTATTTCTTTCGCAATCTAAAATCATTCTTCTGGTTGTTTTTGCTCACCTTTATTTTGCACATTTTCTTCACCTCGACAGAAACAACCGGATTCTGGGATCTTAAGTTTATCAAAATAAGCCATCAAGGAGTTCTGAACGGGGCAGTCTATAGCTGGCGGATTGCTATCTTTATTTTTTCCGCCGCATTTTTGAGCCTTACCACTCAGGCAGTGGAATTGACCGATGCTATTTTCAAGTTCTTTTCTCCTTTAAAGAGATTCAAATTCCCGATGGAGGAGTTATCTTTGATCACCATGATCTCTTTAAGGTTTATCCCTTTGCTTTTGGAGGAGGCGATAAATCTAAGAAAGGCGCAGATGTCTCGGGGAGCATCTTTCGAAGGTGGATTGATCAGAAGGGTAAAAAAAACTTTGCCTCTGCTTGTCCCATTGTTTATCTCTTCGTTCAGAAAAGCGGATGATCTGGCTTTAGCTTTGGACGCTCGAGGTTTCAGAAGTGGACAAAAACGAACAAGCTATCAGAAGCTGGTTTTCAAAACAAAAGACTTCTTCTTTTTATCTTTGATTTTTGTAGTTGTAGGAGTATCTTATTTGATTAAGATGGTTTAAAAAGAAAACTGAATGCTAAAGAATATAAAACTTGAAATCGAATATGACGGAACTAACTTTTATGGCTGGCAGGTTCAGCCAAAGCTTCGCACAGTTCAAGGGGAGATTCAGGATAGACTTAAAACTATCCTGAAGCATGAGGTCAATCTAATAGGGTCAGGCAGGACCGATGTGGGAGTGCATGCCCTCGGACAGGTAGCAAATTTCAAAACGGAAAAACAGCTTGTTGAGGAATCAATTCTAAGAGGACTAAACGGGCTTCTTCCTGATGATATCGTGATAACAAAGGTGGAGGAGGTGGATTTGGATTTCAATGCCAGATACAGCGCAACAAGTCGGCTATATAAATACAGGGTCTATCTGGGCAGAACTGCGATTTTAAGAAGATATGTCTGGGAGGTTTTATATTCGTTGAATCTGGAAAGCATTCTCAAAGCTACTGAAGAAATCCAGGGGGAATATGATTTTTCTTCCTTCTGCGTGGCTGAATCGACAAAGGAGAATAATGTCTGCAAGGTAACATCAGCCACCTGGGAAAAATCAGACAATGAGTTGATATTTGTAATCGAGGCAGACAGGTTTCTTCATACCATGGTAAGAAGCCTGGTGGGAACTTTGATTGAAGTGGGGAGAGGATATTTTTCGGTTTCAGACTTTATCGATATAATGAAGGCGAAAGACAGAAAGAAAGCAGGTCCTACGGCACCAGCTTGCGGACTTTATCTGGTTGAGGTAAAATATTGAATCGAGAATGGAATCACTGGCAGGGCTAAATGCCCTGCCCTATGATTGTAGAACTATCGTCCCGCATAGGGGCGGGAATTCTCGTATGAATGTGCGTATGCACTCATACGAGCAGACGCATATCCTGCCCTGAGAAATGATTTTTGGCACTTGTGAGCGTTTGCATCACATAAACAACTTATGGAGGTTGAGAGATGAAATTCTTCATCGACACAGCAAACTTAGATGAAATAAAAGAAGCCGCCAGTATAGGGATTTTAGATGGCGTAACCACCAATCCCACCTTGCTGGCGAAAGAAAAAGGCAAAGGGGATTTCAAGACCATCCTTAAGAAAATCTGTGAGGTGGTGGATGGTCCGGTGAGCGCTGAGGTGGTGGCAACAGAAGCGGAAGGAATGGTAGGTGAGGCAGAGGAATTAGCTAAACTGCACGAAAATATCGTGATAAAAATCCCCATATGCAAGGAAGGTCTCAAGGCTATAAAGATATTAAATTCAAAGGGGATTCGAATCAACTGCACCTTGATCTTCTCCCCTATCCAAGCGCTTTTAGCCGCCAAGGCGGGGGCATCCTTTGTCAGTCCCTTTGTGGGAAGATTGGACGACGCCGGCCATGTGGGTATGGACATAGTTGAGGATATTGTGACAGTCTTCAATAATTATGAGGTCACCACCGAAATCATCGTGGCAAGCGTGAGAAATCCACTCCACGTGGTTGAAGCGGCAACAATGGGAGCAGATATTGCCACAATTCCATTCAAGGTTATTGAGCAGTTGATCAAACATCCCCTGACTGATGTGGGGATAAAAAGATTCTTAGAAGATTGGAAAAAGGTGGACAAAAGGTAATTTAAAATCCGAATGGAAAGCTAAAGCTTTCCGCTACACCTATATTCAGTGAATGTATCGGAGAGCGTAGGGACAGCCTTTGTGGCTGTCCGTATTCTGTCTAGGACAGGGACAAGCCCTGTCCCTACATGAAACTATGGTAGCGGAGATCTCAAAGTCTCCATAAAATGTTTTTAACCACTCTTGTTCAGACGAAAATAGGAATAGAAAATGATTGAGCGATACACCACTCCCCGCATGAAGTTTTTGTGGTCCGACCAGAACAAATTCCAAAAATGGCTGGATATTGAGATATTAGCCTGTGAAGCCATGGCTCATCTGGGAACTATCCCTAAGTCTGCTTTGAGCAAGATAAAGAAGAAAGCCAAGTTCGATGTTAAAAGAATCACTGAGATCGAAGAGAAGACCAAACATGATGTGGTTGCCTTTCTTACAAATTTGGCTGAAAATGTGGGAGCCGAATCTAGATATATTCATTTTGGTCTGACCTCCTCCGATATTCTGGACACCTCGCTTTCCCTTCTGATGAGGGAAGCGGGAGATCTGATCTTCCAGGATCTGGAAAAGTTAATCAGAAGTATAAAGAAAAAGGCTTATAAGTTTAAGCACACTCCCATGATGGGTAGAACTCATGGAGTTCACGCCGAACCGATAACGTTAGGCCTTAAATTTGCCCTCTGGTTTGCTGAGATCAAAAGACATATGGAACGCTTGAAAAAAGCGATTGAGACAATCTCTGTGGGAAAAATTTCCGGGGCAGTGGGCACGTTCTCCAATCTGAATCCTGAAGTGGAAGAATATGTCTGTAAAAAGCTCAAATTAAAGCCCGCTCCTATCTCCAGCCAGATAGTTCAAAGAGACCGGCATGCTGAATTTTTGACAACCTTAGCTATGATTGCAAGCTCCATAGAAAAATTTGCCACTGAGATAAGAAGCTTACAGAGGACTGAGATTCTGGAGTTGGAGGAAGGTTTCAGCAAAGGACAAAAAGGCTCCTCTGCCATGCCCCATAAAAGAAATCCCATCACCTGTGAGAGGCTCTGTGGACTGGCGCGATTGGTCAGAACCAATGCGCAGGCTTCTTTGGAGAACATAACATTGTGGCACGAAAGGGACATCTCTCATTCATCCGTGGAGAGGGTGATAATTCCGGATTCCACCATTCTGGTCGACTACATGCTGATTCAGTTCAACCGTATCATAGAGAATCTTTTGGTTTATCCCGAGAGCATGATGGCAAATCTAAATAAAACAAAAGGGATGATCTTCTCCGGGCGTTTGCTTCTGGAGCTTTCCGAAAAGACTGACTCCAAAGAGGTAGCCTACCAGATAGTCCAGGACAATGCCATGAAAGCCTGGAAGGAAAACAAAGATTTTAAGGACCTGATTAGAAACGACAAAAAAGTAATAAGATATCTGAGCAAGCAAAAGATCGAAGACTGTTTTAGTCTTGACCACTATTTAAAACACGTGGATTATATTTTTAAAAGAGTGTTTAGCAAGAAAAAGTGAATTATGTGAGGTCTTGAAAAACTACTTTAAAAGGGCAAATTGGAGTGTTCACCTTTAGGTGAACCGGGTTAAAGCTTTTTTCCTTCAAGAAGTTTTCCGCAGGATCCATAGGACAGGTCAAGCTAAAGCTTGACACTCCAGCAAAACCTTCTCCAGTTTGACTTTTTCAGAAATCTCTGTGTAATTGTAGAAAGACGATTTTAATAAAATAAGCGAAGATTTTACTTTTGTAGTTGCACGATTTATCCACAGAGTTTAGATTGAGCATTATGAAAAATAATTTAAAGAAAAAAATCGGGAAGCTGGCATCCTTGGATGTAAATAAATACGTAAGGAGGGCTAAAGGAAAGGTGGAGGAAAACGTCAAGATTAAATTGACCCTTCCTCTCCTGAAACTTCTGGGATATGATGTCCAGAAAGATATGGACTTTGAACATCACGTAAGAAATAGAAGGGCGGATATCGCGCTTTTATTTGCAGGTGTCCCTAAGCTGATCATTGAGACTAAAGATTTAGATGAAAACCTGGATCATCATGTCAATCAGGCTCTGGATTATGCTTTCAAAAAGGGTGTTGACTGGGTAGTTTTGACCAATGGAATAGAAATTCGACTTTACAAATCATATATCACTGGTGTCTCCCCAATAGACAGAAAGATATTTTTTACCAGATTAAATGAACTGCCCCAAACTTTTCTCAGCCTTAAGGAGAGAATCTCCAAACAAAACCTTCAAACTGCAGAGAAGATAATCAAGGAAGCGGAAGAGGTCAGAGAAACCGTTACTGCCAACATCCTGATAAAAGATTTAGCTGAATGCAAAAAGAGGCTTTTCCTTGATCTTTCGGATCAATTCAAGATCAGGTATAAAGATGATCAAAAATTCAAAGAGATAATTGATGCCTGGGCCGATAGAGTGAATATGAGTTTGGATGATCCAAAGCGCATCGACAAACTTTGCATGGAGGGAGCCTACACATTAATTAACCGACTTTTATTCTTAAGGATTTGCGAAGATAGAGGACATGTGAAAGCTAAATTCAATAAGGATTCGCTGAAGGAATGGCGGGCAATGGTGGAGAAGCCAAGCCGAATGTTGGGATTGGCGTTTGCGGAGATAAAAGAAAAATTTGAAGGCCTATACCAAGCACCTTTATTCGATGACATTCGTTTCGAAGATATTAAATGGAATGAGGAAGCGGTCAATTTCATTTTGAACACTTTAGGGGAACATGATTTTAGTCAGATAACTAAGGATATTTTAGGTCGAGCCTACGAACAACATATCAGTAAAAAGGAAAGAAAAGAGTTGGGTCAATTCTACACTCCTGATTTTGTGATCGACTATATATTGGACAGAGTAAGCCTCTCACCCGATAAAAAAATCTTAGACCCGGCTTGCGGATCAGGAGGATTTTTGATGAAAGCCTATGATAGGTTGAGAGATGTTTACCGCAGAGAGGGCTGGGCAGAAGAGAACATACACAGTGAGATCTTGAGCAAAAACCTTTATGGAATTGACATAAATCCTTTCGCCTCGCAATTGACGGTGATGAATCTTTTTCTGAAGGACCTGGATCATCCAACCAGCCATATAAACATAGCGGAAGGGGATTCCTTAGAAAGGCTGGAAAATTCGTTCGATTTTGATTATTTCGAGAAAGAGAGCCCCTTAAACAAGGTGACCAACTCCAATAAAAGATTTTCACATGGGATGATCTTAAAACGGACGCCTTTTGATATTGTGGTGGGAAATCCTCCTTACATCAGTTTTGGGGTCAGGGGGTCGAGAGATTTAGCTCGGAGGAAAAGAAGTCTGTTAAATCTACTGCGTGAAAAATATCCCAACTCCGCCGAATACAAAATCAGCATTTATGCCATCTTCCTTCAGAGAGGAATTGAACTATTAAAGCCGGGAGGGAAACTTGGATTTATCATTCCCGACAGCTTTCTTTTGGGCAGATATTTTTCGAAGCTGAGAAGATATATTTTAAATAACTGTGCCATTGAGGAAGTGGTTTTATTCTTGAAAGATTTTTGGAAATATGGAATTGTGGGCAGACCGGTGATAATCATCTTACGAAAAGAAACAGACGAAAAGAAAAGAAAATCGAACGAATTGATTGCAAAATTATATGCCACATCGGATGATATTAATCAGGACAAGTTCAAATCTTATTCATATCCCCAGAGCTATTTTGAAAAAATTCCCTTTAATCGATTCCGGTTGTTTTTCGATAGGGCTTCAAAAAGCTTTGTCGCCAAGATGGAAAAGAATACTATACCGCTTGGAGACGAAAATGGTATCGTTTCAATCCATGTCGGGGTTCGATCAAAAATTGGCCAAAAGAAAATTGTAAGTGAGTCCAAGAGAGGAACAAACTGGAAAAGAGGACTAATATCAGGTGGACAAGTAAAGCGATATTCACTAAACTATCAAGGGCACTTCATAAACATAGATTCAGAGATACTTTGGTCAGGGGGGTGGGATTCGAAAATAGTCTCAAGTAAAAAACTCCTACTTCGAAAAACCGGAGACAGCCTCATTGCAACTTATGACCACAAGGGCTTCTATCATTTGGATAACCTACACTCAATAGTGTTAACCGAAAAAGGATATAATTTGAAATATGTTTTAGCCATTCTTAATTCTCAGTTAATGAATCATTATTACCATCTTATCAGCCTCGAACTGGGCAGACCCATGGCACAAACTGATATAGAAACCATAGAGCAACTTCCCATAAAAAAAGCTTCCAAACAACTACAAAAAACGATAATAAAACTTGTTGATCGGATGCTCTCTCTAAACGAAAAACTCCTAAAAGCAGAAGACGGAAAGCAAGTCAAAAATCTCAAAAAAGAGATCGAAACTGTTGATGAAAAAATTGAAAAGAAGATTAAACAGATATACGGATTTGCTTAGGTTTTTTGTGAATCTTCCATATAAGTATAGCATTTTCAATAATGTAGTTTTTTGGCGAAACTAACATTTTCATTATTTAGTGATATGACAAAGGAAAGCTTAACTTTTATAGTGCCCGCTTTGGGCATCGCACTGATTCTATTTGCTGTCTGGGCGTATAGTGCTGAGATGATAATTTTCTTATTTGCTGCAATATTTCTTCTGCTTTCACTTTTTTTAGCTTTTTTCTTCAGGGACCCAGAGAGAAAAGTTCCTGATGGCGAAAACCTGATTCTTTCTTCCGCAGACGGAAAGATCATATCCGTAAAACCTTTTGACAATTTGGAGTTTGTCGGTGAAAAAGGAACTTTAGTGAGCGTCTTTATGTCAGTCTTCAATGTGCACGTCAATCGTGCTCCCATCTCCGGTAATGTGAGATATTTTAAGTATAATCCGGGCAAGTTCCATCCTGCCTTCAAAGATAAAGCTTCTTTAGAAAATGAACAGACCGAGCTGGGTTTAGAGAATGAACATGGCAAAATCATTTTGAAGCAGATAGCAGGAATCATCGCTCGAAGAATCGTGTGCAAAGTCAAGCCGGGGGATTTGGTAAAAGCAGGGCAGCGTTTTGGAATGGTCAAATTCGGCTCCCGGGTCGATCTTTTCTTACCTGAAAACGTGGAGATCAAGGTAAAGCTGAAACAGAAGGTTAAAGCTGGAGAAACTATCATAGGGGTTTTTAAAAAGTGAAAAACATTAAAGGAATCTTTCCCGGGGTCTTCACCGTAGGCAATATGTTCTGTGGCTTTGTGTCGATTCTTCACAGCTTCGATGGAGAACCAATCTTTGCTGCCTGGATGATAGTCTTAGCCGGTTTCTTCGACGCTTTAGATGGAAAGATAGCCAGATTTGCAGGATCCACCTCCCGTTTTGGGGTGGAGTTGGATTCATTGGCTGACATTCTCTCCTTCGGGATCGCACCGGCGGTTTTGTTTTACAACCTAAGAATCTATCCCCTGGGCAAATGGGGTTGGATATTGGGTTTTGTCTTTATCATGTGCGGCGCATTCCGACTGGCCCGATTCAATCTCCAGCAATCCAAATTAAAGGAAAAACTTCCCTATATGGGCTTGCCCATCCCTACAGCGGCCATAACCCTGGTGAGTTATATATTGTTCTGTAATGAAATCTGGGGAACATTGCGATTTCCCAAAGCCTTAATCACCATGATCATCGCCTTCTCCGGATTGATGGTAAGCGGGATAGAATATGAAACCTTGCCTAAGTTTTCTTTTAGCGATAGAAAAACTAAAATCAAACTCATGTATGTTTTCGTA
>Ga0315549_1002636_pt1 | contig 16817 bp, 26 predicted proteins | sample SalMarSW160200MG_FD_203101 | JGI IMG/M metagenome (GOLD analysis project Ga0315549, IMG submission 203101) | Salt marsh sediment microbial communities from the Plum Island Ecosystem LTER, Massachusetts, United States - Salt Marsh Sediment SW1601-200 ... | reverse complement strand
GACAGGAGCGTGAACGTTGTGGTATACAGAGAGGACCTAGACCCAACATGTGGAGAAAACTTCACATATCGGATTCTTTCCATCTCCACCACCGATGACGGCAGTGGTACTGCAGCCATCGACAGCACTACCATGATCGACACACACCTGTCTGTATCATATATGGATTTCTCCAATTTACTTGACAACGCCATCGTTAGTGATACCCACATAAGCATAAAAAATGGCGTGGATGTCATAGGACCCGTTACATCTGGCGGAACTGTAGATGATAAATCTGGTGTCCCCGGTCCAATCACGGAAAACGCGGAACTAAACTGGCCCTCTTCAGAAGATCTTAAAGCCTATTACTTTAATGATGTAAAGGATTTAGAACCACCTTTCCCTTACAGTGACCCTTTGAATATCGAAGGCGATAACATCATGTTAAAAGCGCTATACCGAGAGGGTGACTGGACGATTTATAATGACTCGAACACTGCAGGAACTGTTACACTAAACGGAACAGTTTACGTCACCGGTGATCTACAGGTCGGCGTGACAAATAAGGACTTCACACTCAACCTCAACAATCAGACTATTTTTGTTGAAGGTAAAGGTGCATCCGCAAAATCTATCGAAATCAAAGACAAGTGCACAATCATCGGGACAGGCTGCATTATCGCTCTGGGGGATGTTTACTTTGCCCCTAATGGCGACGCTGGCAGTGAAGATGACTTCGTACTCATTATGTCTGTTGATGGGACAACAACACTCCAACCGAGCGGCACGTTTTACGGATGTATCGCTGGGAATGTATGTGTTGAGGTAAAGTCAGGCAACAATGCTACCATTACTCATACAAGTCCGGAAGGCAAGAGCCTGGACTTCCCCATGGGCGTGATCGATGTTAATGAATTGCCGCCGGTAACCGGAGTTAGTGTCCTTTCCTGGGAAATCAGCTAGAGGGGCCAGCACAACCAACTTCTGCTGCTCATTCCTATGCTTGTCATCCTTAATAAAGGGGTATTGACAAACAATCACTTTTATGTTAGTCTTAGTCTATGCCAAATCGGAAGTTAGCATTAGCCTATAAATACTTCACAGCACCACAAGTTAGTAAGAAATTAGAGCTTAGCTTATTTCAGCTTAAGCTTCGTATAAAACACCAAGTATTACCGTCTCCCACATTCATTGATCCTGATACTGGAGTCCGCTATTTTGACGAACAGTGGTTAAGAACAGCAAAGGCCATTTTAGATAACTCGGCCCAAATCAAAGAATTAGTTGCTATCAAAGGCGAGTAAACCTGTAAGCCGAGTTCTGAGTACACTCGGCATGAAGAAATTAAAGGGCAGTAAATTGCATAGGACAGGGAGAAGGCTTTGACACTACAAGAATTATTCTCAAACGTTCCCCCACCGGATGAAAATGTGTTAAAATGCAAACCCGCATCGTCATCTTCTAAACCTCGCGGCGACCTGAAACACAGGGGCAGGGGAAAGGGGGCGAGGTCGTTGCAGGAGCAACTCTCCGCAATTGTCCTTGTTGAGGATTACTATCGGCAGGAGCTCGAACTAAAAGACCTGGCACCGGCCAGCATCGAAAAATACAAACAGCAGCTATGCTTATTCTGTGACTGGCTCGGAGAACGCCAGCCATCTGCTGAACTGGCCAAGGTATTCCTTTCTGAACTCAGGCAAAAGGGCTATAGCACAGCAAGCATTCACGCATACTATGCTGCCATAAGACCATTCCTCAAATGGCGCGGCATTGAATTCAAGCTTAGGCTTAAGAAAATAAGGCGCCTTCCACGGTATCACACAAAAGATGAGTTTGATCGCCTGATTGAAGCTATTGCCCAACGCGATGATGCCTGGGCAGCAAAGAACCAGGGACGAGACATCCTTATTGTAAAGACACTTGGCTATACCGGTCTGCGGAGGTCGGAGCTCCTCTCGCTGAAGTGTCAGGATATCAAGGGAGACTTTCTATTTATTTATCACGCAAAGGGCAACCGCGACAGGGTGGTCCCACTTATCAAAAGCCTCAAAAATGAACTGACCGATTACATCACGAAGAATAGCTTGCTGCCAGCTGATAGGTGCTTCCCAATAGGGCCAAACCGCTTGGCAAGAATGGTCAGGGAGGCTGCCGCCAGAGCTGGACTTTCTGGCATCACACCACACCAGCTCCGGCACTTCTTTGCCACCAGACTTATTGAGAAGGGAGCGGAACTTACCAAGGTGAAGGAACTTCTTGGCCATGAGGATATATCCACCACTGCCCTTTATATTGATGTGGTACCGGGGCACTTAAAACAGACAATTGATCTTTTGGAGGATTAATAATGTCAATATACAAAGGTTATCAGTACCAAGTTTCCGGACCGCTAGTAGTTACGAAAGACGGCAAGGTTCTTTCACCATCACCATCACAGAAGCTATTCAACCATTCGCCTGATGGCTTCCAGTGGGGCTATGGAGGTTCTGGACCCGCCCAGCTCGCCTTGGCGCTACTGCTGGATGCCACGAATGACCCTGAATTATCAGTCAGATTACACCAGGATTTTAAATTGGACTTTGTTTCCCATTGGGGAGAGAAGTGGGAAATAACAACGGAGCAAATCCAAAGTTGGATAAGGCATGAGCTGAATAATTGAAAAACTGGCAGGGTGAACCCAACCTCATGCTGACGATCATAGTCAGCCCTAAACCTCTGGCGAGAGTGGAACAGCAGACACCTACCCTGCCAGGAATAATGGATATTCTAATGGAATAGCAAGGGAGGAAATTATGATACTAGAAAAAGCTATCGAAATCCTAGAAGCAACACTCAAAGTTAGTATTCCGGACTTTGACCAAGATGAGCGTGATGCTATCCAGCTCGGCATCGAAGCTCTGAAAGTCTTCGATCGCAGACGCAAAGCCCACGCCGTTACTATGACGGGGCTGCTACCAGGCGAGACCGAGGAATAATGAATATTCTGAACAGAATAGATAAAAAGGGGTAGTGTATCAATTTGATTAAAGCAGCTAGTAATATTTTTGCACCGAAAAGACAAACCAAATTGCGGAATTATGTAAATGGAATTTTGCACAAAATATTACTAGCTAACTTTTTGGTGATTAGCTTTAGAGGTGCTAGTAATATTTTTAACACAAAAAGACAAAGGATTTCTTAGCGGTTTATCACCTTTGAAAATAATACACTAACAAAAAAGGAGGGGGAAAGTGAAGATTAAAACTGAGGAAAGAGTGGTAGCTGTAGAGATAGGCGAGGAAGTAGAAGTCCATTATCCTGGTGCTATTCCGCGCATTGTTAAAGAGAAAGTCCTAGCACCTTGCAGCGAGAAGCACAATGGGCACTGGTATTGCGTGACCCACCATGAGCATTTCGCAAATCAGTTCGAGAAAGGCACACATATATCCACTGGGACGCACAGGTTGGCGTGGATTTGCCACGAACATGGAATCGAGAAACCATAAGAACTGGACATTGAACATTCTAAATAGAATAGCAATGGCGAACATTAAAAACTTAATAATCCCAGCCACCTGAAAGGGCAAGCTAGCTACTTGTCCAAGTACGGAGGAAGGTTCCCAGTGTGAGCGCCAGATAGTTGGCGAACTCTCTGGAAAGCTAAAGGGTCGACGAGTTGCAACAAGAGGCACTGGCTGGGAATGTGCTGGCAATCAGCATAGGTAGATTGAGGGCTACCCAAGATGATGAGGCAAGAGCCAGCGCAGAACTGGCAGGGCTGGTTATGGCTAAGGATAGGTGCTGGCAGTTCGAGTCTGCCCGCCAGCCCTGCCACGAAATAAAATGAATATTCTTAAAAGAATATATGAAGGAGTTTAATCATGACGCATCCAAATAAAATTTTAGAAGGACTGAAAGAAAGGGGCAAAATAAACCAAGCCGATATTGATGAGGAGATATCAATAGAAGAAGCTCGGCTGAAGATTGATTTCTGGGACAAGCTACGGCTCGGGGATTATATCTGTGTTAATGGCAGATTGCATTGTCGTGTTATTGCTAAAGAACCCGAACTCCAACGATTGATAGCATGGTGTTATGCCGATATAACGAAGGGACGGAAATCAAAGGAAATTGGATTAAAGATTATCCGTGTAAACACTGAAGAATGTCGCAAGGCAGATGATGGTGATTGGGAAATTAGCTTCTGTTCAATGGCAGGATAACTAGGATTAAACATTCTCGAAAGAATATGTAGATGAAACCTTTTTACCAGGATAATTTGGCCACAATCTACAACGGTGATGCTCTTAAAATGCTGAAAGAGCTGCCAGATGAGAGCGTACAGATGTGCATGACCAGTCCTCCATATTGGGGCCTGCGCAACTACGCCGATGGCGCAAATATAGTCTGGGGCGATAACCATTGTGACCATGAGTGGGGAGAGAATATCCCCCTCCAAGGTAAATCTAATTGGGAAACATTTTTGCATAAGTATGATTCCCCTGGCAGTCATGGGGGGACTGTTGGTCATGCTTTGAAGCCACCAGTAATAAATCCAGATGGCCATGGTAACTTCTGCATAAAATGCGGTGCTTGGCGAGGGCAACTTGGGCTTGAGCCCACCCCGGAACTCTATGTTGAGCATTTGATGATGATATGCCGCGAGATCAAGAGAGTACTCCGCAAGGATGGCTCATTCTTCTTAAATATCGGGGATACTTATGTATCTGGCAAGGGTAGTTGTTTTAACCCTGGCGGTGGTGACCATTCATGGCAATCTTGGAAAGACCGAAGGCCCAATTATCCTACTGGCAGGAATGCACCAAATAGAATGTGCAAAACTATTCCTCCGAAGTGCATGGCTTGTATTCCAGAGAGGGTTCTATTTGCCATGCTTGAGGATGGCTGGATACTGCGCAACAAAATCATCTGGCATAAGAGAAATCACATGCCCGGGAGCCAGAAAGACAGGTTTAGCCAATCCTGGGAATACTTGTACTGGTTCACTAAAAACAGCAAGCCAATCCTCTGGCGCCATGAGCAGACAGGCGAGTGGCGAGACAGTGAGCCAACCAAGGAAGAAAAATATCCTCTCGGTGGTAAATACAGGCACTATGAAACAGGTGAAGTGGTATGGAGCAAGCCACCGCTAGATGAAATAGCCAATTGGGAACATTTGACCCCTGTTTGGCATGGCTTTGATTATTATTTTGAACTTGATTCGGTAAGGGTTCCTCATCTGAGTATCAAAGGATCAGGCAATAAGGAGAGAAAGATTCCTTTCTCTCACAAGGGGAATCTAGGGCATTCAATTCCCTGGAAGCCCTTCAACCTCTGGGTACGCGACATCAAACGTGGCAAGGGTGGGGTTTCTGCTCAAAGTGGGGAATTGAAGGCATCGGAGCAAGAGGTTGAAGAATATGAGTACCCTGAAAAGCACCATGGCTCCCCGATGAATAATAGGGAGATATTGCATCGCGGTAGAGATGGCAGCAAGTACGCTGATATGGATAACCCCCAGTCAATTAGAGTGCAAGGTGGACATACCGGAGACCAGATTCATCCAAAGGGCAAAAACCCCGGTGATCTTTGGAGTATTGCTACAAAGCCCTCGTCGATCAGCGTGTGTCCCAAGTGTGAAACAGTTTTCCCAAGGCTTCTCAAAATCTGCCCCCACTGCAAAGTAGAAGGCATAGTTGGCCATTTTGCCCCTTACCCCGAAGCCCTATGTATTGGCCCTATCAAAGCCAGCTCGAGGGTGGGAGATATTATCTTGGACATATTTGCCGGCGGGGGTACTACTGGCGTGGCTGCCAAAAGGTTAGGGCGCCAAGCGATACTCATTGATTGTGTTAGACCATACTGTGTGATGGCTAGATACAAATTACAAAGAGTGGAATACCAGCCTGAGATTGAATATTCTTGAAGGAATAACAAAAAGGAGGGTATCACTCTGTTTTGGGTAGGAGAAATTAAGAAGGTAAAAATGGTTAGAAAAGGATTACCGAAGAAGGGTTCAGAGATTTATATAGTCTTTGACGGTGTAATACCCGAATTAAGAGCTAGTGGTTACACTCTACAGGAAATAGGAGATAAATGTGGTGTAACAAGAGAACGCATAAGGCAGATTCTTAATCAATACTACCCAGATAATGCCCAGCGACCTAACCACTTGGTATCAAGAAATAAATTTGCAGTTCTAGTAGGTCATTCACTATATCTATTAAGCAAGATGGAGAGTGAAGGGTTATTAAGCCCTATTCGCCGAGGTTCACTTCGCCTATACCATAAAGAGGATTCGGATACAGTAAAAGCACTGATACAAGCACGGTTAGCAGCACAACGCAAACCTATCATTGAGTTAACCTGCGAGGTCTGTGGTTCCAAATTCTACCGTAAATCATACCGCATCAGAAAGAATAGCCCCGGTAGATTTTGTTCAAAAGAGTGCTTGGGGGTCTTTCTCGGCAACAATTACGGGTTTAAGGCACATCCTCAAAATATCGCGCCTTACGGAGCTAAAAGAAAATGGTGTTATGACGAGATTTATGCCCTTAGAGATAAGACAGGTTGGGGAGCCGTAAGGATAGGGCGAATGCTAGGGATTCCCCATCCCAGTGTATATGCAATACTTCAAAAAAGGAAAAAGGGCTTGTACCCCAAAATAGAAGCATGAATAGCTGATATTCCAGTAAGAATATAGGAGGGAAAGCATGGCAAGTGTATGTGTTGATATCGACCTAGACCAGTTTACCACTGGAGAGCTGATAAACGAGTTAAGGCACCGGCATAGCCTTACAAGAGATGATTTGGTCGACCTTTCCCCAAAGGAAATCATCAGGATGCTCGAACAGTTTTCCTGCCCGGACTCAATCATCAAGCAGCTTAACGAATGGGCTAATCAGCCAGTGGTAACCGTTCATAAGTTAATAGCCTGGAAAGAGTCCTGTGGAGTTACTTGACGTTCCTATCAGAATGGATAAGCAGGAGGTAACGGCATGAGTAGTCCTTTAGGTTGTCCATATAGCGAAGATGAATTAGATAGGTGGGATGGCGTAGATAACCCAATGGGGAATTTTTGTTATGAATGCGAAGAATGGGAATGTGAACACAATGCAAATGGAGATAATCCCAAGTTTTCTGGTGAGGTAACTGAGGCAAGTTTCCCATAAGTGCAGATTGACATTCCTGAAAGAATATAACGATGACAAAAAGAAAAATGAGTAAATGCCTCTCATGTGGCCGAATGGTTGAGTGGGAAAATTGGGCCAGTGGTCCAGTCTGTTATCCCTGCTACTGGGGTGCAAGGCTTCTCTACGAAATGGGCATTAGCTGTATAGATGACATCCCCATAGCATCCCGGGAGATGCTTAGCCAGCTTTTCAAGAAAGGTGGGTATCTTTGGCCAGATGAGCTAATCACAGCATGGCAGAATAAACCCTTTGAGAAGTGCGACACAAACCTATTGCGGTGGTGGTCACCACGAGGTGATTTGGGAGATAAAGGGGTTCGAGACCCAGAGTATCCTTGCCCTGATTTTGACCCGTCCCCTCTTACGCTTGGAGAGTCTCCGCAATGCCAAGGAGATGGGCATTATCTCTGCCAAGTATGCAAATATCTTATTAGAGATGACATTAAAGAGGAGGTAGGACAACTATAACATTCTATGCAGAATGTGTAGGAGGTATGAATGAGAATCAAATGTAATTTCTGTGACCGAACTACCACGCAGGGGGTCGGCGAGAGAAGTGGATTTGGTCACATAAAGGGGCGAATAGACAAAGGCAAAAACAAGCGCGAACTCAATATCTATTCATGCCCTGACCATTCCGAGGAGGCTACGAAGGCATTAGAGGCTTTCCTTATAGGGAATCATAGCTGATATTCCAGAGAGAATAACAAGAAGAGCTATATTGGACGATGAAAATTATTAGGGTGTTCCCACGAAGGACCACAATGACCCCGATAGACGACTATGCTTTTGTCGGAGATCCCCCGATGTTTTTGCCCTCGGCAGATGAAGTCCATGTTTCCTGTACCTTCACTTGGCACACGGCGAGAGCAAAGAGGCTTGCTGAAGCATGGGGGCAATACTACCCCGTGAAACTAGGTGGGCCAGTATTTGGATCACAGCACGATGGCTTTACCCCCAGTCTGTATGTCAGACAAGGTGTTACATTCACTAGCCGGGGATGCAACAATCAATGCCCGTGGTGTTTAGTACCCCACCGTGAGGGTAGGCTACGGGAGATTGAAATACAGTGCGGTAATACCGTCCAAGACAATAATCTGCTCCAATGCAACCGTGTCCATATAGCCAAAGTTATTGACATGTTGCGATCTCAACACCAAATCTGTTTCTCTGGCGGTCTTGATAGTAGGCTATTAACCGATTCAATAGCTGATGATATAAGATCATTAAGCATCCGGCATCTGTTCTTTGCCTGCGATACAAAAACGGCAATTAAAACACTTGCTCAGGCTAAACATAAACTCGCCGGTTTCAACAGGAATCAACTTAGGTGCTATGTACTATTGGCATTTAATGGGGAAACTATAAGCGAAGCACATGAACGCCTAGAGGATGTCTGGCAATTGGGGTTTATGCCTTTTGCACAACTTTACCAACCACCAGAACAGTACATTAAATACTCAAAAGATTGGCAAGACCTAGCAAGAATTTGGACGAGGCCAGCAATTTCCAAGGCTTTTATGAAATCACAGGGCAAAGGAGAAACTGAGAAACACTAAAGTTGATATTCCTTTGAGAACGTGAGGGACTATGGCTAATTATCAAGACAGGTGAGTGACACAATGATAAATGCTGATTACTTACGTGGTTATTTTGATGCACATGGATTTGCCTATTTCACTCCTACCAGGAAAGGGACACGTCCAAGTCCAAGAGTTTATTGCAAGGATAAAGATATTGCTCAGGCAAAGCGAATACATAAAGCCTTAATCGGGATGGGCTATCATCCCTTGTTTTATCAATATAATCCACATACTGGACATAGCGCTATTGAATATTACGCTATTTGGCTTGCTCGTTATCGTGAATGTGCTCAGTTTGCTAGGCAAATTGGTTCTGAAAGACCTGAAGTCCGGAAAACCCTACATAGCTTTATCGAGTTTGAGAATGAGAGACAATGAGCTAGTATCGAGATATTCTTCGGAGAATATGAAAGGAGGAAATTAAGATGGCAACTCAAGTGCTGGCAGCTTCAAATAAGTTGTCGACACCAAACATATTCAGTGAAGCTTTAATGCTGCTGAGCACTAGAAACGGCCAGGGGATGAGCGATGAGGAAGCCGAAACAGTAGCTGTGGCAATGATTCCGCTCATGCTCCTCCCCCAATACTCCGACATACCTATAGGTGAAGGATTGGAGGACTTGGCCAAGATGGTCGAGGAGTCGAAATAGAACAAACGGAGAAGATAGAGGAGCTAAAAAGGAAGATAGTTATGGTTTGCATTCAATGCCCTCATATGGATAAGAGAACTTTAACCTGCAGTGCTAAAGGGAGCCACTGCAACAGCAAAAGAGTGAAACGATGGCGGGCTCAGTTAGAGGTGCTGGAAGCCCGAATACAAAACGAAGGAGGTGATTAAATACCAATAATGACAGTACAAGAGACAAAGTTCCAAGGTATGATGTGCCTAGTCGGTAACTGGGGCATACATTGGCTCTACCATTGGGACTACTGGTACCTATTTAGTAAGGACGAGCCAATCATACCAAGCTACTACGAGAATTAACTGAGGCGAATTTCTATAAGGCACAGATGGCGAAGAGAAGCAAGCCGAGACCTGGGAGACCCTGGACAAAAAAGGATCTCGACTATCTATCAGAACATTACGGCATACTACCGGACGATGTCCTAGCCCAGCGATTAGGCCGGACAAAAGATGCCATAAAGGTAGCAGTTACACGGAAATTCAAGGAGCTGCGGCGTACAGGTACCTTCTACACAGCACGGATGCTCACATTCATCCTTGGCCGCAAAGATTCCAGGACAGTGGCACTTTGGATAAAGTACGGTTGGCTCAAGGCAACCAAGGGTCCCCCTGGGGCGGGACGAACCAAAATGTGGAACATAACCGAGGACGATATTGTCGCCCTCCTCAAGCGGCGGCCCTGGGTGGCAGATATGAGCCGGGTGGAAGAACACTACTTCCGATACATAGTGAAAGAGGAATGGAAACGGGACCCCTGGTATAGCTCAAGACAGGTGGCCCCACGCCTCGGAGTAAAAACCCGGGAGGCAGTACTCCGGTATATCCACAAGGGATGGCTGGCGGCAGAGAAGCAGCCTGGTGGCCCGGAGCACAGAGGATGGGTCATAAGGGAAAGCTCAATCCGGGCGTTTTTGAGAAACGACCCGCGCAAACAGTACAAATCTGATATGTCAAGAGCTGCTAGGATCGGCGCCAATCTGAGGTTGGGTATCCCGATAAAACTGAGCACAACCTGGCAGTTCCAATGCCCATCCTGCGGTGAGCAGGTGATAGTTACCGCTCCAGCCTGGATGCTGGGGCGGCAAGTAAAGGAAATATTTGTGGATTCTTACACAAACGGTCATTGCACCCACGGTGCGAGCTGCTCAATTCAAGCTGACTGTTCTAATACTATTGATGTTGAATTCAACCGCATGGCTTTAGCGGGAGCTAAATAGAAGGTTAAAGTATGGCTAGAAAGCAAAAGGATGTCGTCAGTTACTTTCCACACTATGCCGACGCCAGCATCAGGGATACTTTGACTGTGCTACAGAGCCGATTCGGGAATGACGGCTACGCTTTCTGGTTCAAACTTCTGGAAAAACTATCGTCGACTGAAGGCCATTTCCTTGATTGTAAGAATTCAAATACATGGCAACTTTTACTAGCCAGAACCGGCGTGGATGAAATAACTGGCGTAGAAATAATGAAATTACTTGTAGAAATGCAGGCCATTGATAATAAGCTTTGGAATTCAAAGCTAATTTGGTGCCAAAAACTCGTTGATAATGTCGCTGATGTTTATAAAAATCGGCGGCGAAAAATCCCCGAAAAGCCGATAACTACAGACAATAATCTCAATTCTACAGGCAAAAAAGTCATAACTACAGAAAGTAATCCACAAAGTAAAGTAAATAAAACTATAAAAGAAAAAGAAATATATAAAGAAAAAGAAAGAGCAATTTTCAATCACTGGAATAAACAAAACATCATTATTCACAACAAGCTGACAGATGACGTACGCAGCGTGATTGTCCGTACTCTACGGAGCTACAGCGGTGAGGAAGTCACATCAGCTATAAGCAACTATGCCAAGATTGTGCATGGCGAGGACTACTTTTTCAAATACAAGTGGACATTAAAGGAATTTCTGAAGCGAGGGATAGAAAAGTTTTTGGATTTAGAAATTGCCAAGTCCAACTTCAGAAAGGTTGAAGGAGTTAAAGGAATGACGCGTAGACGATTATCTACTGATGCGGAGATAGCTGCCAGCATCAAGGAGGCAACGACATGGCATGGAGACAAGTAATACCGGGAGTAATTGAGGGGGATCCTAGTTTGGATGAAACAGATTATAAGTCGCAAATATATTTAGAAATATCTCACCTGCCTATCGGCACGATGAAAAGCCACCGATTGAATTCTTGGGAGCATCGCGGCAATGAGACATGGTGGAAGGACATTGAGGCATTTGATAAAGGCGAGCCTAAGAAGCCCTCTCTCACGCTTTTAGGCATGGTTGGGACTGGTAAGACACACTTGGCTTTAGCCATAGGTTGGGACTGGTTGGAGCAAGGTAAGACAGTGCTCTATTACCAAGTGGCGGATTTCCTCAATACCTTGCGGGATGGATTTCAACTCGGGGCTGTAGAGAATTATTCGAAGACTATTGCTTTTGCCAAAAATTGTTCACTTTTTATTCTGGACGACTTGGGTGCTGAGAGACAAACAGATTTCGCCACCGAGCAGCTGGACCTCGTTGTTGATTATCGTTACGTAAACAGGAAGCCCCTGATTATTACGTCCAACCTTGCCATGGCTGAATTTCCTCCTAGAATAGCTGACCGGCTCAGTGAGGGTTTATTAATCCAGCTCAAAGGGGAAAGCTATAGGAAGAAGAAAAGTAGAAATTATGGCTAAATTCCGCAAATTCAAAAGAGACCTGCCCCCCTGGACCAAGACCCAGCTGCAGGAGCGGAAAAGGCGGCGCATGATGAGGGATCGCATGTTGTTCGGAATGCCGACGCCAAAGGGCACACCCCCGCGGTGCTATACCAGTGTCGGCGAGCCCGTCTTTAAGCCTATGCCACGACCTTTCTCCCTAGTTGACTTTATCATTGGGTTCTTTCGACTAATGCCATGGATGCGGAGGAGAAGACGGGAGGCAGAACTGGCCCAGGAACAGCGTTCACAGTCAATCAAAGCGAGAGGAGTGAGATAGAGAAAAATCATTACATGAAAGGAGGACAAATATGAGAGTAAGTTCAGAAAATTCGGTGTCCATGATACACCTGACGCACAACACGCTGAGACGCTGCGAGGACAAGATATTCGCACAACACGGGTTCACCACAGAGCAGTACGAAGTGCTCATGGCTATAAAACACCTCGACGCACCTGTGAGGATAACTGATGTGGCCCTGAAGTTGGTGCGAAGCACGAACAGCGTCAGCATGATAGTGGATCGCATGGTCAGAGCCGGTTTGCTCAACAGGGTGCGCGATGAAATTGACCGCAGGACAGTGCATGTGAGCATTACCAGCAAGGCGGATGAAGCCCTTAAACCGGCAGTGCTGGCAGGCCAAGAGTTTATCCAAGAAACTTTGTCGCCACTGTCACACGGGGACAAACAGAGCCTTCTCAGGGTACTTGGAGAAGTCGCTGAAGCGACGCGGGAGAAATAACACGAGTGAGCGACAACCGGCAGCAGTATAACAAGTACGCCCTGTGGCCAAAACTGAGGAAGTGGACGGTCCCGATCCATTGGGCTTTCGGCTTTGCTTTGGCATGGCTGGCCTGGCAGTGCTTCCCGGCGGCGATTATACTGCTGCTGATATTCGCCGGCTGGGAGGCCTGGAACGATTGGGCTGAAAAATCCAGAATGGGCTTCCTGGACTGGCACGAGTGCTTCCTCACCTTCTGCATCGGCTTTTTTGGCCCGGTTTTGATACTTCACTGTATCGGGATAATAACCATAAGGTGGTGGTTTTGAAGCATCTAATATTCTCAGAGGAATGGCAGATAGGTAGGTATATCTATCGAAAGATTTGTGATTGGCTAAAAGCTCTAGTAGATAAATTGTTCAGGAAATCGGAACCTGACCCTGCTCCCGGAGTGCTGACAGAACTCGATAAAAAACTTGGTCAGAAAATTCAGCAAAGGAAGGAGAGGATGGGTCGGTCTGTGGATACTAGTAAGCATGAACATAATATGCCGAAGTATCAACCCTGCCCGAAGGGGCATGGTTTGAAGAAAATAAGAGAGAAAGCGATTGTGGGAGGGGTACCCGGGGCACTCTACTATTGCAATATATGTAAAATCGAATTCTTTGTGAGGGCAAAATGAAGATTGAGATTGATATTAAGCGGGGAGTGCCAGTTTGGATTGCAGGGATAGCGTATATAGACGGTTGCTTGTATATCGGTCTTTTAGTATATGTGAAGATAACTTTCAAGAGAAAACGAAAGGAGTAATGTAATGCCAATAGAAGGAGTGAGTGACCTTGTGCGGATCCCCCGCCTGGGTAAGATACACCTTGGAGTCAAAGTCCAGTCGGAGAAATCGGCCAAACAGTATCCGAAGGCAACCGACTATTTTGTTGTGCCTGATGAAGTAGCTGCAGTCTATGGCCCGAAGCCCACTGAGCTCCAGATCATGTTTCCTGTTGATGAGCCAGAGCTTTTCGCTCAGCAATGGCTACGTGCTTACAGCATGACACAGGGTTTGGTCTGCATAGGCACTGGAGTAGAGGCCCGCCGGAAGATCGATATAGCCACTGGCACCATCGCTGACCATGAAACAAAGGACTGGGAGTGGCGAGAGATTAGCTGTGACCCACAGGAGTGCCAGGAATATCAAACAAAACGCTGCCGGCGAGTTATGAACCTCCAATTCCTTCTCCCCGAAGTCCCTGGCCTGGGCGTATATCAAATCGATACCTCTAGCTTCTATAGCATTGTCAACATCAACAGCATGATCAAGATGCTCAAGGGAATGCTGGGAAGATGTAGTATGGTGCCCCTCACCTTAACACTCGGGCCAATAGAGGTGTGCCCCCCAGGACTAACGAAAAAGACCGTCCATATTATGCACATTAAAAAGGACATCAAACTATCTCAGCTTGCCCACATTGCTCAACTGCCGCCGGCCAAAGTTTTAATACCAGAGGCTGACACAGAGGAGCCCCCTGAAGATCTCTTCCCCGAAGAAGTAATAGCAAAATCAACCAAAGCAACCAAGACAACCAAGAAGACCAAGGCAGTGCAGCCAACCGAGCCGCCGCCACCACCTGAAGATGAGGACCTCTTCTCGGAAGATATCCCGCAAGTAGACGAGCAACTGTTAAAAGGTTGGATGATCGTCAAAGGTTCAGTTAAGGGGCTTAATCTCACTGACGGCCAGGTCCGTAAATGGTGGGCCAATGTTGGCGTTGAAATAGGACTGGCTGATTTTGATAAAGCTCTACCACCAGAAAATGTTGAGCATGAAATGTTAAGCAAATTTGAGACGATGCTTGAGGCATATCGCGAAAGGATGAGGGAGAAAGAGAATAATGGTTAAGGGAATCGAACATGAAATTAAAGAGGTAGCACTCAAGGATAACCCATTCCTGCTTGGCCTTACAAACAAGGGAATGGCCTATCAGGATTATAGTCCTGAAACTATTATAAAGGTAGCAGCTCGTCTGGGCAATTATGGAGACTGGACAGCGTATTTTTTGACACCCCACACGCCATTCGGGGATGTGTTGCATTATGGCAGCAAGATGCCTGAGCAAGCTGCAAAAGAATTGTTCCCGGAGTGGGCTAAGAAAGGATTGAATTGGCGGGCGTAATTAAAGCGGAAGATTTAGTCAAGCTGATAAGGCGGAGGTACCCGCTCGACAGACCAGACGGCTTTCAAACACATGTGGTGTTGGAGCAGGTGCCTGACGGGACGGGGATGCACCAGGGGCATTGGATAGATGCAGTTGTGTTCAATCTGTGGCCTTCACATGGGCTTTTAAGGTCAGCCTTTGAGGTAAAGGTATCCCGTTCTGACTTTATCCGCGAACTGCAAAATCCCCTGAAGCACAAGTGGGCGCTGGAGTGCTTCCACGAGTTCTGGTTTGTCGCCCCCCAGGATGTGGTCCGAATAGACGAGTTGCCACCCAGCGTCGGGTGGATGTGTCCCCGTGGCAGCAAATTGGTCATTAAGAGGCACGCCGTGCAAAATCCCGAACCCAAACTGGACGACATTTTGCTGGCGGCCTTCATGAGGGCAGCCGCCAAGGAAATAGGCAGGGTGAGCCGCACCACAGCCAAAGATATACTGGATGGCAGTGAGGATTACCGCATCGCTAAGATTTACAAGGAAACAGTGACCACATTCATAAACCAGAGGGGCGCCAGGAAATACCGGGATTCTTCCAACCCAGAGGAACTGCTGGAGTGGCTGAGCGAGGCCACTATGGACAACCAGCTAAAGGAGGACAGGGAACACTTACTGGATATTGCGTCCCGCTTCCAAAGAGAGGTCGTGTGCCTACTGAACCTCTTTTTGATCATAGCCAACAAAAGCCTGCTTGCCCGGGACGAACTGGGCAAGCACATCGTTAGTGCATATGGGGGAGATGATCAAGAAAATGTTGAAGCACTGAAAAAATACGCCAAAAACACTAAGTCCCTCGATACCCAAAAACGCTATGCCGAGTTGGTGGAACTAATATTGAATTGGGACAGGGAGCTCAAAGGGCCGGGGAGTGCAGCATGATACAGACAAATATACCCTGCCGGCACTGCGGCGAGCCTATGATAGAGATCAGGGTCGGCAGATACTACAGAATTGAATGTAATAATGGCGAATGCCTGCTTTTCAGAGAGGGTCAGGGCAGCAGGGAACAACAGATAGACCTAACGCCGATAATGGCTTCCATGCCGGCTCCTCTCCCCAACACTGTCTCACCGCCGAGGGGCCGCCTTATATCGGGGAAAAAGGCCAGGAAAAATACAATACGCAGGAAAGGGTTGGATTATGCCAGAAAGACATTATAAAAAACAGTAAAGGAGGACCATGAATACAGAGTTGTCAAAAGCATTAAATAAAAATAGGAGAAAGAAATTCCCAGGCCTCAATCTAACAGCAGAGGATATGTGCCAAATTACGATCACCACTTTATCCGGTCTGGCAGGATTCCTGCGCAAGCGCACCAGTTTTAACAGCGCTCGCCTTTTTAAGTATGCGAGCGAAGCCGTCGGAGACTTTTTGACCGAAAAGGAGGGCTAGATGGGGCTGAACAAGCAAAAAGGCAATATGTACCCCTGGTTGACTAACACCTACAATGTTATCAAAGGGAAATGCCCTCATGCGTGTCCATACTGTTACTGTAAACGCTATTATAATGAAGCGCATCCTCAGCCCGAACTCCATTTTGATGAAAAAGAACTAAAGGTCGATTTAGGAGAGGGCAATTTCATATTTGTGGGGAGCTCATGCGACATGTGGGCAGAGAGGATTCCTAGTGTATGGATAGAGCTGGTCCTGGAAAAGTGCCGGGCGCATTTCAATCGCTATCTTTTTCAATCCAAGAACCCGGAACGTTTTCACGCTTATGCTTTGCTCTTCCCCCTGCACAGTGTTTTTGGCACGACTATTGAAA
>Ga0315549_1002630_pt1 | contig 16832 bp, 8 predicted proteins | sample SalMarSW160200MG_FD_203101 | JGI IMG/M metagenome (GOLD analysis project Ga0315549, IMG submission 203101) | Salt marsh sediment microbial communities from the Plum Island Ecosystem LTER, Massachusetts, United States - Salt Marsh Sediment SW1601-200 ... | reverse complement strand
CATGTTCGGCGATATTGTTGTTGACCGTGCTGTCGAGAATTGAGACCTCTGAGTTAGTGCCGTTCCAGTATAGAGCACCTCCGAATCCGTACAGCGCCTCGTTCTTGATGAATCGACTCCTGTTAATTGCTATGTTGCTGTCATTTTCGATGTAGTAGTAGTACACGTATTGACCGGAGACAGGGTCATAATACCCGGTGTATTCGAGTTGTCCGCCGGCATACACTGCGCCGCCCCAGCCGCTCATAGCTGAATTGCCTATGAATCTGCTGTTATTGATTTCTACTGTACCCCTCGTGGGCCAGTACAGCGCGCCTCCGTAGCCTCTGGCAATATTATCAACGTAGTTACAGTCGTTAGCTTCCATCACAACAGAATACTCATCCGCAGATAACCTGCCAAAATACTGAGCGGCTCCATAGTAGCCTGAGTTGCCAATGAATTGACAGTTGAGCATCCGGAGCTTAGCCAGTGCGTAGTAGTACTCACCCCCGCCATTATATAATCCATATATTCCCAGCGCTAAGTCCGTTTGACGTCCTGTCGAACTGTAGCTTACTATGTAGTTATTAAAGTCGGCTGCACAGTTGGCATCATAGTAATTGGCTCCGCCAAGGCCGGAAATGGGGCTTCCCAAACCGCCGCCATCTGGTCCATCCGGGCCGTCCTGGCCGTTGTTATTGCCGCCGCTTCCGCCGGGGCCGCCGGGACCGCCGTCTGGAGAGGGAAGGCCGGAGCCGCCCCGGCCGCCTGCGCCGCCATCGCCGCCGCGGGCATCTCCTGCACCGTTGCCGCCGCTGCCGCCGGGGCCGCCGCTGCCGGCAGTATATGAAGCAGGCGTTGGTGCAGAAGTGTCAGTGTAACAGTAACTGATTGTGGTATCCGTAACGGTCGTATTACAGTCTCGGCCGTAGAATATAGCACCGGCCCAGGAATGCTCACCGTTGGGGCCCATGCTGCCGCCGTATCCGCCGTTGCCGCCTCTGCCGCCGACTCCGTCTTCGCCATCGACGCCATCCTGACCATCGGGATTGCCTGTACCGCCGGCACCACCTGCGCCAGCAGCCGCACCATTACCGCCGTTGCCGCCGTTGCCGGCCTCTCCGCCGGGTGCGCCAAGCCCCTGGTTGGTCCAGCAGTTGGTAATTTTAAGGAACCGAATTGTCGGCTTGCAGCCGGAACCGAAATATATCGCACCTCCTATGGCTTCTCCGGCCTGACCGCCGTTACCGCCTCTTCCACCTCTTCCGCCTGGGCCTCCTGCTCCGCCGGCACCGCCGTCGCCGCCGTCGCCGCCGGCTCCCTGTGCGCCGCCGTTGTAACCCGGTCCTCCATTCTGGCCAGCTTGGCCGGGTTGTCCGGCTTGGCCATTGCCGCCATTCTGACCGTCCTGAGCCTGCCCGCCGTATCCGGCATAGCCGCCGATGGCCTGGCAATTGATGATTGTAACATTCGTGATGAGCGGAGCGCTATTGTAGTCAAAGTACATTGCACCGCCATAAGCATCACCGCCGTTGCCGCCATCGAAGCCGTTAGCGCCGGGAAAGCCTCTCCAGCCGACCATGCCGGGAAGACCGGGCAGACCATCCTGACCGTCTATGCCGTCTATCGGCAGGTTCGGTTCAGCATAGAACAGCTCGAAGGCAAAGTCCATCTCATCCGGAAGCCCGGGCACACCATTAGAGTCGATAGCTTCAAAGGTATTGTCTAACAGGTTTATACGTACTGCACCTGCCGTATCCGGTACCACTTCATGGGTCTCCCAGCCCCACTGTTGGTTTGTCGGAGGCGCATCATAAAGTGCCTGAAGACCGAGCCAGTAGATTCCATTGTTATCCGGTTGGTACCAGTAATTATTTGGATCAAGTGTAAGGTCGAACTGAAACTTACTTAGTCTCACCGCACCAGGTTCTTCCCAATTAGGATCTCGCCTGTCCATTTCCCAACCATACCAGCTAACCGTGTAATCATTGTTGGTGATAGTGATATCGTGTGCGATTTGACCTGGGCGACCGTTGGGAAAGGCAGGGTCATTAAGTTCGTTCGACCAGATAATTATCCGGAAGCGTTCCGGGAATCCACTTGGAACATCCCCCCTGCCGCCGCTGTAGCCCCGTAGTGAGCCCCACCAGCGAATATCCGTTATCGGCAGATTGCTGTCACAGACAAAATCATCAGCTAACATTATGGCTCTTGGCGGAAACTCTTCACTTTCTTCCGGCCAGCCCAGGTAATAGTCCGGCTGCATTTCATTATAAAGTACAGGTGTCTGCGACCACTTGGTTATTCTAACAAGCTCATTGGGCTCGGGCGCATTCGGGTCGGGCAGTGGGTCGATTGGGGGCAGTGGATCCGGAGGGTCCGGGGGGCCATCGAGAGGGTCAAAAATATAAGCGCCATCCTGTCCCCTGCCGCCGCGGGCGACAACATCTCTGATAACTAAATGTGACAGAGTTGGGCTGCTGCCGTTCATACATTGTATCGCACCGCCGAAAGTATTAGGGCCGTCTATTCCGACACCGTTATCTGCATCACCCCAGGGGTCACCCGGGCCCGGGTCACCACCGCCTTGTAGAGTGAAGCCGTCAACTACCGAATCTCGCTTTTCATCGCTTCGGAAGATAAAGGCTGGGCCGCCGTTGCCCGAACCGCAATTAATGATTGTAGCGGCAACGCAACAGGGGTCATCCGGATGTTCGCTGGCGATGGTAATTGCTTTACCCATAAAATCACCACCACCGTAAGTACCGGCCGCGACAACAATTTTATCCCCGTGGTCGTAGGCTGCTGAGATTGCTCCCTGGATAGAGGTATATTGCCCCGGTACATAGAAACTCTGTGGTTGCCGGAACGAGACGGTAACATCGTTGTCATCGTTCATTGTTATGGTGTTCGTATTGGACCACAACGAGTCATCATCGGTTTGGGACCACCTATCAACGATGTAGTTAAGGTCGGGATTTGCAGTAAGTTTTACGACAGTGCCTTCGGCAAAGTATTCGCCTCTTCTGTAATGTGGCGAAATGGTTCCGTAGCCGCCGAGAACATCGGTACGCAGCAAATAGAAAGGAATCGCCTCGAATTCAACCGTGACGTTGACGTCGGTAATCATAGTAATAGTATTGTTTACATCGGTGGATGAGTCATCGTCGGTGCCGGTCCAGGCCTTAACTCGATAGTTCGGGTCAGGGATTGCTGTGAGTTGTATTTCTGAGTATTTCGGATGGGGCCCGCTTTTATGATAGAGAGAACCATTACCGCCGACGACGCTGGAGTTTAGCTGGAGCCATTCGATTTCTGCAGGCGGATAGTGAGCACCCATATCAATGCCATTAACATCCAATGTGTTGGCGTCGTTGACATCACCATCCGTCCTTGTGGTATATTTCGACAATAGCAGTTTCATGATAAAATTCGTATTGGGGTCACCGGCATCCACACAGGGACTGTCAAATAACTGTCCAGCGGCGATTTGGCTGAGATAGAAGTCGCCTCTCGGTCCGGTTACAAATAATGGATTCGAATGGGAATTGCCTGTTCCGGGGTCATTATCCTGAATGCAGGAGTACGTGGCGCTGCATCCGGAAAGGTCATCACCATTGCCCCAGATGATACAGTTTTTAATTGTAGGCAAAGAGCTTTGGTCGGCAAGAATGCCGCCGCCGGCTGCTGCCTCGTTGTATACAATGGTGCAGTTCGTAATAGTCGGTGAAGAGAGCTCGCAATCGATTCCGCCGCTCTGGTAGATTGCCGAATTGTTGATAATGAAACAATTGAAGATGGTCGGGGATGAATAATAGCATGCTATCCCGCCGCCGACATTATTTGCAAAATTGTTGGTGATAGTAGAGTTGGAAATCGTGGGAGAAGCCTGCTCACAATTGATACCGCCTCCGATACCGGTCTGGTCGAAGGTTTGGTTGTTGGTAATGATGCAGTTTGTGATATTAGGCGAAGCGTAATAGCAATCGATTCCGCCGCCGTAGTACACTGCGGTATTATTAATAATATTACAGTCTGAAATTGCCGGTGACGAACCATCGCATTCGATACCCCCGCCGTACGGAGCATAGCCTCCGGTGATTGTGAATCCTTTTAATACGGTATTGTTAACTTCTCCGCTGCGGAAAGTTACAACTGAGCCGGCTTTGTTACCAAATATAATAGTACTGTCACGGTTGATATTCGGGTCGTTGTAGTTGTAAACGTTGCCGCTGCGAAGTGTTATTTTCTTGCCGAGGAAATCAATATTTTCAGAGTACATACCGGTATCGGCTATTAGTTCGTCGCTGTTTGCGGCATCATCTATTGCTGCCTGAATGGTTGTCCAGAATGTATTTGGGTCGTTGGAGTCGTATGGTATCGACGTATTCACTACCAGGTCGCCGATTTCCGGCAGGTTTAACGCATTGAAGATGTTCAGCCGGCCGCCGGTAACACAAAAATCCTGTAAATCAGCAAGCCAATCAACAGCCATTGGATGAAGGAGCATTTCCCTGACTTCGGTATGTGTCAAATTCGGGTCAGTCGACCATAGCAGCGCAGCGGCACCTGCCACATGAGAGGCGGCCATAGATGTGCCCTGGAGGAATCGATAGTCGCCGTTCAGGTCGCAGGAATATATACCCCTGTAATCCCATGGATATTCCTGTGCCCCTCCCGGAGCGGCGATATCGACCGAAGTTGCGCCATAATTAGAATAGTAGGCGATGTTATCTTCGCCGTCTGTGGCCATTACGGAAATGATGTTATCCAGGTCGTAGCTTGCAGGGTACACATCAGTGATGTCATTATCATTGCTGTCGTTACCTGCAGCGGCTACAAAAAGTATACCGTTTGCATCAGCAGCGTCAATCGCATCATAAAGAGCCTGTGAAAATTCAGGACTTCCCCAAGATGAATTTATGATATTGGCACCATTGCGTGCGGCATACTCAATACCTGCAATAGCATCACTTAACAAAAGCTCTTCCGTGTTATCGGCGACGGCTTTCAGGCTCATAATACTGACATCCCAGCAGACGCCTGTGATGCCTAAATTGTTATTACCAACAGCGCCGATAGTACCTGCGATGGCGGTACCATGACCAAAGGAATCCATAGGGTCATTATCGCCATCATCTGTGTCGTTTATGTCAGCACCGGCAAAGTCATAGCCATAGATGTCGTCTATATAGCCATTGCCATCGTCGTCTGTGGCGTCAAAATCATTCACGTCCACAACACCTAATGGCGGCTTGTCCTCACCGGGATTTATCCACATATTATCCGTTAGGTCGGGGTGATTATAGTCAACGCCGGAATCAATAACTGCTACAATGATATTGGGGTCGCCCGTTTCTATATCCCAGGCTTCAGGAGCGTCGATGTCGGCATCAATAATTCCACCCATATATCCTTCGTTGTGCAGACCCCATAGAAACATGAAATAGGGGTCATTAGGAATTGCGAAGAACTTAAGTTTGTAGTTCGGCTCAGCATACAGGATGTCAGCGGACCATCTGAAATGTGAAAGAGCATCCAAAACTGTGACGTGCTCAGGCAGTTTTATCAAAGTCAGGCCGGGAACAATACGGTCAAACTCTTTATGCACAGCAGCGCCGGGAACGGCTGAATTCGAAATTATATTTTTTACTGCACGATTCGTCAGCGGACCGAGTATCTTCCTGCGAACCGGTGACTGAGGCCCTGTGTCGACGAAACGAACGATTAACTCTCCCTGCCTGCAAGGAGGTAACCAATCACGGCCTTGTGCAAAAAGTTCACCGGGCAAATCAGACGCCTGGGCAGAAGTTAGTTGTGCACATACAAAGATTAGGACTCCGAAAGCGAATAAATAAGCTCTGAGCCCCCTTAATAACCAAACCCGAAACCTTTTGGTTCCAGGTCCTGTAGAAATCTGTGGCTTCACTTTATATTCCTCGGAAATGCGTTACATTGAGTTTCGTATATTTATCGTATTGCGCTGTGTTGTCGCAATACGCGTCACATTTCTCACATCACGACGAATTTAGATTTTACCTTCTAATGCGGCAATGGCTTCCTGTTCACGTTCCTCCTGCAAAATAATGGTCGGTTTGACAAGTATCAGCAGTATCTTATGGTCCTTGACCTTGGTGCGATTAGTAAATGCCCTTCCGAGTATAGGTATCTTGCTCAATATCGGTACACCGGCTTCTTTTATGATTTCGGCTGATATTTTCTGACCACCCAAAAGTAACGTTCCTCCGTCCGGTATACTTACACGGGTTTGGACACTTGACATTTCTGTCTCGGGAACTTCTATACGATACTGAACCCGTTCCGTAGCTGTTCCTGCTTGTCCTGGTATAACCGCTTCAACCTCATGGGTTTTCAAACGGAGTAAATCCTGCAGGTAAGTAATTATATTAAGCAAAACGTACTTTTTATCCGGACTGATAGTAGGTGTAATAGTAAGTGTAGTGCCGGCCGGAATACGCTGCACGTTCTGTAATACACTGGAGGAGCCGCCATAGTTACCACCGGTTGTACCGTAGGGACTATAGCCGGCACCACCCACACCACTACTACCAAGAACGGTCGGCGGCAGCGCGTAGGAGATGTCTCTTTGAATCTGGAACGTCGCAGACTCTCCACTGAGAACAGTAATTTTCGGAGCAGTAAGTGTCGCCGCATCGGTATGGGCCTGTGTAGCTCTGACAAGAAATTCGACCTGTAGGTCATCAAGCCAGGTGCCATAGCCGGCATACCCACTAAGACCGGCGCCGCCTATCTCCAATCCGGATTGAATACCGGATAAACTGCCCGGCACCTTTGTCACTTCCGGGACAACCGCACCTAAGGAGCCTTGTCTGAAATTTATCGGCGTCAACTTACCACCAAAGTCGTATGTAAAGTCTAAATCAAGACCGATATCCTCGAGGAAGTTCTCGGTGACCACCAGGAATCTGGTCTCGATTGCAACCTGATGCCCAAGGGACTTGCGCATCTCATTGAGCAATGTTTCGATCTCTTTATGAATGTCACGTGACTGCAGTATTATAAGTTTTTTGTTTTCATAAATTGTTATCGTACCCTCACCACCGGCGTCCCACCAACTGTCCGGGTCGACTGTGTCCTGGACAAGTGTGATGAGATTATCTGCCCGGTATTCTCTGTCGTAATCATATATACCCATCATACCCCCCATGCCTCCGCCCATGCCTCCGCCGTAGCCGCCCATGCCGCCGCCCATGCCGCCGCCGTAGCCGCCCATGCCGCCGCCCATGCCGCCGCCGTAGCCGCCGCCGTAGCCGCCGCCGCCGTAGCCACCGCCGCTCATACCGCCGTATCCGCCGCCGCCGTAGCCACCGCCGCCGTAGCCGCCCATGCCACCGCCGCCGTAGCCGCCCATGCCACCGCCGCCGTAGCCGCCCCCGCCCATGCCACCACCCCCGTAGCCGCCCATGCCACCGCCGTAGCCGCCCATGCCACCGCCGCCATAGCCGCCGCCCATTCCGCCGCCCATCATACCCATGCCAAGCATGCCCATCCGGAACTGAGCCGGCTGGCCAAGCAAGTCGGTTACATCATAAACCCTTGTTACCATTTTGCTTGGCAGAGAATCTACTGTTGCTATAGTGATTACTCCATTCTGGACGACATAGTCGAGATCTACGAAGCCGCCCGAAACCGCTTTTAACAAATTCTCCAGTCCGGTACCGAGCCGAATTGCCGGTATCCCATCCATATTTATCGGTGTATCCGGCTCAATAGTGGCTGACTCAGACAAGTCACGCCAGAGGACAACTATCTTCAAGGGTGGTTCAACAGAATTCTTTAATTCTTCTATGGCTTCGCTTAAAGTCATTACCGGTGTTAGTGCTGAAAGGTCGACAACCTCATCTAACTGTGTGTAGGCTTCTTTATCAGCCTCTTCCAGGCCGAGTGGCTCTTCCGGTTTGCGCGTTGGTTTGGCGATAATTTCCCGCCAATTCTTTGGGTAAGTCATTTCTTCAGGATGTGGTATTCCGGCCTCGTCGGTTTTGCGCAAAAGATCAGCTCTTGCTTTATTTCTTTCCCTCTCCACCTCCAGTTGTTTACGGATGTTAATTGTATCCTCAAGCGTCTGTTTTAATAACAGCGCGTTGTTATTCATTGGGTCCAGCGCAAGTAAACTGTCCAACTGACCAAGGGCTTCCTCATAGCGCATCTGTGCCTGACAGGACATCGCATTCTCCATCAGCTCGGCTATTCTTCTATTTCGGTCAGTTTCCATTTGCGTTTTCCGCTCTTTTGCCGCCTCCATTGCCGCTATGCGCTTCTCCTGGTCCAGGAGCTTGTCTCTCTGTTCTTTTCTGAGGACTATATCATCGCTAAGCTCCTGCAGTTTTGAGTCGTATTGCTTGAAGAGGATTTCTCCGAGGTCCATTTGGTTTCCATAGACGGTCCTCTTGGCCGACTCAACCACTTCCCGGGCCTTGTCGAATTCGTTTTGAACCAAGTAGTTTTGTGCTTTAGCTGCAGCATCATTAACGACTATATTAGTATAACTTCTCCGAACATCTCTTTTGCGATTGACTTTTTGAATATAGCTAAGTCCCGTATCTGTCGTCGACTGGGCGGAAACAACAGGTTTGTTTTGTTGTTGAACTGTAACAGTCACCGTGGGAGGTTTCTCGGATTCGGGGCTTGTTTTTGATTTTTCAGAAATCAATCTTAGATAATCCTGGGGTGTTTGCCCCGCCGGTGCTATTAATAGACCGCTCTGTGCTACTTTAATGAAGCCTTTACGTGCCTCATCAAGCCGACCGGCATTATACAATTCCACGCTGTGTGTATACAGATTAACGATTTCCTGACCCTGTTCTCTCGGCTTTTCTGTCGGTGTCTTATCTAACTTCCCAAGCCCTTCTGTGATTTGTTTGCGCTCTGCCTCCGTCAGGAACTTATTGTCCTTGACGTTTTCAAGATGTGTTTTGGCCTTTGTTAGTTCGCCCTGCTCAATCAATTTATCAGCCGTTTGAATATGCTGTAAGATGCGTTGCCTCTCAAGCACAGCAACGTGTGTTTCTTCTATGAGTTTATTGAGTTTCTTTTGCTCCTCGGCAGTTAAATATCCCTGGTAGTCCTTTGCCCGAAGGAAGGATTGCTCTGCAGCCTTGAAGAAGCTTCTTTTGTATTGTTCCGTCCCTACTTGAATCCACTTTTGAGCAACCTGGCGGACTACCTTCTTCTGCTCCTCATTGTTATTAGCCTGAGAGAGAGCGGCCTTTGGCAGAAATGTTGTCATTAACAGCACCAATGCCAAAATGATAATGGGGGACCTTTCAACGAGATGCTCTGTCAAATATTTTGCTTTGAACATAAAGACCTCCTGCCCGGGAAAAGAAATACCTTCCTCCGGAAAACATTTCAAGTTAACTTCAGTCCAACAAAAGTTATACAGCCTCCAATTAAGAGAGGTTAGACTAACAACACCAGTTTATAAAGAAATGTGTGTTTTTGCAAGCGAAAATTTGATTTATGAGCGTTTGGCCGATAATATATTAGATTTATTTCGCCAAACTGAAAAGTATAAATAGGAAACCTGGGAAAAATAGATGGCAAAAAAACCGTCTTTTTTTGGCACAATTGGGCTTTCTGAAAAAAGTGGCCAAAAAGATGCAAAAAATACAAATACGTAAAAAATTATGGCACTAAATCCATTGATTTTGGCAGTTGAAACGTCCGGCAGGCTCGGTTCTGTCGCTATCGCAGTTGGTCGGCAAATTCTGGCTGAAACCGTATTCTCCGGCCCAATGAGGCATAGTTCAGAGATTTTCCCTGCTATCTGTAGCCTGCTAAAACGTTTCGGAAAAAACCCAAAACATATCGAGCATATCTATATATCTGTCGGGCCGGGCAGTTTCACAGGGCTGAGAATCGCTGTAAGTATCGCAAAAATAATGCACTTGGCGAACAATGTGAAGATCGAAGCGGTTGACACATTGGACGTTATTGCAGCCAATGCAGACGATTATATAAGGCAGGAAAAGACCGAAGTTGAGCATATTGCCGTCATTCTCGATGCGAAGCGCGGCCAATTTTATACCGCCGGATACAAATTCACGAGTGAAGGAACTTGGAAAAAGGTTTTTCCGGATTCACTGATGACTTCTTCTCAATTCCTTGACCGATTCGCCGGCAAAGCCAAACCCGTATGGCTGCTTGGGGAGGGCCTGGTTTACTATACAGATAAATTCAAGGCCGAGGGCATTTACTTTCTGGACAAGCGATACTGGAATCCAAGAGCGGAAAAGGTTCACATGCTCGGCTGGAAGATGGCCTGCGCCGACCAATTTGCCGACCCTATAACATTACAGCCGAAGTACCTGCGCAAGCCGGAGGTCAAAGGGAGGTAGGGTACATGTCCTATTTAGTAGGTAAAAACCTGCTTCTTTTGCTTGCAGGATTACGCGGGTAGTTCATGGGAACTGTGGAATACCGCTTTCGGGTCTGTTGCCTAACACGAATCGTTGCGTTTGAGATTTCCGCGGCCACCTTCGGCGGCCTCGCAATGACATATAAACGTGCCTTATGTCATTTCGGGCCGTCCCGATTTATCAGGACAACGAAGTCCGCCTATGGCGGATTTGGCAACAGGACCTTTCGCGGAAATGACAAAGGTGTAGTAGACGTTATTAACAGAGAAACCACAGCTAACGGTCCAAAAATCTACCTACAATCTCGACATGCACCAAATAACGAGATAGTTCTTGTATTTGCAGGCTGTTATGTGTATAATTAAGTCATAAGGTTGTTTGGATCAGTACAATGAATCATCGAAAACTACAATTTGAATTCGGCAACATGCCTTTTGCAGGTGGGTTAAAGAAAGTTATTTGTTTACTTGCGGCAGTTGTTATCCTTATTTTTAGCGGCCAGCCAATCTATGGACGTAAGTCGTGCCATAGGGTTAAGAATATCATCGTTATGATTTCAGATGGCTGTGGCTATAACCATGTTGATGCTGCAAGCCTTTATCAATATGGGCGAACCGGCGTCCAGGTTTATGAACAGTTCCCCGTAAGGTTAGGAATGAGCACGTACGCTGCCGGACAAACCTATAAGCCTGGTCTTGCTTGGAAGTACTTCAACTATGTATCTGACAGCACGGGCTACACAGATTCTGCGGCTGCCGCGACTGCAATGTCGACAGGCGTCAAGACATACAAAGAAGCAATCGGAGTTGACCTTGACAGACACCTGCTTACACATATCGTTGAGGTTGCTGAGCAGAAAGGAAAGGCGACAGGTGTAATAACATCCGTACAGCTCAGCCATGCCACACCTGCCGGCTTCGTTGCTCACAATGAGAGCCGCAATAACTATGAGCAAATTGCCAAACAAATGATCTACAAAAGCTGCCTTGAAGTTATAATGGGCTGTGGACATCCTTACTACGATGATGACGGAATGCCGATTACGAATAAGAAGAAAGAATATAAATATGTGGGCGGCGAGAGTATCTGGGATGACCTTAAGGATGGCTCTGTTACCGGCTCCGATGCTGATGGTGATGGCAAGCCCGATGAATGGGTGGTTATAGACAGTCGCGTTGATTTTCAGGCTATGATGGTTGGCCCTACTCCCAAAAGGGTCATAGGAATTCCCAGGAAGCACACCACTTTGCAGCATGCGCGGGGTGGTGACAAAAAGGCCGAGCCTTTTGCTGTTCCTTATAATGGGGATGTACCAACACTTGCAGAAATGACGAAAGCGGCACTAAATGTGCTGGATAACGACACCGACGGTTTTTTCCTGATGATTGAGGGCGGTGCAATTGATTGGGCAAGCCATAATAATCAGATTGGCCGGCTCATTGAAGAGCAAATCGATTTCAACAAGGCTGTGGAAGCGGTACTCCAGTGGATAGTATTGAACAGCAGTTGGAGTCAGACACTTCTAATCGTTACAGCGGACCATGAATGTGGTTATCTGACCGGGCCGAAATCCGGTATATCTCAAAATGGGCCTGTCTGGAATCCTCTCATTGGTAGAGGTATTGGAAAGGTTCCGGATGTGGAATGGCACAGCACAAAGCATACGAACGCGCTTATTCCGTTCTATGCCAGAGGGGCCGGTTCGCAGCTTTTCAAGCGGAGGGCACAAAATCGTGATACTGTCCGTAGTTTTTATCTCGACAACACATCCATCGCAAAAGTCGTTTTTTCTTTGCTTGGACATCAGAATGCCGATGAGAATTAAGTGATTTTCTTGCTCGAATGATGATTCGCTTAAAGTGACATAGAGAAGAAAGCTCACTCTATCAAAAAGAATATTATTTCATCTTCTTAAGGACGGTCTATGTTTATTATCCTGGCTGCAAAAGTAATCAGGGAAAGTATACTTATCGCCGCCATGAAGATTTACAAGGCTGTTATGACGCACAAGAAGATTATCCATCGTTCCCCCATACAAATCAAATATGCTAAAATCGAGAGCACCTAACTGAAACACATCATTAACATTACTCATTATACCAAAAAGTAGTCCATAAAATCAAGTAATATAGCTCTTTGAATCACTAATTGATTGTACTAACTTTCCCAGCCACAAAAACAACTGTGGCAACTACTGGTTTTTTGAAATATATTCAGTTTTTTCGACCCAAAATGATGTTATTGCGAATGCGATTATTCCTCAGATAGTAAGCAGAACAAAAGATAACGATCAAAACTACCGCACAAGTGCAATTAACAGGTCTTTATTGATATGAGTTTTGCAAGATGTCTATTCAACAATAGCCAGCCAGTTTTCGGTAAAGTCTTGCAAATCTAAGAAGTCAACATTCGTGTCGCAGTTAAGGTCGGCAGCGCAACTATTGCACCCGGTTTCCATCCAGTATGCAGCTAACGTCGAATAGTCAGCGAAGTCCACACCATTGTCGCCGTCAACATTACCGACAATGACGTTGGTCAGGTATGTTTTGCAGCCGAGAGTTCCGTCCTCTCCATCGGGAACAGGGTCCGTGTGTGAGAAACCATCACCGTTGTCATCGTATTGAGGGATTTCATCAAGGTGGTCATTGCCGGCTGCATAATTGAATGCTTCCCGCATACTGACATAGCCGTTCGCATTATAATCTGCGTCCACCGGATTGCCATATTCGTTCTGCCCATGAAGAGCGGCAACGAAGCCGCGAATAAAAACATTGCCCCAGGAGACGGCTTCCTCTATCGTTGCGGTACAAATAACGCGATTGGGCGCAGTAAGGTCCTCAACCATGCCGCCGGAAAAACAAGGCTCAGCAACTATCGTAATTCGTGCTGCCGATAATAAGTTAACAAGGTCGGCCAGGTCATCGTCGTAGAGATTTCCCGCGTATAAACATATTGCCTCGTCCACGCTGACCACATCATTCGAATCGCCGTCCTGGTTTACATCCATCCAGTCGAAAAGACCGGCGTTATCTTCGTCGCAGCCGTCAATCTCCAAGTCCCCTCCCGTATATCCAAGGTCAATGCACAACTTGCCCTGGTTTCCTTCGTCGAAGAGCTGAAACGGGCGTCCGTCAACGGGAAGCTGTGTGTTCATGTTGTTGTAGTTGTCTTCCAGCTTGTCGATTTTTCCCCAATCGTCCTCATCGAATTCACCGGTAGTTTGGTTATATGGTAGATTGCCGTCGTTGTCAAAATCGAATACCTCACCAATAGCTGTGTTAATGTATCCATCCTGATTTGCATCTCCGAGGGCATAGTCTAAGAGATACTCAATATAGATGTCATCATCCGATACTGTGCTGTTGATGTCTTCGATATACACGTTGTCTAATGTAGAGACAAACTTGTTCCGGTAGAAATGATATCCTCTGCCAGAGTAGTACTTTCTGCGTACCTTCCATACATTCATTCCATGGTTGCAGCGGTAGTCACCACCCGTGAAGAGGCTGCGTAGTTGAAAATCGGCCTCGTTAAAGTCCGGCTCATCACCTGGGTCAACCGACGCCCTGCCGTCCATATACCCCAGGTACTGTCCCCCCTGACTCAAAGGCCCGTTATAGCCGCGGCCGTGGTCGGTAATCCAGATAAAAACCTCATCATCTTCATCAACATTGGATGCAAGCTTATTGAAAACTATCTGTAAATTTTCGTATGTAGCCGAATAGTCAATCATTCCATCGGGATTGCCTCCTGTGGGATCCTTCCCGTTATGGTTAAGCAAATAGATATCCGGCGGCGAGAAGCCATAACCATCAGTAAGCATATCATAGGCCAGTTCGACATCCGTCCAAAAACGGGTTTCGGAGCCGCCGTTAATCATCACTGCATACCGGCTTATTATTCCATCCGGTGGATTGCTTACAGCATCTAAGGAAGGCTGGAGCATCTGTTGGGCTGTTTGTAAATCAGCCGTTTCAGCAACGACTAAGATGCGCCGGCTGTCCCGTGCGGTCCGACCAAGAGAATCTTTAACCGTCAGAACACATTGATAATCTCCCTGAGTTCTGAATCGATATGTTGTCTTCGCTGTTTGTGCGGAAACAAAATCAGGCACTCCATCGGCCTCGAAGTCCCAGGTGTACTCGATAATCTCGTCATCCGCAGAAGCGCCCTGCCCGAAAAACTCGACCGTCTCACCTATAATAACTACTTCGTCCCTGCCGGCAAAAGCAGATGGCTGTCGATAAGATTGAACAGCTAATGTTCCTTGGTTACTGTCTGCCCAAACAAGCTCAACGACAACCATTGTAACACCCATTAAGAACCATGAAAACGGTCTTATGGTCCAGTAACCATGAGATTTCATTCCACCGTCCTGTTATCGAATTGACCCCCCATTCAGAAAGACGATATAACATATATATCAAAAATCCGCAAATAAGTCAAGGATTATACGGATTTCACCAGGCATCCAGGCATATATGGCCTCACAGCCGAGCATAATTGCAATCCCTCAGCGTGGTCGTGATTGGTACTAAAAGGCCCATTTTATGCAATAAAGTCATTGTTACAAATCGCCGAAAATAAACCGTTGGACGAACAAGAACGTCATAGAAGGGATAAACACAAAACTCGGTTGATTAAGGAGTTTGAATATGTCCTGTAACTTATTTGAAAGAATTATCAACGCCATCAGGCCTGGTAGAGAATCCGAGCAGCCATCCGATACGTCAGAACCCTGGCCTCCGGAATTACAGATAGACCAAACATCACAGCCCTCGCCTGAAGATAGTACCGAAAGCACGGAAGTCTCTGAAGAACCATCTCCTGACTTTCAGGAGGCCGTCAATCCCGCCCACCCTCATCAATGCCAGGATTAACACGAAGCTGTATCCGGGTGGTCTACACACGCTTTATGGTCAATCAACCCTCATCGCATTGATAGGGTCGCTGTCGAGCGCTTTTGCGCAGAACTGGGCAAAAAGCGCCCGATATTGAAAGGTGTACGTTGCATCTCCGAGTGGGTTGAAAGGTTACCCCGCCGCCCCACTTATCCAAAACTGCTCCCCGTAACGAATAACGTCCACACATCTGCAAATCACCACAAAATCCGCAAGCCTCAATCAAGACTGAGTTCGGGAAGCTCTGCCCGGCCGCTCTGCCGCCACTCTTCGAATCGGCCCCGCATTCTTTCGCTGGCCTCTTTCCTCACCTCTTCGGTCATATTCTCCCAGCTTTCGTATCAGCAGATACCCACACATAAACCATTATTTGCCAATCAAGACACATTGCGATTGTCAAGCGTTAGGAAATCAGACACCTGATAGATGCTGCCATCCGTGCCACGGATTTTCGTTATACCTTTCTTGGGCAGAGTCTCTAACCTTGATCCCAATCTGAGTTCCAAAAATGATAAAATTCAGGAACAAAAGGCCTTGACTCCCCTGGCACTTTCGAGTAGAATGTTTCAAATATATAGGCTGGTGTCCTATCTGATTTGTGAAATCGGTTATCATAGAGGACGTTGCATTTTATGTATGAATCATGTGTCAAAGCTATAAAATGCTGTTTTCCGGGCGAAAACCCGCCGGATACAATTGGAATAAGGGTCGATTTTTTCATTCACTAAAAGTTAAGGAGTCAAGCTCATGTCGAACATTACACGCCGTCAGTTTCTGAAAAGCACCGCTGCCGTTGCAGCCACGTGCTCTATTGGTTTCCCGAGCCTCATCCGGGCCAAGGGACTCAACGAAAAACTACAGGTGGGATTTATCGCTGCGGGCGGACAGGCTGGGTCCCATACGGGCCAATCCCACGGCGCAGGCCTTCAGTGTATCGCCTTCGCCGAGGTCGACAAAACCCGGTGGAACGGTGTCCACGGAAAGAAAGGCTGGGAGAACGCAGCCGGGTATACGGATTGGCGGAAAGTCTTCGAAAAGCACGGCAAGGAACTCGATGTGGTTTTCGTCGCAACTCCCGATCACAGCCATTTTGCTCCCACGATGACCGCCGTTTCCATGGGCATTCACTGCTACACCGAGAAGCCGCTCACCTGGTCGGTTCGCGAAGCGCAGTTGCTGGCAGCAGCCTACGCTAAGAATACCAAGGTCGTAACCCAAATGGGTAACCAGGGCCACGGGGCTGATGGATGGCGGCGTGCGTACGAACTCGTGAAGGCCGGCGCGGTCGGTGACATCAAGGAGTTTCACACCTGGACGAATCGACCAATCTGGCCTCAGGGCGGCGACCGTCCGGCCGGTTCTGATCCGATACCCGATACCCTGAACTGGGATGCGTGGATCGGCCCGGCCCCGATGCGGCCTTACAAGAAGGGAGTCTACCATTCGTTCAACTGGCGGGGCTTTGTCGATTTCGGCTCCGGCGCACTGGGCGACATGGCCTGTCATACCACCGATGGAATCTACTCTATCATGAATCCAGGCTACG
>Ga0315549_1002629_pt1 | contig 16838 bp, 16 predicted proteins | sample SalMarSW160200MG_FD_203101 | JGI IMG/M metagenome (GOLD analysis project Ga0315549, IMG submission 203101) | Salt marsh sediment microbial communities from the Plum Island Ecosystem LTER, Massachusetts, United States - Salt Marsh Sediment SW1601-200 ... | reverse complement strand
TTATCAAGTTATGCTAAAAATCAAATATCTGAAAAGGTATTTGAAATATCTGCACCATATTTTCAAACTCTATATAAAACATTTAAAGAATTTAAATTACTTAAAAAAGATTTTATTGTTACTTTTGGTCTCACTGATGATTCAAAAAAATTGATATTTAAAAAAATAAAAGTGGTAAAATATAATCTTTATTTGCTATTATTATTAGATGATCAGATAATTATTGAGAAAATTGAAAATAATTTACCTGATTTAACAACTAATTTGGTTGAATTAATTAATACTTATATTTAGTACAAAAGATTGATAATCTAAAAAGCCAATGCAACAAAATTCTAATTTTATTTTTAAATATAGAATTCTAAATTTTTATAAATTATATTCATAATAAAATTAAATATGACTTCAAAATATAAGTCTGAATTTTTATTATTTCAATAAATAAGATTCTTAAATTCACTATAAAATTGATATATAAGATTTATCTTATAGATGGAGATAATGGTATAGCTGTCTTAGATACAACATTTAAAGAATTTATAGAAGTGGAAGAAGAAAGTGTCGTTTTTCCTGATCTTTTTAATGCTGTAAATATAATGATTGATAATATTCATAAAGATATTGCGAGAGGAAAGAACTTAAATGAATTGATGAAAACTATAGAGACAGAAAGTACTTTAATTGTTTTATTTTACCATCCTTTATCGAGAATGTTAATTTGTTCCATATCAGATGTAGAAGATAATATTGAGAAAATAAAAGATGTAATAAAAAAAATTGGTAGTAGATTATGGCTGAAACATCAATCTGAAATAGAATTATATCGTTCGACAACTGATAAAAGTAGAATTCAAATCTTTACAGCCGATATTGAAATTATGACATTGGGAGGGAAAATCGCGGAAGATTATCCTAAATTAATTGTTATTAAAAATATTCTTCAGAAAATACGTTCTATGGGAATAATAAATGATTTTGATTATTTGGTCGCCATTAATTGTAATGGTAAAAGTTCTCCTTTAGAAATTTCAAGAAAATTTGAAAAATCTATGAGAGAGATACATGATGTTTTAGATAAGTTAGAGAGTTTAGTACTTATTAAAAGGTAATATATTCTTTTGATATAAAAAGGATTTTTTTACTTAATTTTTGACTGAGTTCTTTTAAAATTAAAAAATATTTTTCAAAAAGAATCTTAAATATGAAGAGTCTTATTTTTAAAAAATAATATTTTAGAAAAAAATAAAAATTATAGAATATTACTATAAACACTTTAATAAGAATTATTATTTAGTGCTGAAAATGGAAGAAAAAATCGTAGCAATAGTAAAATCTCCTGCAAAGACTCATCATAAACGCAAGGGAAATGGGTTCTCTATATCAGAAATTAAAAAAGCTGGTAAAACAATACAACAACTAAAAGAGATAAATACCAAAATAGATTATTTTCGAAAATCAACTTATGATTTTAATGTTGAAATATTGAAAAAAATAAAAGTACCAAAAAAGAAAGGAGAAAAACGAGAACCTTTTGAGAAAAAGGAAAAGAAAAGAACTCCATTTAAACCAGAGATTAAAAAAATAAAAAGAAAACCATTAAAAAAACAACCTATCAAGGAGAAGAAAGCAAAACCAATTTCTACAAAGAAATCTGTATCTATAGAAAAACCTATAACCCAGAAAATTCCAAAACAAAAAGTTATTCCTAGTCAAGGAACAGGAACACCTTTAACTAATCTACAAGGATTAGGTCCTAAAACAAAAGATAAATTCACTGAAGTTGGAGTTAATAATGTCGAAGATTTAATAAAAGAATCAGGAGAAGAACTATCTATGTTGATAAAAGGGGTTTCTCTAGATTCGATAAAAAAGTGGATCGAAGAAGGAAAACAATTATTAGGTAAATAAAACACTTAAAACAAATCTAATTTATTTTTTAATATACATTTTAAAAAAACTTTATTTTAATGAGACTATATTATTGATTTATTGATAATAAACTTTCAAAAAATTAAAGATGCAATTTACTTATTATGTTTATGAAAAACCAGAATGTAATATAAAAATAAACAGAATGCCTATTTGGTTTAAAGAAATCGAATTTAATGGCGATATTAGTAAAGGTATGATTATATTACATACAAATGATGATTATGATGAGAATTGGGGTGCTAATGCTAAAATGGAAATTCAATGGGAGAAAAAAGATAGATTTAATTTTCTACACCATAAAGAAGTTCAAAATTCTATTGACGTTTATAGTGCAATTAATATGGTAATTACTGAAAAAGAAAATACTTGGGTAAGAAGTCATGAATTTACTTATTGGCTCGGATCTCGCTCTAAAATCATCAGAAAACAATATTACAGTGAAAATGGGATCCATAGTATATTTTATTGTGATTTAACGGAAAGACTATTCTCATTACACACAAGTATAATTGCCGAGCAATATATTAATTATAAACCTTATATATTAGAAGCTTATAAGTCGTTTATTTGCCACTAATTTAATTTATAGTTTTTGAGCTAAAACAAAGAAATTATCTTTCTTATTTGGACCGCCTAATTTAACAAATCTCTTTATAACAAAATTTTTTAAAGATTTTTTTACCTCTCTAGATGAATATAAATGATAAAATCTATCAATCATGAGATCATTAGATGCAATTTTCCAAGGAATTAATATATCTCCAAATTCTTTTAAATTTTTGTGGTTTTTTTTCTTTTTATTTATTCTTATTACTTTTCTTTTAATCCAAATTTTTAAAAAATAAAATCTATATCTTTTTTGCCACCTGCGCCATACTGTAAATAGCATTAAACTATTACTTTTCATTAGTTTATAGATTTTTGAGAAAAATTCATACCTTAATTGTTTTGTAATAATATGATGAATTACAGCTATAGAGAATATAGCATTAATTGTATTCTTTCTAATGGGTAAATTATTTAAATCTGCGAGTAACAGTTGTATTTCATTTAAATTCAAATTTAGATTATTGTTGGTTTGTAATTTTTTGTTGGCAATATTGATTAATTCGATCGAATTATCAATACCAATTAATCTATTATTCTTGTTTTTTAAAATCTCAAAATGTCTCCCATTTGCACATCCTAAATCTATAATAATCCCTTTAAATTTATATTTATCATTCTTTAAATCTTCATAAAAAAAAACAAAATCTCGCCAGGGTTTTTTTCTTTTATTATTATAATCATGAGCTATTTTATTATATTTCAACAAATTCCATAACCACGTACTTTACTAATTAAATGCGAGAAAGTAGGCTACTTAAGAAAAAGGATGAATCGCATATATTATTTTATAAATCAATACTCTCTTATTATTTATATCTCTATAATTCTTATATTATTTTGGCTAGAGAATCATCCTGTATTATCTAATATCACATTAGGGAGTATGAATCTATTGCTTTCAAACATTATTAGTTCAATTAATCTAAGTTAATTAAATTTTTTTATTTATTTATTTTTCAATTTATCAATATTATTTAAATTAAATATTTTAAGACTTCCAATTTTATAGTCTAGGATTTATATTTATAATAAATTTAAATATTATAAAAATAAAAACTAAAAAGGTCAAGATGAGTAAATTGAAAATACCCAAATATTTTAATTATAGGAGTATATGTGTATTAATAGAGAAATGGGTAAAAAAAATTCAAGAGACATTTTAAAATGGTAAATAAAAGGACTGATGACATGGAGCAAAGTGAGGATAAAATAATTAAAGAATTAAAGAATGCTATAAAGGACAATATTGAAATACTTAAGTCTGATAAGAAAAACCATGTAATTAAATCAGATATCATACCCAAAGAAATAGGAATTAATAATCAAGATTTTAATGAATCAAACAATAAGAGAAATCCATCCTATTTAGATAATTTTAGAAATATTCCACATCTTAGTCCAGAAATTAAGAAAAGAATTAATATCGATAAATCAAATCTCTTAGTCTCTCTTATAAATCACATAGATAATGTAAATTTAGAAATTATTTATTTATATCTATCTATTTTCAAAATGATTGATGGAGATTTACCCGCTACTATTAGTCTAATCCAATCATTTGCAGAAAGACAATCAAACAATGCACTTTTCATAAATCAGCATAATCAAATTCCAGATTTAATTAGCAATTTTTATGGTATGGCATTTCTTTTAGAAACTAATCAATTAAATAATAGTAAAATAATTAATATTGGAAAATTAAAGAATTTTTTATCAGAAGAATTAAAATATTTTAATCCAACAAAATTATGTACTAACTATTATCTTTTTAATTGTATAAATCTTCTTAAAAAAGTTAATTCAGAAATAAATATAAATACAAAGGATTTGATTGATAAGCTGCACAAAATTCAAATTGATGAAAAGGAGCACGTAGACTTTATATCTAATTTATATGAATTGATAGTAATCGTTAAATTAATAGATAATAATAATAATTTAATAAGTTTTAAAGATAAATATTATAATATTTTAAAAAAGACAATAAAAAAAATAGATTTCAATGAATTAAATATTTCTCAATGTGCAAAAATACTGTTAATTATTGATTTATTTGGATTAAAAGATGAGGAATCCAAACTCGTTAAAACATTACTAGAAAAAATATTTAATGTAACTAAATTTTTCGAATCTGAAATAGAAAATGAAAATTTCTCATGGAAAACTGATACAATAGCATATCTAATAGAATTACGTATGTTATATTGGGCATTACTATCCAGTCAATGCACAATATAAATTCTTTATAAATAAGTTATAAATAAAAAAATCTATCTTGTAATTCTATTTATCTATATTCAATATGAATTTTAAAAAATTTCTGACAGATGGATTAATTTGTCTATTTTCAATAGAATTATTCCATTTTATTGATATATATTCATTTTTTTTTAATTTCTCCAAAACTAATTCACCAAGTCTTTTCCATTCTTCTTTATTAATTAGAGGAGCTTTTTCATTAATTCCAATACAATATTGTAGACCTTTTTGAGTATATTTAATTTTTATATCTTGTTTCGATTTTTTTTCTTTGTTTGAAATTAAATCGAAAGAAAAAGGAAAAGTACGACAAAAATTAGGTCTGATTTTATAGATTGAACATTTTTTTTTTATTTTATTATAAAAATAACATTGTCCATCATCTAATTTCCTTAATCCAACAAAAGCTAATCCTTTCTCTGTTTTTATAGGATTTATAACTAATTTTTTTAAATTTTCTTCTGAAAAATCGGTTTTCAAAACATAAAAGCCTAGAATGTGGATTAATTCATCCAAACTCAAATTTAATGCATTATAAATTCTTAAAATATCTAAATATGTAACATTGACTAATGTATTTTCATCTGTACAGCATTTACCACATTTAACACATTCAAATCTAAATTCTCTTTTGATATCCACTAATAATTTTTAATATAAAAAGATAAAAAATATTTTGCTATAATTAAAAATAAGTTAGTAATCTACTGATGAATATTCTATTTAGATGGGTATTAGGTTCCATAAAAATCCTGTCATAATGAAGACAGGTAGGAAAGTTAAAGCTAATGTATTAATTGTCGTAATAAGAATATTCATACTTGGTCCAGCAGCATCTTTTAAAGGATCCCCAACAGTATCACCTATTATCGCAGATTTATGTGCAAAACTTCCTTTCCCCCCAAATAATCCTGCTTCAATAGCCTTTTTGGCATTATCAAAACTAGCACCTCCTATACTTTGCCATAATCCCATAATTAAGCACCCTATTAGATTTCCTACTAAGAAAGCAGCTATTACCATAGGGCCAAATAATATTCCTATCAATAATTCAATACCTATTATTGCTAATACAGGTTGCATCATATATTTTAAGGCATTTTTTGCAGAAATATTAATACATCTTTCATAATCAGGTTTGCTATTTCCTTCTTTTAAACCAGGAACAGTTTTAAATTGATGTCTTACTTCTATTACCACTTTCATGGAACCTTTTAGAACGCCCTTAAATATCATCGCTGTAAACAACACTGAAAGAACCGTTCCGATGCATAATCCCAAAATAATTAGAGGATTATAGAGGTTTATATTAAAAAATATATTTGAAAGGTCAGTCTCTGCTATAGGACTAGGAATCTGACCAGCTAAAGTGCTTGTGGTTAATAAAAATGTTAAAAACATTACTATACTACTGAAACCTCCACATACAAGAGCAAACCCTTTCGCTACTGCTTTAGTAGTATTACCAATCGCATCCAATTTATCTAAATTATCTCTTAAGGATGGAGGCGCTTCTTCATTTCCCATTTCTGCGATTCCTGCTGCATTATCCGCTATTGGTCCAAATGTATCAAAACTTAATATTGTACTGATAATAGAATCTGATGATACCGAAGCCATATTTACACCCCAAACACCAAAAGCAATTGAAAAAAAAAAGGGTTCTATTGTATTTCCTAATATATTTTCATTTGGTTGACCATTTATATCAATATATAAATCTCCTGTAAAAGATCCAAATATATATGCTCCAACTATAGAAATAGCAAATACTACCATTGGGAAAAAAACCGATCGAAATCCTGTAGATAATCCTGCTATAATATTTACTGAAGGACTTATTTCAGAAGCAACAGCTACTTTTTTTGTTGGTGTATATTCCATTCTTGTGTAATAGGTTGTAAATATAATTGTAATAAAAACAGCGGCTAAACCTATCAAACTTGAAATCATTAATAAAATTCCTAAAATACCAAAGAAGAGTAAATTAACGATAATTAAGATTATAATATTAAATAATGTTGATGCAATGAAGACTCTCCAAATACTTTTTGATGGATTTTTAAAATCAATTTTCAGGAAGAATGTAGTAAAAAATAACGAAAACATACCTAATGCAATTAAGGTTAAATCTGAAATAATAAATATAGGATCACCTATTAATAAGAAAATTGTTAAACCTAAGACCATTCCTCCAATAGCATCCGATGATGCACTTTCAAATAAATCTGCACCCCTACCTGCACAATCCCCTACATTATCTCCAACTAAATCGGCAATTATCGCAGGATTTCTTGGATCATCTTCTTTAATATCCATTTCATATTTTCCCACTAAATCAGCTCCCATATCAGCACTTTTAGTATATATTCCTCCTCCAACTTGTGCTAGTAATGCTGAGACGCTGGCTCCAAAATCATAACTTATCATTAAATAGATGTTTCCATTTGTGACCATTAAAATTAGCCATATTCCTAATACAAACATTGATATGTTTAATATGCCTGTTATCATTCCCCCATAATATGATAATCTAAAACCTTCATTTGGATCATCAATAGAAGCTTCGACAACAAGAATATTTGTTTTTGTTGCAGCAATCATCCCGATATATCCAGCAAATAAAGAACTGAGAGAACCAATTAGAAAGATGATACCAGTTAAAATAATTCCCAAAAAAGGATTATCTAAAAATTCGATACCTGTTAAACCAACTGGGATAAATAAAATACCTAGGATAACAAATAATGATTTTGCTTGATCTTTAAGATAAATTTTTGCTCCATCTCTAATATAATTACTAATTTCCCTCATTTTTACAGTTTTTTTTTCTAAGGAATTAATTTTTCGATAAATTAAAATTAGACATACGATAGAAGCAATTAAAATAATAGGTATGATTATATAGAGACAGAAAAAAAAAATAGGATAAGCTCCAATATCTCCTAAAATTTTTCGAAATTCTGATATAATTCGTAATGTAGATAACATCTTAAGCAAATTTTTAATTATTAGATAAGTGGAAAATAATAGAAATTATTAAAGTAAATGTAATAAAATTTAATAAAATTTTGAAACAATCATAAATAAAATATACTGAATTAATTTAAATGTAATTTTGACATATAAATAAATAATTAAACATACTTTTAGAAAACCTAATCAATTTTACTTAATCAAAGAAAGAATTATAAAAAGGAAATGGATAGATATTTTAAAAAATATTATTCAATTTCTTCTTTTAAGTTCAAAATGACCTGTTTTTTATCTTTTTTATTCGATTTACTGAATGAAAAACCATGATTATTATAGCTATCTGGAGGTAGATTATCAAACAATGAGATTATTAGAAGAATTGAATTTCTTACTAGCAATATGTTTTCTGTTTTCGTCAGTAAATTCATAAGTTTTATATATATTTTATTTTTCCAAATTTCAATATTTTGATTATCCTTACACATTTCACTATAATGTCTTAAAATATTATCATAAAATTCCATATCAGAATTATTTGGACTCATTACAAGACTCATTATTTCAACATTTAAGGATTATTATATATTCTTAATAAAAAAATAGAAGAGTATTATATAAATAATAATTTTTTTTTTACAATGTTTGTTATAGTAATGCGTACAAATCCTGAATTATTTTTTAGAGAAATGGGAAATTATTACCCCAATTATTAGAATATTAACTATTTGTGTACAAATATTCGTGTGTAAAAATAAGAATAATTATTTTATTATTGTACAAAATTATTTTTATTATTAATTCTTAATTGTTTTCTTATGTTAAACTAAACTTTTTAAATTGCATCATTAATACTGATTAATTCTTGAGGAATATTTTTATAATTCGTTAAAAATCTTTTTTTTACATCAGATATCTTATATTTTTGCGTCTGAGCACCATAAGTTTCTATTGTAAATGATGCTATTACTGATCCGAGACGACATGAATCTAGTAATGTCATATTTAAAAATAATCCAATTAAAAGTCCCGCTCTATATGCATCTCCCGCGCCTGTTGTATCTAAAATTTGCTCTGATTTACAAATAGGGATATTAGTTTGGCTTATTTCACCTTCTATATTTTTAAATATTATTTCGGAACCTTCTTTTCCTTTAGTTGTAATTATAGCTTTATTATATTGAATTAATTCTTGATTTAGCATTCCAGTCTTTTGATGAATTTGATTAATCTCATATTTATTACCTATGATAATTTTAGAACTTTTAACAGCTTTAATTAAAAGTTCTTTAGAAAACATTGATGTTACTTGTCCTGGATCAAAAATGAAAGGGATTTTTAGATCATTTAATTGATTAGAAAAAGTCATCATAGCATCAACATTTTGAGCAGAATTTATAGCATAAAAATAATTTTCAGGATCTTTAATTTTCGCTTTTAAGTTAATATCCTTACATTTATCTAATGCACCTCCATGAAAGATGATCATTTGATTTGCTTTAATATCATTTACAATATAACAAGTTGCTGTATAATCATTTTCATGAGTATCTATCTTTTGTTCAATATTTTTAAATTGAGAGAGATGTGTTTTATATCCTAAATTCTCAAAGTCTTTCCCTACGGCGCCAAATAGAGTTGCTGATCCAATATTTAATAATCCAAGATTATATGCAATATTCCCTGCAATCCCACCATAATGAAGTATTTTCTTATCTGCAGTTATTGTGCTTTGATATTCTTCTTTTTCATAATTAATAGATACAACATCGATAAATTTTGCAGGGAAAGAGAATAAATAATCATATGCTATAGATCCTAATAAAATAATTTTACGTTTCTCATTAACCATTATATTATTTACAAAATGAGGGAATCAATAATATATTTATCAATTATAACAATTAACAGTTATAAATTTAAATTATGAAAAATTGTCGAATAAGTGAAAAAAATCATAAATATAATTGAGAAATTAAAGAAAAGTGAAATTAGAGCAGTAATTAATGACAGAATAAAAGAGTTTGAAAAATTTCAATCCACAGAAAAAGAACAAATTTTTAAAGAATTATGTTTTTGTATAATGACTGCAAATTGTGGAGCAGAAAAATGTATAGAAATTCATGATAAAATTAAGGATGATTTTCTTCAACTAACAGAAATTGAATTATCAAAAAGATTTAAAAAGTTTGGGTATAGATTTCCAAATGTAAGAGCAAATTATATTATAATAGCTAGAAAAAAAATGGATGATTTAAAAAATGCATTACAAAATCTTCTAGATGAGAATTTGAGGTTATGGATTACTAAAAATATATTAGGATTAGGTTATAAAGAAACTAGTCATTTTCTTAGAAATATTGGATATAAAAATTATGCAATTGTTGATTTTCATATAGTAGATTTATTAGAGAAATATAAACTAATTGAAAAACCGAAAACTATGTCAAAAAAAAATTATCTTAAAATTGAGAAAATTTTAGAACAAATAGCTATTAAATCAAATTTAAGTTTAGCAGAACTTGACTTATATCTATGGTATTTAGAAACAGGCAAAATATTAAAATAAATTTTCAACTAAATTATCTTATTATTATAGTTTTAATTAATAAAATCTATAATTTCACAAATATTTTAAGATGAAATAATATGTAAGAGATTATCCAAATTATAATACAATTAATTATTGCTATACTATATGCTAAAATAACATTTAAATCAGAAGAAAAAATGCTGAAAGTATAACTAATTAAAATAAAGTGTGCTATAAATAAAATTAAAGAATTTTTTCCAATAATACTTAATAAATTATCGTTGCTAATCAAATTGACTTTATTCTTCCTTCCATCGATAATATAATAAAAGCTATAATAAAGTAAAGAACTAAATCCAACACTCAAAAATGTAAATGGTAAGGATATTCCGAATCTACTAATTCCCAATCTAAAAGAAGTAATTATACCTATAAAGAAAAATGTTATTCCAATAATAACAAAATATTTACTCATATTTTTTCTCATAAATCCATCGCAAATCAATGAAGAAAAAATAATCATAGCACCCCAAGATAATGAGCCATAAAACCCTCCTTCAATATCTTCAAAAATAATATCTCCAATATACGTAAAAAGTAAATATTGATGTAATATAATAAAAATAAGACCTATACTCATACGAAAAATAAAATGAAGTTTAAAAGTTATTAAAAGAATTAAACCTGACATACCAAGTACTTGTAAAATTCCCCATCTTATATATATCCCAGTTGAGTTAAAATCCAAATATAAAAATAATCCAATTCCAATTAAAATTAGATTTCTTTTTATATAATGAATATATACTTCCTTTTTTGGATATAATTTAATACGCCTGTTGAAGGAGATGTTAAAATTTAATGCCATTATAAAAATAAAACATGGAGCAATCAAATCAACATATGTTAAACCATAATCCGAAGAATGTTTACTCCAATTAGGTATGTTCTCAAAAAATGGTAATGAATTAACAAAGACCATTAAGATAATTAATAAGCTTTTGAAAATATCAATACTTTGATATCTTTTCTTTTTTGATATATTATTATTTATATCGTCTTTCTCCATAAAAATCTTATAAAAATACTAAAGTAATATTAATATATTTTAAAGGAATTATTGGTTTATTTTTTTATTTATAAAAGAAATAGAAAGGTAATATTGACTGTTTGATAAAAAAAAAGAAATTTTATATTTCAATATGATTTGAATTTAATAATATCTGAAATCGCACAAATTGAAATGGATTATCGTTTCTTATTATTTCATATTACTCTCTTTTTTCTTTCAATTCTGTTGTTCCAATGAATTTATTGGTGAGGGCTACAGCAATTATCAATCCTGATCCTATGAAAGGTAATATAAGTCCAAAATTGATACCTGCTTCCCTAAAGAAACTAAAATATTCAGGATCTGGATTATATGTATATGAATCCCAATATATTAGTTCAAATGTAGAAATATAAGCAATTAATGTAATTATAACTACCAGACCTATAATTATTGCAAAATTATTCATTGCTTTACCTTTTCTTGACCTTAAAGCTATAATAAAGGTAGTCATAGCCAATATAAGAATAATTATAGAAGAAATGATTGAAATTGTCAGAGGTAATGTATTCCTTCCAAAAAGTTCATGAACCGTTACTGTTTCTTTACCAAGACTAGGTTCTCTTATTAAAATTAATACAATACCCCACATCCAAATTAAAATATTATAATCATTACCTGTAGAAAGTCCCGTAGTAGGAATTATTAGAGCTAATAATAATAAAATACCTCCCAAGAATTGAAATATCCAATATAATCTTTTAGAGTCTGACATTTTTATAATTATTGAATGATTTTATTAAGAATTTATAAAGAACTTTAGTTCAATTGTTAATATAAATCTTATGAAAAAATATTGATTTCTCAATAATGAGATCAAAAAAAAAAGAATCTAAGAAAAAGTGTACATATCACTTATATAATAAATAGACATATATAAATAACCGTGAAATTCTCGTTTTACGAATATATATAAAATTATTGAAATGAAATATATATTAATAAAAATTTTTGATAAGAATTTAAGAGTTAATTGAAATATCGATATTTATATATTAAACTTGACCGTCATTATTTTTTATTAAAACTGCCATTCCAGTTCCACCTCCCGCACATTGAGAACAAATTGCATATTTTTGATTTCTATATCTTAATGTATATAGTGCAGTTAGTATTAATCTAGTTCCTGTCATTCCAGGAGGATGTCCAATAGCTATTGCACCCCCATGAATGTTTAATTTATCCTTATTTATTCCTAATCCTTTCATACAAAATAATACTTGTTGGGCTTGTGCTTCATTTATTTCGAAAAGGTCTATATCAGCCACTTGCATTTTAGTTTCTTTTAAAAGGTTTCTAATAGCAGGGATAGGTCCTAATCCCATATATTGGGGTTCTACATTTCCAGATGAGAAAGAAATACACGATCCCATAGGATTAAATCCTAATTCTTTAATTTTCTTTTTTGACATTAAGACTATAGCCGCAGCGCCATCATTAAGTGGGGGTGTATTTCCTACGGTAACACAACCATTTTTTCTAAATACAGGTTTTAATTTATTTAAAATATCTATGGTAAGATCTTCTCTCGGGCTTTCATCTTCATATAACCTTATTACTTTATTATTAATAGTTTCATTAATGGGAACAATTTCTTTAAAAAAACCAACTTCCCTTGCTTTGAAATATTTTTGATGACTATCTAAAGCAAATTTATTTATTTCTTCAAAAGTTAGATTTATCTCTGGAAGCATATATTTTTTACATAATTTTTCTTTATTTTCTATGATATTTTCAGCTGTTTCCCCAACATGATCATATCCTCCATACATCCCATATGTGTCCCTAAATCCATCATAAAAAAGGGCGTCCACAATTTTATTTGATTTTAATTTGTAACCCCATCTTGCATTCATAAGCATATAAGGACATTGACTATTACTTTCCATACCTCCTGCAACTATAATATCCTTTTTTCCTATAGCAATTTGATATACCGCTATTTCAATAGATTTCATTCCAGAAGAACAAACATTATTCACAGTAAGAGCTCCTGAAGTAGGAGGTATACCTGCTTTTAAAGCTGCAATCCTTGCGGGATTATTTCCCATTCCTTCCTGATGAATTGCTCCTAATATAACATCTTCAACCATAAGAGGTGTTATTTTCGATCTTTTTATTGCTTCCCTTATAGCAAAAGAAGCTAAATCTACAGCGGATACTTCCTTTAAAGCTCTTCCAAAATGTCCTATTGGAGTTCTTGCACCATTAAGAATATATATATCTTCCAAGTTCATTAGTATAAATCATAAAATTCTTTTATTTAATAGATTTATTTAATGATTTTAAATTACTTTTATTCTATTAATTAAAATAAAATATTCAAAATCTAATTTTAAGATTTATTTTTTTGAGTTTTTTTATAAATAAAATCTAAATATTAGGCTAAAATATATATAATTTTCATTAATTCTAAAAAATAAAATAATAAAAATGTTAGAAAAAATAGATTAAAACTATTTATCGATTAAATTCAAGATAAAAGTTATATTTTAAAATAGATTTATATAGATAGGAATAATAATAATAGATTTAGAAAAACAATGTCATTTTTCAATAAGTTTTATTGGTTAATTCCCTTTATTTGTGGAATTTTATGTTTTATTGGTATTTTAATACCTGCTGGGGCTATATCATATTATGATGGATTGAATTATTATAGATTATATTTTTGGATTTTTGGTATAGGATCGATTCAATATAATTTTGGTCCACCTAAATCTGGTTATATTCCATTGAATAGTTCTCTTTATTCAAATAGTGTCCTTATATTAATTGGCTCAATCATTTCTTCTATAATTCTTCTGATTATGGGTATTTATTTAATATTATTAGGACTTAAAGCAAAAAAAGGAGAATATACTGGTAAAAAAATTATAGTAACAAGTGTTATAATTTTAATATCTAGTATAGCTTATAACATTTTAATGTTAATAAGTTTAAATTTATTCATATATACCAGTGATTTCAGCGTTGTGTTAGGTCCAAGACCTGATTTTACAGGATTTGGATTGATAATACCATATATTGCATCGGGGATAGCTGTGATAGGTGTCATAATAAATAAATATGATCTTATAGAAAAAATCATATTAAGGAGTAAGACCGGTTCTAAAAAGGAAAAACCTGAGAAAGAGTTAATTGAAGAAGAAATAATCAGAGAAGAGATATTTAAAGAAGAAATACTTGAAGTAAAGGAACCTAAAGAAAAGAAAGTTAAAGAACCTAAGGAAAAGAAAGTAAGAGAACCTAAAGAAAAGAAAGTAAAAGAATCTAAAGAAAAGAAAGTTAAAGAACTAAAGAAGATAAAATATAAAGAAATATCACCTGAAAAACTGGAAAAGCAAAAAGAATTAAAAGATTTATATATACAAGCACAGAAAAAAATTAGAGATAAAATCTTTACAGAAAATACAATCGATTTTCTGGAGAATATTGTCCGTGAAGCTAATAAAATAAACTTTATAGAAGTCCAGAATGATGCTTTAAGGAGTTTAGCATATTGTAGAGAGATGAGAAAAGAGGAAAAAATAAAGGATTTAGCTAAATTATTTAAATATGCTAGATTAAAAATCGAAAATAAGCATTATGGGCAAGATACAATAGATCTATTGAATGAAATTATACATGAATCCGAAAACTATAATATAAAAGAAAATTATAAAAAAGCTAAAGAATGGTTAGAGTATTGTATTAAAATGAATCCTCCTGAGGATAAGGAAGAATAAGGGATAAATAATAACTCTTTATTTTCTGCTATAATCAATTTCTATTGTAAATTAACAAAAGAAAAAATTTTTAAAAACTTATTTTATTATGATTATAATACTTATTTTTTTTTATTTTTCTGGGGATAATAAATGGATAATGCACTTGAGAATTATAATATTAATTTATTAAAAGGAATTATTATCTGCAAGGAATCAGGCGAATACTTAGTAGATTTGATTTTAGATTCTGATATAAATCCTGTATTATTATCCTCTTTTATTGGGGCATTATCCTTATTTGGGAAAGATAGTCTAGGGAAAATAGAAGAAATTCTCATTAAAGGCTTAGATGTAGAAATGGTTGTTGTCAGTAAACATAAACTTATTTTAATTGCAATTATGGATAAAAAATTTAATAAATATTACATAAGAGAAGAAGCAGAAAAAGCTTTAGATAATTTTTATATGTTTTATAAAAATGAAATTGATGATTGCATGGATGTAAATAAATATGATTCTTTTAAGAAAATATTACTGATGCAAATTATAGAATATTTTGATAAATTAAAGGATAGAGATAAAAATCAACCAACAGATGATTTTGGTTTCTTTACTGAAGCTATAAAAAAAATGAAAACAGAAAATATTCAATAATTAATCTTTTCTAAAAGCCACTAATTTTTTTTTTAAAGATTAAACTTCCGACTTTTACACCAAATATTCGTTCCATTAAATTGCACTTTGCTTTTAATAGATAAAAAACATCTTTATTTGGTATATCCACTCCATATAAGGTTTCAAAATTTCCTTGTCCTTTTGAAAGAATCATCCCATCCTCAGAGTTCAAATATATAGTTAATTCTTTTGATATATCGGAGAAGTCTATGCCTGGTGCCGGACTTGATTCGATAATTTTTACCAAATTTGATAAACCAATATATTCAGCATCTTTTATTGTAGCATCATTTATTATTGGAGCGGATCTGACAGCACAAATTATATTCAAATATGGATAATGCTCCAATAAAACTTCTATCAAAATCTTATCAAAAACAATTTCTCCTGCGTTATCTAATAATATCACTAATCTATCTTTATTTTTTAATGATTTTATAAATTCAGGATAATCATTTATTATTAAATCCTTAGGAGAAAATTGTGTTAAATCATTTACAAAATCAATTTTATGTTGGCTTGCAAAATCAATTGTATTTCCAAGGGCAGAAATGACTAATGCTTCTAATATTGGATCTTGGGAATTCTGAACTATTTCCTTAATTTCTTTATAAAATTTTAAAGCAAGATGATTAGATTCTATTTTCAATTTAGCATAAGGATCACTTTCATCAAGCATATTTCCTATAAGGTTATAAAGATACTTGCCCACTAATGGTGAAGTTATGTTTTTTATATCTTTTTTTATTATGAATTCCATGAGTTGCTTTTGAGCATTTAAAATGATATTATTAGATATATCTGGCTTTAATAATCTAAAAGCTTTAAGAATTTGATTAAATAAACATCCTATGCATTCAGGCTCCAATTTCATAATAAAGAAAAAGTAAGAAATATTATAAATTCTGTCAAGAAAATTATAAATCAATTTCTACTTTAATAGTCTTGATTTCTTCGGGTATCTTTTTAGCAGATTTTAAGTATCCTAAAATTAAATTTTTCAACATATTTTCCATTAATGGATTAAGTGGAATTT
>Ga0315549_1002623_pt1 | contig 16859 bp, 22 predicted proteins | sample SalMarSW160200MG_FD_203101 | JGI IMG/M metagenome (GOLD analysis project Ga0315549, IMG submission 203101) | Salt marsh sediment microbial communities from the Plum Island Ecosystem LTER, Massachusetts, United States - Salt Marsh Sediment SW1601-200 ... | reverse complement strand
TCCAGGTAAAGGCAGGGGATAAACTCCGGGTAACTTGCCAGTACTCGCATATCGGCGAGGCTGAAAGCGTCCAGCTCTATTCTGCCATCGGCAACGATGGCTGGGCCGGGTTTGACGAGGTGCTGCACGGCTCGAAGACCATCAGCGTGCCCGAGGATTTGACCTGGGAATACCACGAAGCCTATGTGGATATCTCCATTACCTCGGCCCTGTCCGGCGGTCTCTATGATCTCTATGCCAAGCTCGGCGGCGCGGTACCGAAGGTAATCTCGCCAACGCTCCTGGACGTGGTTGAGATGGTAGCCGTCGGCGATTCCGAGTTCGGCGAGATAACCATTACTGAATACGCAAAGGTGTAGACAACATGATCAGTGGTTTACAGGTGTATCGGCCGGGTACAGGCTGGCTGGTCCCGCTTGAAGAAAAGGTCGTCCTGGTACCCGGTGACGTGCTGAGGGTGAGCGTGGCCGTGCCTTACCGGGGACCGGAGCGCACGTTCACGCTCTACGGCAGCATCGGACAGCGGGGGCTGCTCGGCTTCGATGAAGTACTCGCCGGGCGGGCGGATCTGCCGTGCCCCGAATCGCCGGATGAGTACACCTCGGTTACGGGAGAGGTGGATATCGAGATTTCCGAGTCCGGCTGGTTCGGTATCGGCGGTATCTCAGCTGGAACCGACTACGACCTCTACGTCAAGATCGAAGAGCAGCCGGATGTCTCGGCTGAGATTGATGATGTCATCGAAATCGCCGGCAGTGGTGGTATGGGCGACATGAGCGGAATGCTGATGATGCTCTTCCCGCTTCTGATGCTGGGCATGGTCATGCCGATGGTTAGCGAAGGTTTTGCCGAGGAGGGAGAAACCGGTGGCGAAGGCCTATCTTGAACCGGTGGAAGTAGAGAGACTGGAAGAGGCGGCCTGCTACCTGCGTGACAGGCTTCTCATCCGCCTCCTCTTTCGCCTGGGCTGCCGGATCTCGGAAGTTCTGGGTATCAGGGTGAGTGACATCGATTTCGTGCGAGGTACGGTTACTATCGAGCACCTCAAGACACGGGTAAAGCTCGCCTGCCCGAATTGTAGTGCCGGACTCAGCCGGTCAAGCCGGTTCTGCCCGGCGTGCGGGAAAGAGGTTGTGAAGGCGGTTACCGAGGGTAAGGAGCACCGTAGGTTCCGGGTGCTCCCAATCGATGACGGCACGGTTTCCATGCTGAAGGAGTACGTGAAGCGGGGCGGTCCGGTCTCCAGGAACGGGAGCAGCCTCCTTTTCGGGATAAGCCGGCACCGGGCCTGGCAGATAGTTATGCAGTGTGCGGAGAAGGCGAAACTGCCCAGGCTGGTGAACTCTCAGAGCGGTAAGCCCCACAATGTGAGCCCCCACCGGCTGAGAGATGCTTTTGCCGTCATGGCGGTAAAGCTGGACGATTCGGGCGACGGATTACGCATGCTCCAGGAGCACCTGGGTCACCAGAGTATCACCACCACCATGAAGTACCGCAAAGTATCAGGCGAGGAGCAAAAGGAATGGTACGGGAGACTGTGGAACGGAGGCAACGACAATGGGTAAATACGCCAATCACGAGGAGTTCGGGGTTAATGCCCCGATAAACTACCGGGAAGACACGACGAGCGACTCTTTTCTTGAGGGAATGTCAGTGATCGCACCGCCGGGAATGAGGCCGAAGGTAACCCGCAGCAGGAAGTTCGAAGAGAAGACCGATTTCAAGGCATCGGCTCGCTGGCACCGCAACTTCGATATCGCCATGTTCGGCGGCTCGGATATTGGAGATAACTCCGAGTCGGGCCAGATGAGCCTGGAAGGTAAGCTTGACGGTATCAAGCGGGTGCCGGGAAGGAAGTAAGACATGCACTCAATAAAAGGAGCGATCGTTTAGTAGCGAGGGGTATCATGGCAGGACAGGCGATTATAACTATTAAAGATAAACAGTGGACGGTTGATGTCGCCAGTACCTATTCGGAGCTGACGCAGGGTCTGGGCGGGCTTCCGGAGATGACACCTATGACCGGTATGCTCTTCGACCTCGGTTTTGAGCAGACCATCGAAGTGACTACCGTGCCGATGCTATTTCCCCTGGATATAGCCTTCCTTACCGAGGATTTCTCGGTTGCGGAGGTCTACGCCGGCGTCGAGCCGGGTTATCTCGTCACCTCGCAGGCGCCCGCCAGGTACTTTCTGGAGGTAAACGCCGGCGAGCTGGAAGGTATTGAGCCCGGAGACGTCGCTGTCGCCGAGTGGCTTACGCTGGAAGAAACGCCGGTCGTGCCCGACTGGGTGCCGGCCCTCTTCTCGCTGGCTGCTTTTGCTGCCCTGGGGGTACTGGTGGTCGACTTGACTCAAGATATCGCCTCAAAATCGATTGTAGAGCCTGAGACAGCGTCCCTCTGTGTCTCTGACAGTAAGACAGCAGAATGCGAGATCGTTCGTCCCCGGCACTATGAGTTGGTCAGCTGGGTCGGTGTTCCCTTACCCGATTACAGCTTCGCCATCGAGCCGGAAGTCAAAGAGCGCAAGATCGACGAGGTCCTGAAAAGGCTCAAAGAGGGCGTCGACGGGATACAGGAAAGCGATAACTTCCGGGAGTTTCTCATTACCATGTCGAAGTTTCACGACTACAGCATCGGCAACCTGATCCTTATCACCATGCAGAGGCCAGACGCTACCCGGGTAGCCGGCTACAACACCTGGAGGGATTTAGGTCGCTGGGTGAAGAAGGGGGAGAAGGGGATCACCATTCTGGCTCCCTGCCTGCCGCCCAAGAGCGCCCGGATAAAAGAAACGGAAGAAGACGAGGATGAAGAAGAGGACAGGGTAACCGAGATACGGCCGCTGTACTTTAAGGTCGTGCACGTATTTGATATCAGCCAGACCGATGGCAAGCCCCTGCCGGAGTTCGAGGTGCCGGCCCTGACCGGAGAGGCGAATGAAACCTTGCTTAGCAGTGTAACGCGTCTGGCCAAGGCGCAGGGTGTTGATGTCAGCTTTGAGTCAAGACCTTATCAGGACCCGGCCGTGAAGGGAATGTACTCGGGAAAGAGCATCTGGGTAAGGCCGGAGGAGTCACGGGCCCAGCAACTGAAAACCTTGCTCCACGAGATGGCGCACTACTACTCCGAGGGAGTCTTCCGGATGTCCCGGCGTAGTGCGGAGACCATCGCCGAGAGTGTAGCCTTTACCGTCGGCGCCCACTTCGGCTTCGACACCGGCGCCCGGTCTTTTCCCTACGTGGCGCTGTGGGCCGAGGACAAGAAAGTGCTGGAGCAGAACCTGGCGGATATCCGTAAAGTCTCCACCAGGATTATCGACGCCCTGAAGCCGGAAGCGAGTAAAGTGGCGGTAACCAGCTGAGGATTATGCATGACTATTGAGCTAAGACCAACCAGGGGCGGCTTTCTAAGGCCTTTCGGCTGCGGCTGGTTTATCCGGGAGTTTCTCCTGGGTAGAGGCCCAGAAGGCTCGCTTGCCGTTGATCCGGAGACCGGAGCCGCCCAGGCCGACATCAACTACGAGTACAAGGAAGCCCTGGCCCGGGCTACCGCCCGTGAGCGGGCCGAGCGTATTATCAGCCGCATGGTAGTGAGTGGCGCTGACGTCACCGAAGAGAAGGCCGACGGCATCTACCAGCGAGAGCTAAAAAGGATATCCCGCAAGTTTACCCACATGCGCTACCACTCTTTCCTGATGTACTTCGGCGTGCTCAAGCGGCTCGGATGGGTAGAGGCTACGGGTCGAACCGAGGCTTCGGCTGTTCAGGATAACTACCCGCCAGCCCCGGAACGGACTTACTACCGACTCACAAAGAAAGGTGTTGAAGCCGGTGACGATCTGTGGTCCAACCCCCTATTCACCCTGTACCCTGAAATCGGCCCCAGCCACATGAAGAGGTCTGATTAACCGGGGTCGCATAACTATCGCTTACCCAGAATTGAAGCCAGTGTTTCCGCCAGTTCCTCCGGTCTACGCGAACCTATCAGCAGGTGTTTTCCGTTGGAGAGCTCAAACTGCACTCCGCGGTTGCCGCTGACATTATAGGCTTTACCCTTCCGTCCGTAACGGATACCCCAGCCCCCGTAGTCTCTAATCGGGCTGTAAGTACATGCCTCGAACTCTTTGATCTCCTGGGTGTCTATCCTCCGGAAAGACAGGTGAAACGGGAAAAAGCGGAAATACAGGCCGTCGCTGCGGATTTCGGTGGTCAGATTCGTCGTATACATGAAGAAAGGCAGGCCTATGCCGAATAAGACAGCCAGGACAATCATGACGCTATCCGGTGCCGGGTTATTGCCGAAAGGTTTTCCCAGGATCAGCTGCTGGAATGCACCGTATAGTGAAAGCAGTGATATGAACAGTACTAAGGCCCACAGCCATACCCGACGGAAATACTGGGTCTCCCGGTAAAGAGGAGGTGAGCTGCCTGACCTGCTATCCACTGTTATTATCTCTCGGTGCTGACCAGGTATGTTTCACCATCGGTAGTAACGATAATGGTGCCGTTGACGTCCGTGCCGTATATCCTGGCGCTGATGGCGTTGAGAGCGGTAATAGTCTCGGCATGGGGGTGTCCGTAGCTGTTATCCACCCCGGCCATGTAGATGGCTACCTCAGGACTGGTAACGGCCAGAAAGTCCTCGGAAGAAGCCGTCCTGGACCCGTGATGTCCCACTTTGAGGATTTCCACTTCCGGAAGGTGCACGGAGCTGAGCATCATCATGGCCCCTTCCGCTTCCTGCTCGGCATCACCAGTGAACAGGAAGTCGATATCCCCGTAGGCAAGATGCAGAACAATAGAGTTGTTGTTGGTGGAGCCTTCCAGGTTGGCCGGGTGATGGACATACAGTTCCAGGTCCCCGGCGCTAATGATGTTGTGCAAGCGGGCAGTATGAACCTTGGCCCCTTCGGCATTCACACCACTCATGAAGTCGGAATAGGTCTTCGATCCACTGCTATCCCCATTGTGCCAGATCTGATCTACCTCGAAAGCGTCCAGGACAGCGATTAAGCCGCCGATATGGTCGGCATGAGGATGTGTAGCCACCATAACCTCAAGAGGCCCGTCAACATACTGGTCAAGGTATCCGGTTATGCCCGGCGACCTGTCGCCACCGTCAATAAGGATCTCGATATCCTCCAAGTCGATAAGAATCGCATCGCCCTGTCCCACGTCTATGAAGTGAACCTTTAGCTTTCCCGTCGGAGGCGTAGTGGGTTCTGGACTTTGTGTGGGAGAAGGAGTGGGGCTGGGTTCGGCTGTTGGCTCCGAGGTTGTGGGAGGCGTTGCAGGAGTAGTCGCGGGTGTTGTATTTGTAGGATTACAGGCTGCGGCCAGTACTAGACTGGAGAATAGGATGACCACCAATAATAACCTGTTAACGGTGGCCTTTAAGACTCTGGGAATCATCCTGTCTATGTGCATAACGTCCTTAGTTCATCAATAATGAAAATCATGCCCTCCGTATCCAGACCGCAGTACCTTTCCAGATCGGATCTAACCTTTTCTCTCATTTCCAGTGGCACCTTACCGTACGTTACCTGCTGGAAAAGAATGCTGGCGGTCTTGCCATCAGCTATAGCCATGCCTTCATAACCCTTGCCGGTTAGGGCAGGCAAAACGCTCTTTAACGAGGCACTACCTTCCTGCAGCGGGTGATAATAATAGAACTGCCGGAAAGGGATAAGCAGGTCGATAAACCGGCTGCATATTGAGGCTATCCAACCATCGTACTCGGGAAAGGCCAGCGCTAATTCCTTCAGAATGCCTTCTTCAAAACCCTGGTTGTATACGATAACACTGCCAGGATCAAGTAGCGTTTTCCTTAGCTCGGTCAGCAGCACCGACCTGGGGTCATCAGGGCCGTCAGCCAGAAAAGAGTAATGGAACGGCATGGCTCCCTCTTTTTCCACCACGTGCAGAGAGTACTGGAACGGGACATTCTGGTAAGGCCGGGTACCATCAAAGATAGGTATTGCCGGGCTTATGGTCTCGAAATCGAAAAAACAGAGCGGATATTGCAGTGACGAGAGAAACTGCCTTATAGCTTCATTGTCAATATAGGGCTGACCACTAACTACGCAGTTGCGCTGTATCTGCTGCTTACCATTTAACTTATAGCTTTCTGGAATATCGGAAATGGCAAGAATACCGTTAGCGTGCATATCGTAGGCTTTCTTACCGCCATAATACAGGGTGAATACGTTGTGCTCCTGCAGACCCTCCCAGCATTCCATCAGTGGACATTCGTAAGGCTCCTTGCAGTGTTTCCCAATACTAACCTCAGGACACAACGGAGCCGAAATTATTTCCAGCATATCTTCGATCCTGTTATATATACCTCTTTTTGCCTCCTCGACTTCCTCCGAAATGTCCTGTGTGGTAAATAATCCCCCCGGGTTGATCTGCCCATGTTTTATATACTGATTGTTGATGTACATCAGAAAGCATTTCCTGATGTTTAAACCTAGCTGGTCACAACAGAACTTCTGAAAGGCGATGTCATCAATATGCACGTCTTTTATGCTGGTAGAGCTCTTGACTTCGATAATGTCCCATTCGTCTTCGTTAACCGGGTTCAGAATATCTATTCGAGAATAGATATTGCTGCTCATTATACCGGCCTCGAAAAGGGGGCTGCGCATTCTTAATAACTGCCTGGTTTGCCTTACATTTTCCATAAAGTTATCGTTAGGTATGCTGATACCGTGGGGAAAGAGGGACTGAGCAAGCTGACCGGCCAGATGCCCCTGGTCAAAGGTATACTGCGTATTGATATCGGGGGCAGGGATCCTTTCGGGTTGATTAACCTCAATCCAGAGTAGCCTGGGGCATTGTAGACCGTTAAGATATTTGGACTTGGTTATCAATTGTGATGGCATCGCAGTTCCCATTTTACCACAGGAAGAGCCATTCTACCTTATCAAGTTGAAACGACGACCGATAATGGGCAATTTGCCGTACGAAGCTATACTCTAATTTGCCTTAATTTTTCCTCAGAGGTCACGATTTACTTATATGTGGTGGGATGCAATTCCATTGCACATTCAGGACATGGAAGAAGGTACACGTGTCATCCTGCGTAAGTAGCCAAGAATTAGATATTGGTTCAGTCCTCTAATTACTCAGAATCATGCTCGCCGTATACTTTTGTGTAGTCTACCCCCAGGGCTCCAGTCCTTCTCAGTCTGCCTATCATACTTCCATATTCTACGCTTTACGCCTTCTCGCTGCAGGATCTTCCACACTTGGTTACTCTCGGAGTCTAGACAGTAAACCATTAATGCCCATGACTTAAAGGCTGGTGGTAACGGTGGAGCATACTTCAGAGATCGGATTTCACCCTGCGACACATACTGGCTTAGCCTCTCAGCCAAGGGTACTATTTGGTGCTCACTGCCAAACACCATGAGTTTTCCACCATGCTCATCCCACTCAACCGGCAATTCGTAATCGGTGCTAGGCTCGATATAAGTCCAATACTCTTCTTTCCTTATTATTGGCTTTGATGGTTCTTTCCGTTTCATTTATTCTCCTTCTGAAGTACTCTAACACTAAACCAGAATGTGATATTACCGACTTTGTTACCATGCTTAACAATCAGGAGTATCATTCTATTCAGTTTTATCTATTTTTTAAGTGTATAGGTATGGCAGTAATTTTTTCAATATCGGGTGAATTGGGCGCATCACACCACGGTTGACCTTGTTCGGCGGCTTTTTAGGTTCTGACACTGTATGTCTCAAATATCTCTATCTTGTCACCATTTGGGAATCTTGAGTATTTGTCACACCTTCTTAGATTTTTTGATCTCCTAATCAAGGGGATGGAAAGAGATTCATCGCTTTCTATGAATTCAACATTCTGAAGCAAACCCTGTGCTAAAGTTTTTGGTGGGGTTGAATGGTTTTTCAAATAATGGTCTATTGGAATAAAATAACTATTGAAAACTGTAACAGACATTAAGACTGGTAAAAAAATGGGAGTATCCGTATAGAGGTTTTTAAAGCCACAATTGGCTGTTGTTATTTCCTCGTGGGAAGATTCGTCTCCAGTTTCAGTGTCTGTGACCGAAATTATCAATTTTTGTCCCTGCGAATGTCTAAAGTTTGGTGAGCTTAACCGGGCCCATTGCTCTGACGAAGTCAAGGTAATTATTGAGTTCATCCGCTCCCAAGCTGATAGCGGAACAACTACCACGCAAGGCTTGTAATCACTACCAATACACCAAAGGTTAATATCGGGTGGTCGCATCTCAAAATGCCCAGAAATAAGCGAGATAGCGTATTTCTGATCAGTATCCTGCGTTGATGGCCACTTTTTCTTGAACCTATCAAAAACACCCATGCAACACACCCCTATAAGGATTCATTTACTATAGATTAGTATAATCTGAATATTAACTCAATTGATTGTTAATGCTCGTGACATCAGGGGCAAAAATATACCCGCTGCACCCAAATACTGCCGTCAATGTTATTAAGCCAAGCAGGAGCGTGATATAATTGTGTTTTTTCATCTTAAATCAATATGAGTATAGGTATGGCAGTAATTTTTTTCAATATCAGGTGGAGTGGGTGCATCACACCACGGTTGACCTTGTTCGGCAGCCTCCCGGTTATAGAAAGCGCAGGTCGGGCAGCTTAGAACCTCTTGGAAATCCCGTCTACCATAATCAGTGTGAACCAGCTTAACTGGCTCGCCTAACCGCCAGATATCGAACTCGACGGATTTTTCTACTCCTTTGTTTTCAAGAGCAAGTAAAATTATAAAGCCTATCCAGTTGAGTAAATTTAGGAACAGATAGAATAGACTTCTGCGCTTCTGTAATAAATACCATACTTCGGTACCTAGAATTAAAATCCCAGCCAATACGAAGAGTATAACCCATCCTACAGCCAGCTCTCCACTCTCCGGTGCTAGGATGATGCCCATGAAGAAAAGAAAATTCGCCACTAACCACGCAAAAAATAAGCTCAAGTTCAGATGATTCTTGAACCAATTCATTTTTTACCTCCCTTCTTTAACGTAATGGTAGTATAATTAATCGGATCCTCCGAACAGTTTCTTCAGCCAATCTATTAAAGAAGTTGGTTTCTCAGGTGGTAAGCCCTGCAGTTCTCGCAATCTGTTTATGGTCTTCTGAAACAAGCGTTTGCTTAGTGCTTCCCTGCGGTTCAACCATCTCTCCAGTACTAAATCGTATTCGCGCTCGATTCTTCTCTCCCGGTTGAGAACGGTTATCCTGACCAGGTGCTGGTTAATATGTGGCCTCTCTTTTGCATTGACATGACGCCATATTCGATCAAACTTATGGTCAATATCTTTCATGGCTATTGTTGAATGAAACCAGTACTTATTTTGGCGGTCCCAAGGCTGCCTCTGAGTTGATATCTCAATCAGTGCATTCGCTAGTCCTCTTCGAAGACTTGATAACTCCGGTGAAGCATTCACACCGACGGCTATCACTTTTCCGTTTTTACTATCGCGCCAATCAAAGCCTTGCAGCTCAAATGGTACCAGTCTGTGTTTCTTACAGACCTTTTCGATTTTCGAGAATATGCTGTGGAATTCTGCGGTTTGGAAAGGGCCAAAGAGTGTCATATGAGGCACTGGCCTGTACTTTATCGCCCCTTTCACTTTGAACTTGTGAGCGGTGTCATTTATTAGTCCTCTAAGGTAGTGTTTAGGGTAACCGTGAAATCTATACTCAATAAAATAACTATTCAACATAGTCTTTAATCCATTAACTGAACCATTCGAGTAATCTATTTAAAATGCTTGTCCCCCTTTTTCTCAATCGGCTCTTCTTCTCAAAGCTGTAGTACTTCTCAATAATTTCTCTGGTTACACCTGAGATACGCACTCGGGACCCCGGCTTATAAAAGGCTACATGCTTTATTTCATGTCGCGGGCTTGGGGTACCATGAGCTTTAATCAGGCAGACTGTATGATGGTCTTGAAAATAGCCATGTCCGTGTGATTTTGACACCCTCCCTCTATGCCTGAAAAGGTATTTTGCGTAATATGGCTTTAAGCCGGTTTCCTCTCTTAATTCCCTCATGGCGGCTTTAGTTCTAGATTCGCCCCTGTTAGCCCCACCGCCGGGTAGTAAAAAGACCCCGCCTCTGCCGGCCGTGACAAGAATCCCTTTTTCTGTTTCGACGAGTGCCGTTCCTCTCCGGCGTTTCTTAACCTTGGCCATCAAACATATCCCCTTCTGATTGACGGGGTTCTTTATCCCAGCTCAGGTGGCTAGTCTTCGAAGATTCCTTTAGGCTCATATTCTTCCTGGCCTTCGAAAGTAAGATAATCTAGTCCCTTGAATTTATGGACCCGGGCCACGATATTACGGGGGAACTGTCTTATCCTTTCGTTATATTGCTGGGCCACACGATTGTATTCCAAGCGGGTTTTACGAAGTCTCCTCTCTACTCGAGAATCCTTCTCCATTAGAGTGACGTGCATCTTATCGGCTTTGAGGTTGGGATATTTCTCAAAGACAGCCTGAAGCTTCAAATAGTTATTCTCCAACTCAGAAGCGAGCTTGACCTTTTCATTTAGTTCGGCGTCCTTGGTCCATCTACTTCTAGCTTCGATAACATCCTTCAGAGCTTTATACTCGTGGATATCATACTTCTTGGCTATCTGGGCCAGAGCGTGAATATTGTCAATCCTCTCCTGCATGACTACATCAACATCGGCGAATTTCCGTTGAGCCCTTGTGATCCAGTACTGGAACTTATTGTAGATGCTTATCCATCCCTTAACTGAAACCCCGAGTACTACAATGATGACGAGACCTACCACCAGCCAGATTATTGTCGCCGTTGCCATAATTCACCCCCTATACCTGGAAATAGTCCTTATTGTTGAGCTTTTTAGGCTTGATTTCAGCTTCAAAGTAGAGAATCATCCGCTTTATTGCCTCTTGCTTGGTCTTGAGGTCATGCACAAGTTTATAAACCTCTACGATTTTATCTTCTTCTTTCGATAGGTCTATCTGCATTTTAGCCATATCCCCACTCCCTTCGAAGTAATCCTCACGCTATAATGTGGTGTGACACTATATATTACCATATTATACCATATTATTTGCATTTTGCAAGTGGTTCGGCATGTAAGTGCTGCCAATACTCTAAATCGGAGCATGCGGAATGTATTTACGATATTGGAGTGGGGGTAGTGTTGGGAGGCGATTAGAGTAGCTTTCCGCTATATCGTGCAATGAGATAACAAAGTACTATTTTATTACCAACAGCAAACCGTTATTAAGATTTCTTACATTATTATTTCAGCTAGAGCTCCAAAATAAAATAAACCATTGACATATTAGGTTAAGTAATTTATAATAAAACAAATGCATATTACTTTCAAGAATAAGAAACTGAAGAATATCTTTGATTCGCACAAAGATTTATTGAGAGTTTATGGGGAAGTAAGAGGTAAAAAAATAGAACATCGAATGTCAGTTCTAAGAGCAGCAGCCTGTTTAGAAGAGGTGCCAGTGGAGAAGCCAGATCGCAGACATGCTTTATCTCTTAATCGAAAAGGTCAATTTGCCGTAGACATTACCGAGAATTATCGACTCATATTTGAACCAAGTAACAATCCCCTTCCTTTACAAAAAGATGGGGGGTTAGATCTAAAGATGATTACAGAAATAAAAATACTCGAAGTGGAGGATTACCATGGTGATTGAGCATAACTACGCGCCAGACTATGCTATAGCGCCAGGCGAGATATTAGAAGAAATTCTCGAAGTGAGGGGGATATCTAAGGGAGAGTTAGCTATGCGTTGCGGACTTACTCCTAAGACCATCAGTCTCATAATAGCGGGAAGGGCCCCTGTGACTCCTGAGACGGCAATACAATTGGAGCGTGTACTAGGAACGTCTGCTAATGTTTGGAACAACCTTGAGGCAAATTATAGGTTACACCGCGCAAAAGAGCAGGATTCTGGCGAGCTAGAAAAACATGAAGATTGGTTGAATGGGTTTCCTATCAAGGAGATGGTAAGACGTCGCTGGATAGCCCGAGGGAGCAACTCAGCTGAAAACGTCGCTTTGTTGTTGAACTTTTTCGGCGTTGGGAGTGTTGCTGCATGGGAAGTAAAGTATGGGAGCCTATGTGTACGTTTGAGGAAGGCAGCCACTTATGAACCATCTAGGGAAGCATTAGCAGCGTGGATACGTAGATGTGAAATAAAGGCAGCTGCTGTAGAGACCCAGCCATACAAGAAAGAAAAGTTGGGTAAAGCATTGGATGATATAAGAGGATTGAGCTGTGAGGACCCTGAGGTTTTTGAGCCAAAAATGGTAGAAGTTATGGCTTCAGCTGGAGTGGCTCTTATATTTGTTAGTGAGTTGCCAGGTACTCATCTAAGTGGAGCTGCGAAGTGGCTGTCTTCGGACAAAGCTATGCTAGCCCTGAGCTTACGGTATAAAACAGATGATCACTTGTGGTTTACCTTTTTCCACGAAGCGGCACATCTCAAACTGCATAGTAAAAAGTTGGCGTATATTGATGGGACAGATAGAGAGAGTCAAGACCAACAAGGGGAAGAGGTAGAGGCAGATCAATTCGCAACCGATCATCTTATCCCTCAAAGAGTTTACAGCCGTTTCGTAGAAAAAGACGCCTTCTCGGCAGAAAGAATACGGGAGCTTGCCAAAGAGCTCGGTATAGCGCCGGGCATCATCGTCGGTAGGCTTCAGCACGATAAACATTTGGATTGGGGAAAACTGAACTACTTAAAATGCCGATTCCAACTTGTAGAATAGACCATAATTTAAGAAGGGAAGGAGGTGAACAATATGGCTAAGCCGCGAGATACTTACAAGTATCAGTTCAAAAACGGGAAGAAAATAGTTCATGGCGGCGTCACAACTGATTTAGCTCGTAGGGAGAAGGAGCACCAGCAAAAATGGCCGAATGGCCACATAAAACAGGTAGGCCGTCGAACAACTAAAGAGGCTGCCCGGGAGTGGGAAGAGAAGAAAGGATTCTCTTAGGGCAGGTGTATAAGCCTAATTCATAGAGATCCAATTGGAAATAAGGAGTCAAGGAGGGAAAGCGATGGATTCAACAAAAACAGCCATAACTCTCGCTTCACTATTAGTCGCAGCATTTGCTATATTTATGGGCTTCAAGTTTATTGGCGACCACTGGGCTGATATCAAAGAACTCTTGATTATAGCATTGGTTTTAGGTGCGAGTTTCACGGTTGTAATTGGGGGGCTGAAACTTCGTACCGGCCGCTAGTATGTTTGCACCAAGTGCTCTTGTTACCTCTATATGTAAAGGAAAGAATAATGCCTGAAGAAAAGAACACATGGCCACGAGATCAATATTCCGGACCTGGTGGAGGATTGTACGCGGGACCAGGTGGTGGGATGTATACCGGCCCGGACGGTGGTGCCTATGCTGGTCCCGGAGGCGGTATGTACACCGGACCAGGCGGCGGGCTATATACAGGTCCAGGCGGTGGGCTATATGCAGGACCAGGCGGCGGGCTATATACAGGTCCAGGCGGTGGACTTTATACAGGTCCAGGCGGTGGGCTTTACACAGGGCCTGGTGGTGGACTTTATACAGGCTCTGGCGGTGGAATGTACACCGGATCCTGCGACAATCCTTATCGAAGCAACATACCACCTTGGCCTGTATTTATTGAATATCTTGAGACACATGATATGCAAGATATAGCTGCTTTGATACGCTCTCGCATGCCGGCTTGATAGCTATTGAAGAACTGTCAGTATACTATATCTGTGAAACAATCTGCAAAACTGTACTACCAAACTAGCTACTAGCATCAGTCAGCTTTTTTGCTAGTTGATTCAGTAGAGGAACATCAAATCTCTCAAGTCGTCTCTTCGCTTCTCTAACTCTCTTCTCTGCGTTCGCTGAGAGTATGTGCTTCTCTTCTCTTGCGAAGTAATAAGCTGCGACGGCTGCTGATTCCTTTTCATCCATCCGGTCAAATTCTTTTATCGCGATGTCATATAAGTTTCGTCCATTTTCGACATCGCCAGACCTAAAACAGATTAAGCCTGTTGTAGCAACCAGAATGTTTTTCTCTCTATTTGACAAGTTCTTATGGCCTATGCTCTCCAGCTTCTTCACTGCAGCTTCAATATCGCCACTCCTTGCCAGGCTAAACGCGTAGTTATTCAAATATAGGAAGCCATTTGTCTGTGCTGGCCTCGCGTTGGCTAATATGTCAATCGCTCTTTTATCATCATCCAAGAATGCTGCAGCAATGTGTGATGCGTGAATGATTGGTCGCCCCGACAGTTGTTGAAATCGACCCCACATTGCTGTTGCTGTTAGACTCTCCTCGAATTTGAGATTGTAGTATAACCTTAATGCTTGTGCTTCATATGAACCTGGAACTGCAACCTCCAGTTTTTCTAGATCCGCCATGATGGGGGCACCTGTTCCCAACTGATTCGCCATCCACTGTGCCTGTGCTAGCGCATTTTCGGTCGGGTCACGAAGTGCTTGGCGCATTAATTTTTTTGCACTTCTCACAACGCCGTGTTTCATTTCAACAGTTCCCATGTTCACAGCAAGCTCACTTCTCGAAAACTCTGTGAGATTATTATCCGGCAACAAATATTTTACCCTACTAATACATTTGCTAGTCAGCCCCGCACTCTCACTAATAGAGATTTCCGCAGAGGCAATCCATGGGTCAAATGAACAAAGCCCGGATCTATTCAAGATATCAATCGCTCTGTCAGGCTCTCCTAAGTGCATGAAACAACGTGCCGCTGATCTAAGTATAAAACGATTTGACTTTCCAAGGCTCAATGCGACCTGCATTGCTGACGTAGCTTTAGCAACCTGTCCCATAGTCGCATAGCATAAAGACAAGTCACTCCAAGCTATAGGGTTAGAGGGATAAAATCGGACATGTTTTTTTAGATCAGCAGTCGTACTATAATTAACCTCCGATATCATGGGATTGTTTTCGGTCTCAGTCAAAGAACGTGTTGCCAGAAAAGTGTTAGCCATTTCCTTAGCTAGCTTACGAGACTTTTGAGCTCTATTAAGAATATATTCGGCAGCTTCAACTGCTTCTACCGACTCGAAGTCCTTCACTACGACAGCTTCACCAACCAAATCTATCGCTGTGAATAGGTTTCGGTGTTTTAACCATTCCTCTCGCGTGCGGTGACCAATGTGTTTAATCCATCCCGACTCATACCTTGTAGCTCTCAATAGACCAAGAGCGCAGGCAGTTGAGTAGTCTACGCATCGAGGTAAGGCTTGTCTCTTGGAGTTGTCAAATGTCACGCTCATATCATTCTATGCTCAGCAACTCTGGCAAGTCTATCAAAGCGAGACATATACGGCTGTAAGTCATGTATTGGTCTATGAGTTGCTTCTAGTGCCATCGGGTCGCCACGGCGTCTTGGATCTGGCTCGCACAGCTGTTGCGCAATGGTTACTATTTCAGCTGATAAGTCTCCTGCTATGCCTTCTACGGATTCCCGTAAGTCATTCGATGCCTCACTAAAAGCTTGCTGAATATACGGCAAATCTTGTTCAAAACCCGAACTTGCCGATTGTTTTCTCTGTTTCTGTATTAATTTTGTTACAATTGCGTGCGTAGCTGAGACACCTAAGAAGTAGAAGAAAATTAGGCTCCCTAATAGGTAAAGGTCAGCGATATATCTTCGCGAAAAATCTGGGGAATATACCCAATTATACCATTCCTCCGGTGGGGCATATCCTGTATCTCCAGGTACTTGGAGAGCGTCAATATCCGAGACGCCGTGTATGTATGAAGCACGCCCAAGGTCTGAGACCTTCGTCCCCTCAACAGGAAACACAAGCACATTTGACGGCTTTAGATCTTGATGTGCTATTCCTGACAAATGCAACTGACTGAGGCCCACTGAGCTGTGATGCAATGACCGTAGCACCCACGCAAGGTCAAATTGTTTCCATCTTGCTACTTCATTTCGAATGTCCCCTTTCGCTACCTCGAAAATCAAGTACATTACATTTCCCAGTTCCCGGAAATCACCAGGGACCTGTACTTTACCAGCTCCGATTGGTGTAACTACCCTATCAAGGCGTTTCTCCTGGCATTTGGATAACAGCTCCCTTTCGAAGTTATATGCTTTTGTCAAGGCTTCCAAAGCAAGAGACGGGTCGGGGGCCTGCAACGCTCCTGAGAAATCCAGCGCCTTCAAATACCCCTTACGTCCATCCTTATTCTTAGCTAAATACCCCACGGAGAAATGCCCACCCGTGCTAGTCTCCGGTCGCTGAATATATGAGTCTACTCTCCACCCTCCATCCAATCCTAAACCTCTCAGACATTCACAAGGTCTCATTTTTACCTCCTCCGCTAGCATCTATTTGCTATGAATTAACTTCTGCAAGCCTCTCAACTTCGACATAAACTATCCAATGCCCTTCGGCTTCTTATCTATTGATGTTCAGCTACGTAACAAAATTGTACAGCGTGCTCAGGCATTTGGCAATAACTTCAGCGTTTCTACAAACCAGCCACGAGGCAATACTATCTTACTTATTACGAGCTTTCTCCATTTGAAAATAATCTTCATATGGTGGTGGGGGGGATGATAATTGAGCTAGTTCTTGAAATTTAACCTTATGACTTTTTGTTGGACAATGAGACTGAAAACACAAATAGCACCTTAAAAACTGAATACGAATAAAGCTCTGACCTGAACGCTTGCCCTCTTGAAAGGGGGTAAGTATGAGTTCAAGCGTAGTCGCACCACCAGCACCAGACGGCGATAACGGCAATCCTCAAGGTCATTGTAGCCGATGTCATAGGGTCTGGACTCTAAAAACAAGGCAGGGCGTTT
>Ga0315549_1002622_pt1 | contig 16860 bp, 19 predicted proteins | sample SalMarSW160200MG_FD_203101 | JGI IMG/M metagenome (GOLD analysis project Ga0315549, IMG submission 203101) | Salt marsh sediment microbial communities from the Plum Island Ecosystem LTER, Massachusetts, United States - Salt Marsh Sediment SW1601-200 ... | reverse complement strand
TAATACTGTGAAAAAATATGTGGCTGTGGATAGTCCTCCGACTTATCCGCCAAGAGAGGTGCTGTCACAACGGCCACTGACAGAATCGCTAATCATTTAACCCTGACATTATCCCTTGACAACGACATTGCCACCAACATCGCTGAAGAGGCCGCATCCAACAGAAAATCATGTTGATGCTTACGATGTTTAGCTACTGGAGTCGACGAGTGGCAGAAACACCGAAAAAGTACTACCTTTACCAACCTTACTCTCTACTTCAATAGTTCCACCATGAATCTCGGCGATACGCTGGCATATAGAAAGCCCCAGACCGGCTCCACCTTCACTACGCGAGCGAGACTTGTCAACGCGGTAAAACCGCTTGAATATGTGCCTTAGATGCTCCTCGGAAATGCCGATGCCGTTATCTTTTACAGCGACACAGGCATCGCCATCTTTCCTGCTGAGGGTTACCAGTATTTCTCCCCCTTGTGGTGTGTAGCGAACAGCATTGTCAATAAGGTTGAAGAACAGCTCCCGCAGACTTACTCTGTCTCCCTTTACAAATAAATCGTCCATGGCGTGCAGTTGACAACGAATAGACTTATCTTCGCAGAGTATTTCTATGTCGGATATCAATTCGCCGAGAAGCTCTTTGAGATTTAACGTTTCGAACTCCAGTTGCTTGTTATCCTCGTGGCGAGCCAAGAAAAGGAGCCTCTTCAAGACGGAAGACATGCTCTCTGTCTCCTGATAAATATTTTCCATGGACTTCCGGTATTCGTCGACATTACGGTCTTTATTAAGTGCCAGGGTAGCCTCTCCCTGAATGACTGCTAGCGGCGTACGGAGTTCATGAGAAGCATCGGCTGTAAACTGCCTTTCTCGATGAAAGGCATCTTCTAACCGTTTCAACATACGATTAAATATCGAAGCCAGGTAGCCGAGTTCGTCATTACTATGAACTTCCAGTCTCTTATTCAAATTGTGTTCTTCTATCTCTCTTGCGGTCGAAGCCATCGCCTGAACGGGACGTAGAGACCGTTTTATTAGAAAATATCCAAGCAGGCCAGCTATAACTAATGCTGCCGGGCCGATGATAAGAAGTACTCGGCTAAAAGTCACGAGTATAGTACCCACTTCGTTTGCGGATCTGGTAACAGCTACGACACCAGTCGTATTCCCGAAAACATCGGAGTAAAACCAGATGCTGTAATCTTCGGACATATTCAAATCATCCAGTGCAGCTTCTTCCAAGAGAATATCGTCGATACTTATGATGCCTTCAGGTGATGATAATTCAAAAAGCTCGTCCCGGCTATAGCTCCTCATTACGGTCGCTTGCCCTGAATCGCCTCGAGAATGTTGACCAAGTTCTGAAAACCCCGTAATGATATCCTGGCCTTCGTTAGTTTCTTGTAGCTGGGCGTAGCGCATATCCCAGGGGTGGATGGTTTTTCCCCTCAATCCGCTCGATAAAAGGAAATAGGCAGCGATACTAAACACTCCTATTAGAGCGACACAAATTAGCAGATACCATATTGTCAACCTCGATTTGATACTCAAAGAATTTTTCATTGCACCCTCAAACGATAGCCGACACCACGAACCGTTTCGATGAGACTATTCTCATTCTCTACGTCGATTTTCTTTCGCAGACGCCGGATATAAACATCGACAAGGTTCGATTCACTTTCAAGTGAGAAATCCCAGACATGGTCCTCGAGCATTCTTCTGGTTATTACTATATTCGGATTTCGCATGAAATACTCCAATAGAGCATACTCTTTTCCGGTGAGGGTAATATTCTTGTTGCTTCTTTTTACCTCTCTCGTCAACGTATCCATGCTCAGCTCGCCTGCCTGGAGAATGTGCGAGCCATCACTAATCTCTCGCCTGAACAAAGCTCTAATCCTGGCCAGCAGTTCATCGAAGGCAAAAGGCTTGACCAAGTAGTCATCGGCTCCGCTGTCCAGTCCCTTAACCCTATCGCTGACGGAATCTTTGCAGGTGAGCATTATTATCCGCGATTTCACCTGATTCCGACGTAGCCCGAGGCATACTTCAATCCCCTCCTTTTTGGGAAGGATGATATCCAGAATAATCAGGTCATAGGGGACTACCTTCGCCAGTTCCTCGCCCTCTTCACCATCATAAGCGGCATCCACGGCATAGCCTATCTCCGAAAGGCCCCGTTGAATGAGGTCAGACATCTTCCGGTCATCTTCAATCACCAAAATTCTCATTGCCTGCTCCTTATTAAGGAAAGTGCTTGAAAAGATTTCTTATTGATAAATAATAGCACATAAAAATGAATTTGAGATGAATACAAAATAAAAAAAGATGAAAAAGGAATTATCAAAAAACCTTAAAATTCATCCAAAGTTCATCTTCTGTTCATGTGAGGTTAATGTTGGTATGTTACATTGTTCAAGGCTTGAAGTTCTTGAATGACCTGGGGAGGTGATTCATGAGACTCCACGGATTCTTTGAAGTATGGCAGGTGGACAAAACATGCCCTATCCCACTGTTTAGGGTAGGGCAAGGAAGAAATAATATAGCACCTATAGTGCGCAAATAGAATAGAGGAGTATGCAAAATGAAACGTTTGTTAATGTTACTTATTCTAATACTTGTGCTTACACTAACTATAGTGAATCCTGTTTCAGCTGATGGTCCACCCTGGCATGTTGGTAATCAGAAATCCTCAGCTTATGGGGTAGCTGCTGACATCTCTACGCCAGCATCGGCTCCCTATATTGAAGAGACCGGCACATCAAGTTGGGTATCAACTCCAATTGGATATTGGATACAAACAGGTTGGCACTGGGAAGAAGGGATGGCTTCAGCTAAATCATATTACGAATATAATCTACCTGGTAATCCACCCGTTCAACAAGATGTCTCTACCCACTCATGGGGGGCAACCAAGAGTTACTGCTTACAATTCAATGGTTACACAGACGAATGGGAAGTTTATATTAATGAGATAAAGCAATGGGATCAGGATGGCTTGGACGAACCCGATATTACGGTTCAGGCTATGTCTGAAGTTCATACTAGCTCAGAGAACTATTTGTATACCCAGTTCGAAAATGTAGTATATATGGATAGTGACTACGACTGGTTTTATTTTAATGAGGACAATTTCCAGAATGCTCCGCCATATTATTACGTGTATGAAACGGATGAAGCCAACTACTTATGTTGGGGTCCTTATGAAGATTAGAGCTGGATAGTACTATATCCTTCGGGCTACCGCTACGACTTGAAATCTTATCTAAGTTAAAAGAAAGGAGTAAAACGATGAAGCGTATCACAATCGTAATTATATTGGTCGTTATTGTTTTGGGTGGAATAGGGTCTATAGTTTCGTTAAGGCAAGGTGACGAGCTTGGCATACAAGCAGTCAGTGCTCACGAAGATGACGTGGACATACAAGGAATAAACGGACAAGATATTGCCGATTTGGTTACATACCTTGAACAAATGGGAGTGCCTGCCAAGTATGTCCAAATCATAAGTGATGACGATTGGGATCCCCCTATTGTCATTGAGTTTATCCTGCGAAGTGCTAGTAAAAGTGACGAAGTGGCACCTGATGACGTAATACATCTGAATATCATCGCCCATGCAGTAAATTTAGCGCATAATAGAGGCCTTAATGTCGGAGGATTCAATGTGACCATTATCAATACCGAAGGTAACGAGATCACTTCCGTTACGGAAACAACAGATGTGGAAATAACTCCTGAACTTGTTCCACCACGTAAACTAGAGAACAATGCTGTGTCTAATTTACTAAATCAGGAATTTCCTTTACACGGTATGTCACTTGATAATCTCGACGTGTCTCTTGATTCAGAAGGGATACGATGGGTAACTTTCGAATTAAGTGTACCTAATATCGAAACGGCTAATGCCAAGCTCTCAGATTTTATGTTAAAATTATTTCCCGCAATGGTGAAAATGAACCTCGAAAGAGATACACAGGTGGCCGTTTACCAGGTACGTCTTAATACATCTACTGGCGAACCCTTGCTAAAATATATTAACGATTTACAGATAGGAAGGCGGGGTTGGTGGTATGCTGATGGACTAACTAAAGAATGGTTCTCAACTCCACCTGCGCCGAAACTTGAACCTATGCCAAAATCTGTATCTACGCCGAAACTTGCACCTGCACCTGTACCGAAACCTACAGTCGATTAAATAGAAGTAGCGTCGGATAATGCTTAAACTTGGAATCTAGCTCAGTTGGACCAGACAGCTTTGTCAATAGCATGACGAAAGGCTGGGCATTTCATTATATAATTAGGTGCCCAGCCTTTCCCCTATACTGGAGTTACTTATCAAAGTGATTGAATCTTAACGATACATATTGTAAAGCTATTGTCAAAGGGTCATTAAACAGATTAAGATAAGTCTTAGTCTGAAATCATGGAAAAGTTTAGAAGGCTACTTCTAGTATATGGTTCATTAAGGTTGATAGGAAGTGAATTGAGAGGGGATATTTTGATGGGAAATTACAACAATGCCAATAGTAGCAGATTTGCTGATTATGGTTCGAACGGTGGGATAAAACGATATCTCACGGCTATTGTCTTTATACTTTTACTCACTATTGGCTACACAGCATGCGATAGTAACAGGGTGCCAAACCAGCCGTCGCCGATAAGCGACGCCAGCCAGACCGGCTCATCTGGTAAAGTCGAAATAGAGAGGGTGTCTGTCGGCCCCGGCATCTTCCGTTCCGATGAGTTCTACCTGCAAGTCGATTTGCCCACTGGTTGGGTGGCCGCTGAGGGGCCGGAGTTTCTTCTGAAATCATTAGAAGGTCAGGTGGCTTTCAATAGCTGGGGCCAGGAAGATCTCTGGGTACGCGAGGTGCGCACCGAACATCCCGACGGCACCACATCGTATACTTATAGACCTCATGACGTAATGTCACAAATACCGGAAGGAGGTGCTTATATATCCCTACTGCGCATCTGGGGCCCACCTCCCCCACCGGAGGATTACGAGCCGCCCGATGAATATGCTACCAGCGACCTTTCTAGGTTAAACCAACCACATGATTGGCGACAGGACACAACAGCGGCGCAGTTTAAGGAATTCCATAAGTGGGGACGCTACTTAATGGTTTTAATTGCCTGCCATCCCGATGCATCCGATGAAACGGTTGCTCATCTCAACGACTTACTGCAAAGCTGGAGGTTCGATGCCGTGCCAGCTGGTGATACCGAATGGGCTGGAATTCAGGCACGCAAGCTCCTGCCCGAAGTAGTCGAGCCAATGAAATTCAAAAATAGAAGTGGTAGAATAGGTAATCGGGTTACCCAGTTAGAGGTTCAAGGAGATACAGTGCGTGTTAAGTTCATGTATCATTTGAAAGAGCCGCCAGAAGGTCCTGCTCATATCTATGAGTGTCCTGATAAATCTTGTCACTGGTGGAAGATAGACGTGCTGCCAACCGGGGAGTCGGTTCTAGTCGATGAGGGGGGTGCGCCATTACCACTTAGGTAACACTCAACAATTGGACTCAATAGTTTAGTATTTCGTAATCTTTTAAGAAATATCAAGGCTAGATATTAGCCACCTTAAGTAATTCTTATGACAATTTAACCTACTGACCCGGCTGTACCGGAAATAAAAAGAGGATAGCCCAAATCTTCCCCAGATTATCCCCCTAAAAATGGGCACGAAAAAGGTAAAGGAATTCCTACTACAGTAGGGAGTAACAGCTATGAAAGTGGGTTTGCTAATTTTTACGCTTTTTTTAATAACAGCTATTGGAGTCAATGGCTGCAACAATGAGCCTGTAACCATTCCCCCTGCAAGTACACCACAAACTCCAAACGATGAAGGAATGCTATTTACCCCTACAGCGAGAATAAGGGTTGGACGTTCAGCTATCGGCAGGGGACAAGCTTATTTTAGTGGGACTACAGAGTTCTATAATGGGACACTGCGAACACAACTTTACCAGGATGAAAAGCCATTGGACTGGTGGCCGGCCGATCAGGATATCGAGGTTAATGGTTATTTCTGGGAAATTAAAGTGAGTACGCCGGAAGAGTTACCCGTCGAATCCTTATATGTACTCAAAATCTGGAACAAAGACGACCCTTCCCTCTATGGAGTACATGGTTTTGATTTAAAAGGTCCGCCATCGATAAGCGAGTTACAGTAAGCGATATTGTAGTATCTGGTTATCCGACGAAACAGGGAATCTTGGGGAACACACTGAGATGGTCTGACTTAATAACAAATTCTGGCCAAATTTCGCAGGCAGAGTTATCAAGCCTAAAGGATGTGCGTCTTACTGAAGAGTTTGAGACTATCATGGAAGATATTGCCGATTGTTATATAAGCTCGAACAGTAGCAGGGCTCCCGTCTACTTGAAATCCGACGGCTCGATAATCGGTATGGGTATTAGCACTACGGCGGGCATTTTATTAATACCTGCTTCCTAGGATAAATCCCTCAGTCCTTTATTTCTTTTGCGTCAGGACATTATAGGCGACGAGGATAGGGGGCGAGATATAATTCTCGTTCCTTTTTCTTTGACTACCCCAAAATTCATCAAATATTCATCTTCTGTTCACGTGAGGTTCATGTTGGTATGTTAGTGTACTTCTGGATGTTTCCAAACTAATCTTGAGTTTGTAGCATCCGAGGTGGTGGTGTGTATGGAATGGGTTTAGTTGAATGTGGGTTTTTTACAAAAATAAATAATAAGGAGATAAAAAATGAAAAGGTTACATTTGGTCGGAATCATCACTCTATTATTGATTGCTTTGATGACAGTAGGTATTGGGCCAGTGATAGCTCAGGATGGTGTTGAAAAGACAAACGAACCGAAGCCATTAGGTTTCTATGAGTCACTGGAGAAATATGGGGTAGTTAACCCTGGCTCCCCTCTAATACGTCCTTCTCAAGATAAAGAGTCTCGGACTTCTCTACCTACTTCCACTTATTATTACGGCAATGGGGAAACCGACGATGAAACAGGTTATTTCAGAGCTGGTATCGAGACATACTATAATGAGGCTTGGTATGGATTTAGGATGGTTATAAACGGTGGTGAAATAGAGAATGGCGACCCTGATAATAAGTTAGTTCGTCTCACTCCGCACGTTTGCTTGAAAAATAGTAGCGACTACATCGCAGTTGTATTGCAAGATAACGGTGATGAAGATGAACTTGATCTTCGTACAATGCATAGTTATGGTTCGCCAATGTGGCAGGACCATACAACTGTAAGCAAAAGTGCTGACTACGAGTATTCGTTATACATAGACGGTGATAATGATTTCCAAATCTATTATCGCAGTTACCCGTCAGGTTCTTGGATACCCCTTAGGACGGGTTCTATGAGTTATCGTGAGTCTTATGTCCAAGCTTTCTTAGAACATTACGATCCTGGATTAAGCCCCGATGAACATGGTGATAGTTATTGGGAGCAGTTCGTACTATATAACAGCGATGGAACTGGCGAATGGTGGGACCATAACCCTTATCCTTTTGATGACTATCCTGTGGGCCAATACGACTGGCTTGTGAGCGTGAATCGTAATATGGAAACGTGGTCTGAATATTAATTTTTATACATTTCACGAACAAATATACGGTGAATTGTATACTTAACAATGTACTGGTAGTATTGAGGGGGAAAGGATGAAATGAAATTAACTTTATATTTTGGACTATTTTTTATCTTGCTATTCGGCACTTGTCAGTGTGGTCCTGCTGAAAGGTTCGTTCCTTCCCCTTCACTGCCGGACAGGGAGGATAGTTCTCAAACCCCAACCAATCCGCTCCGAAACCTGCCATCTGGTCCGGCACCAATCCATCCTTTGGAAATGAATGACTCTACTTCTAAACCTTGGTATTCACCTGGAGAGATAGTGGAGATTAAATTGTCTTGGAGGAATATAGCTCACGAGACTATTACCGTATATCCTATTCCCTTAACGATAAAAATTCGACATCCACATGATGATAGTATAATCTGGTCATATGAGGGTGGCTCGGATGAGCGCAATCTGGAACCTGGTGAGATATTATCACAGGTTCTAACCTGGGATCAGCGTGATAATAATGGGCGTGTGATCGAGCCAGGCTACTACCACGTGGATGTGGAGTATTCAGCAAAGAGGGAAAGTGGGATGGTTCATCATGGCTATCAGCCGTTAAAAATATTAATCCAATCTCCACAAGGAGCGATAGAGCAGACTTTCATCATAGAGCAGGCACAAACACTTGATGATGGGAGTGAATTAATTTTCAAGGAGATTGTTCTATCTTCATCAGGGGCTATAGTTTATGTAAATATGATACCCGCCGATTATACCCCTCCCAAGTCTGATGAAGAGCGTGTTTTTTGGGGTCCGGTAACTAGTCCGGCTCATTATAAACTGGACGGCGGACCGTTAAAGTCGGCAGAAAACGCTGATAGTAGCTTCTATGATAGTATTGAGCTTGAATGGGACCTGGTTGACCCCGTATCAAAAGGCACAAAATCACTTACATTTGTAATCGATAGCATCGAATATTTCGATAGTCTGGGGAAAGAGCACGAGTGGCAGGGTCCTTTTGAGTTTCAGATACCACTTAAGTAGTACTGTCGACAGCCAATATTTTAACGAACTTAGGTAATGCAATCGAGATACCTAATAAACAAAGTATTATCAAATGGGCAGAATCTTTGAGGCATGAATAAGGATTTTACACTGACTGACCTTACCCCGTAATTAGTTGCACCGCTTGTCACCTTAAATAAATCCCTTCATTACGAAAAATTCATCAAAAATTCATCTTCTGTTCATCTAACGTTCATCTTCGCATGTTACCTTATTCATGTAACTTTCATAAATAAGGGGGTGATATGCGTAATAAAAAATCAGTGAATAGTGTCCCTGTAATAAAAATATGATGAAGGAGTGATAAGATGATCAACCAAAAGAGAATGTTAATTGGTGTCTGCTTTGTTCTCCTGTGCGGACTATTGGGCGGTAATGCCATCGTCATGGCACAAGACACGGAAACTTCTCCGGACAATTCAGCAGCGTATATCATAATAGATGGTAAAATCCACTGGTTATCTCCCAGCGAAGAGACAAAGGGTTTGACTAAGGAAGAATACAACAAAAAATACCAGATATCTCCCGAAGAAGAGGCCGCTATTATTCATGATGTTCCACCTTGTCCGGTAATCATCAACGGGATTAAATATGAACCGGAACAAATTCACCTATTCGACGGGCAACGGCTCAGATTTACTGTCGACAACAAAAATACCCTCTACGCTTTCACCACCGAGGAAGGTATTGATGAATTCCATCAAAAGCAGCGAGAGTTGCTTTCAAAGGAAATTAATCCCGATGTCTCACCTATGAACGCCGGTTATAGCTTCTTTTACGAAGATATGGACTTCGGAGGAAGATGCCTCGCTGTGCCTTCAGGGTATCCAGAAGGTTACTTGCCGGAACTCGGGGTCATGGATGACACGATTTCTTCGTTTTGGCTTGATAGCGGCATATATAAAGCGTGCCTTTACGAAGATCCGTATTATTATGGTGACGTATTTGAAAGAGTGGGCGGTACCAAAATATCCTGGCTCTGGGTTTTCGGCTGGAACGATAAGGCTTCATCTCTGAAAGTAATAGAATAATGGCTCGTTTTAAGGGTAAAAGCTTTTCGCAAGCCTAGGTTTTAAGCAGAAAGAGACTTCGAAAGCATATTCGTTGATGGTGGAGGATTACGAGTTGCTCCGCTGATTCTATTGTTCACCAGCCTGCCAGCGGTCTGCTTTAGGAAAGTGGTAAGGCGCTTGGCGAATGGTGTTTCGGAGTACTTGTTAGGTCACAAAATAGCGAAAAGTTATGTTCGATTATTTCCCAAGGCACATGTCGCATATCCTAAAAATGGTTTATAATTACAGTCGAACAATGGGGCCTTGGGACGAATCAACGGCAATCCGCAAACTGGATAACAAGAGTTATGGGAATAATAAGATGTACCGCCAAGCTATTGGCCGAGCTTAAAACCAAACCAACGAACGGACTATCTCAGTCTTCAGCTTGGTGCGATTGGCATGCCAACCTTTTGTGGGTAGATCGGAAAAAGTGCGTGCTGTTCACCAACAATCCGACTCTGTATTCGTTCTTCCTGCCCTCGATAAAGAAATCAATATTGGAAAACTTCGAAGAGGTTTTCAGGTTGAATTTGTTCAAGAGTCTGATAGCCGAGGGATTCGCCGAGCCGCAGGTCGAATATGTGTTGAGGCAACACCAGCACATTGTGATTGCAAAGACAAACAGCCGCAGCATTCTGGGGTCTATGAACGACCTGGCTTTCCAAATCAAATCCATGATATCCGCGACGGGCGGACTGGCTAATGCCGATTTGTCTGAAATCAATAGGCAGTTGAATCGCATTCCGATGAGTGCGATAAAGTACAAAGTCAGCATCGATGAACTGAAGCGACTACTGGCTGATGCGGGCAGGTAGCCTTCGTACAGCGCGGTAGAAATTGGAACGAGACGCCAAGGCAAGCTATAGTCGATAATAATACCTTAGCAGCGTCACATTAGTCCAAATTGTTGCGTCCGCCGACAAGCATGGACGAAGCTGAGCACACCGAATATAATGAGGCCATGGTAATCAAGAATCTCAAGCCTGATGATTTGATGAAGTTCAGAGCCGAAGGATCCGTGCTTGTTGGGTCCTTCTTCAGATACCGTAAGCTCGAAGGCCAAGGGAGAGATGACACGGAGGGAATAAAAGGTGTGGACCTCAAGGTAAAAGGCCCCTTGAGCATAAGAGGTGACAACTTGGGCAAATTGGTTTCATATGTGAAGGTAAAAGGGCCATTCAAAATCAACATCGGCGGCACGCTAACGATCAAAGATGCGACGCTATTGCCGGACGCCTATATATTCTGCACTTCTCTGAAGGTAAGGATCGAGTTCGGGGCTGCACACTATAAGATAGTGGATGTTCTCAGATTCGGAGAGACACTCTTCAGGTCGCTTCATGAAACAGACAATGATGTATTCTACTGGGCACATGGAAGAGCCGTTTACGGAGGTCACAAAGACCCCGTCACTACGCCGGAGGAATTGGCGAATCTCGGTAGTTTCAACATTAATGAATTCGACATTGACGACTATTTCCGTAAGCCGGCTAAATATGCCGAAGAGCAGGAATACAGGTTTGTCTTTCTTACCAGAAGGCAGCCAGTTCCGGAGCAGACCATCATCTTTAACAAGGAACTGGTCGACTGCTGCTATTTCCTGTGACACCACAATAGCTTGTTAAGTGTGATTTGCAAAATAAAGGGGCTGGACATCCCGATACCGGGAATATCCAACCCTAAAATTCTGTCGGCTATGTCGAAGTAGACCTAGACTTTGCCGATTCTGAACATCTTCGTGCCACAGGTCGGGCATACGCCTTGGGTCGCCGGCTTGCCGTTCTTCATGGTGATAGCTTTGGCATCCTTCATTTCCTTCTTGGCACGGCATTTAACACAATAAGCCTGCATTTCTTCGCTCTCCTTTTTATGTGAAGAATATCCTAATCACTCATTCAGTGTCAAATAATTGAAGAAATTTATTGAACGAATTTCTCCCCACAGGACTATAATTGAACCGAGGGAATTATGCCGGACTTAATTGAACGTTGGCGTTCAGGTGATAGCGATGCCTTCGAGGCCTTGTTTCGACAATACGAGAAGCTGGTCTTCAGGACTGCTTATCTTATCATCGGCGATGTGGAGAAAGCCCGGGACGTTATGCAGGAAGTGTTCGTGTCGGTTTGGAAGTTCCGCCATACCTTCAACCCCGAAAAAGGCAAATTCACCACCTGGCTGCACCGTATCACCGTCAACAAGTGCTCCAGGAGACAGGGCAAGCACCGTCCGGTATTTCTTTCTCTCGAAGAGACCCAGGAGAAGGGTTTTCAGCCGGAAAGCAGCGACGATTTGCCCGAGGAACTGATGATAAGCCGGGAAGAATATGACGAACTGTTGGAGGCGTTGAGCGCGTTGGATACCAAATACCGTTCGGTAGTCGTGCTGCGCTACTTCAGCGAGCTTTCTTGCGAAGAGATTGCCCAAGCAGTGGATATTCCTTTAGGTACGGTAAAGTCCCGGCTGCACTACGCCTTGAAATCACTCCGGACGATATATGCCCGGAAGGGTGAAGTATATGGACTGTAAAGATATCGATAAGCTGTTAACCGCATGTTTAGAGGGTGTGGCCTCACCTGAAGAAGAGAAACAGGTGAAGGCACATCTTGACGCTTGCTCTAAATGCCGTGAAGAACTGGAGATACGGCAGATTTCGCGTAACCGGCTTGGCCAGGCTTTGAAACTGGCGGCTTCCCGGGTCACGCCGCCCGAAGCATCGGACACGATCAACGAGATCATGGCGAATACCATAAAAACACCAGCCCACCGCTGGCTGCAACCTGCATTGGCGGTAATCACCGTCATGGTCGCTGCGATCGCTCTGGTATTAGTACCGCTGTGGAGCGCCGACTCGCCGTCGGGTGTAATGGGTCCCATGATGCCGCCCCCGCTGAGCGAGTATATCAAAGGCTATACCTACACTCTGGCGTTACTGGCCGGTGTTTTGATGATGGCCGGTCTGGCTTTCCATAGCAGATTTGCCCAGAAGATAGCGGGCTTTATGTCCATCGTGTTCGGGGGAATCGGGGTATATCTCGGCCTTGAGGCCATACTTTCGGCTACCAAATCCGACCAAACGCTTATCATGGGTGTCATACCCATCTTCGGGATTATCGCAGGCACAGTGTATATCAAGAGACAAACCAGGCGGCGCTGGTTGGCTGATGCCGGATTGGTTCTCTGCCTCCTGGCATTGGTTCTGTATATCACCTTTCTTGTCGGCTACCGTCACTGGTTTTCATGGATTTTACTCGCCGCTGCTATCGCCATCCCCGCCGGCATCATCGGCTACAGCTTCCACAGTGAAATAGCCGGGTTTTTCCACAGACGGCGGAGCATAAAGTCGGCAGCCTCCCGGATCGCACCGTTGACTGGTTCATGGGAAAGTATAGCCAGGCAGGCGGGGATAAAAAGCAGAGACGAAAAACCTGTTTCCATGAAATCCGGCATGAACTGGCTAGCGGTGCCTCTTTCTATTTTCCTGCTGATCATTCTGGTGGGGGGCTTCCTTCCCATGATGGGGGGTATGGCTCCTCCACCGCCGCCGGCACCGGCAATGGTATCTGATGATTCCGGAGGAGCTTTCCTGGTCTGGCTGGAAAAACCATGGCTCCCAGATGCTGCAATCCGGGCACAGTATGTCGATGCTCAGGGGAATCTCCTATGGGGAGAGAAGGGCCAACAGATAGCTTACAGTAAGGTCGCCATGCCATATGCTGTTTCTGATGGCGAAAGTGGAGTTGTGATTGCCTGGGGAGACAGTGATAGCAGAAATATAACGAGGCTGGGCTCAGACGGTGACACTATCTGGACTCTGGAAGATTTTACCTCCTGGTCGGTGCAGGGAATGGTAGAGGATGGTTCCGGGGGAGCTATCCTGCTGCTATACGACCGGATAGACAGTATTTACGCTCAGAGAGTGAGCGCTGAAGGGTTGCTTCTCTGGGGAGAAACCGGAACTTTTCTGGGTAATACTCAAGAAGTCAATCGTGGTAAATCTCTCGTCAGCGACGGGCTTGGTGGTGCCGTGATTACGTGGCAGGAACAAAGCGGTATGGACATGGAGATACGTGCCCAGCGGTTGAATGCTGAAGGCGTAGCCCTATGGGGAGATAGCGGAATAGTTATTACTTCGAGGGAAGGGAACCAGGGTAACAATCGCGATATTATCAGCGACGGCATGGGTAGTTTTATCGTTGCTTGGGATACCGGGGGGCTGACTTCCGATACCGACGTTTACATCCAGAAACTGGATGGGGATGGAAACTTCCTGTGGGGAGCCGAAGGGATAATGGTTTGTGAAGACCAGCCGGGGGAGACTTTTGGCCTTGGCAATATGCAATCGCATCCCCAGATGGCTGCTGATGGTACAGGTGGGGTTATCGTCACTTGGCATGACCGGCGCAGGATAATGAATAGGGAAATATTTGCTCAACGAATCAGTGCTGCTGGCGATATACTGTGGGATGAAAACGGTGTCTGGCTCTGGAACATCCCGGCGGACTACATCGGAACGACTAGCGGTATTCTGGACGCCGTTACTATGGCCGACGGAACTGGCGGCGTGATTGTTGTCTGGACCGGCCACAATGTTTCTTATACCAAGAATTCGGTAATCTATGCCCAAAGATTAAGTGTCGATGGTCAGCGGTTATGGTCGGAGGAAAAGGTTTATAGTAATCCGTCTTTCCGATCCCAGGGCTATGCCAGCATCGTTAGCGATGGACAGGGGGGAATTATCATCGGTTCCAGGGTCGGTGAATCCAGTAGTATCAGCCAGACGGACTCGGTTTATGCTCAAAAAATAGACTCTAAAGGTAGCCGTATATGGGGAGAGGGCGGGCTGGAAATCCAGAAGGTACGCTCTGCTTTAACGGTTCTATTTGTTGCTGCGGGGGCTATCCTAGCTGCTATTCTTGTACTTATCGGGGTATTCCGCAGGAACAGGATAGCTCGGATATTCACCTCCATTATACCGGTGCTTCTCGGTATCGCCGGGCTATTCGGCATACTACTGGTGATTGGCCCCTTCGGATACTCTTATAGCTGGGCTTATATCCCGGACACAACTGCGAACCTGTTATCGGCTGCTGTCATCCCTGTGACTGGACTTGCTATCGGCGTTGTCGGAATCTGGAAAAGGACAGCACCCAAGTGGGTGATGATTCCCATTGTCGTTTTCGGCGCTCTGGTTACAGTTATTGTCGAGTTGATAATATTAGCCGCTTGATTGTAAATCTTTACGCTCCAATCTAAACAATGGAAATAATGAACAAAAAAACAGGCTGGGGTAAAATCATCCCCAGCCTGTTTTCGTTAGTTCAGATGGCTCTAGAACTCAAATAATGCCGGCTGCTCCGCCGCATGTTGTGCCTCGGCTTCCTCGTTTCTCTCCCTTCGCTCCGCTCTATCTTTCTCCAGCCTGGCCTTGACCCGCTGCCGGTATATCCAGGCTTTCAGCCGGTTCAGCTCTCCCAACTGGTAGTCGCTGATTGAGTCTACAACGATATCCGCCGGCATCTCACCCTTCTCCCATCGCTTGTAGGTCTGGCTGGCGACGTAAAGGTATATTTGGGTCCAGTCGCCGTCCATCGGTTGGGTGAGAGAAACCGTCATCAGATATACACAGGCTTCGGCATCGGTGCCGACCAGTTCTTCCCCTTTCAGCACTTTCATGTCCCCCACCATCCTTTCCAGGGTAATGGCTGTCTTAAGCCAGTCAGGCAAAGTGTCTCCCCAACCGCCCGGAAAGACAATAATGGGGTCTGAAAGACATCCCACAATATCGGAAATGCCTTGCTCCACAGTCTTATTCAATTGTAAATATCCTCCTTCGTCAGTCTTTGAACCTGGTTATATGCAAGCAGGCGTAGTGCGACCTGAAGTTGTCTATCGGGCTTTGCCAGAAGCCGTTACGGAAGTCCAGCAGATAATGCCAGTAGCCCTGGTACTCCTGCTCCCGAACGGCCACCAGATAATCGGTGAATATTCTGACGCAAGCTGACCTGCTTCCCCAAAGTACAATTACACCAGGGATGTAGTTTTCATCACTCTTGAGCCTGATAGGGTGCCATTCCAGCTGAAGCCTGGGTAGCTTGAGGTTATCCAGCCAGAAATGCCTACCGCCAGCGTCGTAAGAACCGATGTAGATATCCTTGCCTTCAAGTCCTTCCAGTACCTCCATCAGCCGCTTTATAGCTTCCCTACGCTGCTTCCGGAGCGGTATCTGGGCCGTTTTCCGGCCCAATCTAACCGTAGTGGTTGGCTCAGGCTCGGCCAGTTTCACCCCGTCGAATAAATCGAGTTGACCTGTCATACCCTCACCTCCTTTCTTTCAGATTTTGGGCAAAGGTAGCCCTCTGGAATAGAGATTGAATTAGCCTAGACAAGCACCTGCTGTGTGCCCGCTCTTTCCCTGGCTCTCTCTCCTGCTAAAGTCTCTTTGGGGATGGTGTCACGAATGGCATCAATGACGGATATTAACCGGCTCGGCATCTGCTGGCCGTACACGATACCACCGGTCATCCGCTTGAGTTCGTCGATAAGGCGGATAATACGGTCTTTCATGTAATCAGGCAGGTTCGGTATTTTGGCTGCTTCCTCAGCCACCAGCAGCGCCTGCTCCAAGGGTTCTATAGCCTGGCTGACGTATTCCTCCGCCATGTCCATTGCCTCGATGACTCTTAGTCCGCTCCATTTGATAGGCATGGGTTTACCTCCTTTCAGGCACAAATAGCCCTATAGGTTTTGTCGTTTTTACTACCGGAACATCACAGTTTGCACGCCGTGTTTCTGTTCGTTTGCTTCCCAGCACTCCTGGGCAACCCTGCGGGCGTGTTCCATTACCAACTCGGGGTCAAGCTCGTCATCGTCGGCTTTATTGATAAACTCGGAGCGATAGCCGGTGCTGGTCATACACCCTCTCAATTCAAGATGGCCGGCGTGGGCAAAGTAGTTGATATGCCAAGTCACGTTGACCGTTTTGCCGTTATTGAGCTTAACGGTAAACTCTTTGACTGCCTTTTCTCTCAATGCTTATTCACCCCCTTTCAGCGCACACAAAAAGGGGGGTATCCCCGCACAGGGCAGGAATACCCCCCTTACAAAAAAAGACACAAAACTTACATGAACTGCGCTCACTACTCAGGAATGTAAACAGCTTGCCACACTCCCCCCATAA
>Ga0315549_1002621_pt1 | contig 16882 bp, 7 predicted proteins | sample SalMarSW160200MG_FD_203101 | JGI IMG/M metagenome (GOLD analysis project Ga0315549, IMG submission 203101) | Salt marsh sediment microbial communities from the Plum Island Ecosystem LTER, Massachusetts, United States - Salt Marsh Sediment SW1601-200 ... | reverse complement strand
ACCCATTGGCGTCGGTTACCGTCAATGTATAATCTCCACCCATCGCTGTGGTGGCATTGCTTATGCTCGGTGATTGCTCACTGCTGGTGTAACCAAGTGGCCCGCTCCAGCTGTAGCTCGTCATCCCTCCAGGCCCACCGGTTAACTCTATCGTGCTTCCTTCACATACCGGTGTGTTGCTCGACGCTGAAGCTGCGGGTTTGGCATTGACTACCACACTCGTGCTGTCATCATCACTGCACCCGTTGGCATCGGTTACTGTCAATGTATAATCTCCCGCCATCGCTGTGGTGGCATTACTTATGCTCGGTGATTGCTCACTGCTGGTGTAACCAAGTGGCCCGCTCCAGCTGTAGCTCGTCATCCCACCAGGCCCACCGGTTAACTCTATCGTGCTTCCTTCACATACCGGTGAGTTGCTCGACGCTGAGGCTGTGGGCTTGGCATTGACTACCACACTCGTGCTGTCATCATCACTGCACCCGTTGGCATCGGTTACTGTCAATGTATAATCTCCACCCATCGCTGTGGTGGCATTACTTATGCTCGGTGATTGCTCACTGCTGGTGTAACCAAGTGGCCCACTCCAGCTGTAGCTCGTCATCCCTCCAGGCCCACCGGTTAACTCTATCGTGCTTCCTTCACATACCGGTGAGTTGCTCGACGCTGAGGCTGTGGGCTTGGCATTGACTACCACACTGGTGCTGGCATCATCACTGCACCCGTTGGCGTCGGTTACTGTCAATGTATAATCTCCACCCATCGCTGTGGTGGCATTACTTATGCTCGGTGATTGCTCACTGCTGGTGTAACCAAGTGGCCCACTCCAGCTGTAGCTCGTCATCCCTCCAGGCCCACCGGTTAACTCTATCGTGCTTCCTTCACATACCGGTGAGTTGCTCGACGCTGAGGCTGTGGGCTTGGCATTGACTACGATGTAATTGATCTTAGTCGTGATATTTGAGCCGTACTCATTGGTGACATTCAAACTCACCGTGTAGTTGCCAGCACTGCTGTAGATTACTGTGTGCGGCCCTTGCGTTGACGCACTTGAAGGGCTGCCTCCAGGAAAGTCCCAGCTCCAGGAATCAATCTCACCTGTCGATAAGTCTGTGAATTGGACTGAGGTATTTACACAGGGGTTGGTGTTATTGGCGGTGAAGTTAGCTACTGGTGGAGCACTTACTTCACTTACTGTTATGTTTGTCTCAGGGAACACTTCGCTTGCCGGGCTGTTCTGATAATCGGTGTAGTTTACCCGCGTGTCGGGATATACGTCCACTAATTGATAGCCGGTGTTATTAAAGGTTACGTTGAACGTGATGGTCCTAGTCTCGTTAATAACGATGGAGCTCCAATTCCAGGTCATGTTCTGGCCACTTGTTGAATTTGGCGGGGGAACAACAGTTCCATTTACACAATTCACACCATCGGGCAGAACCTCGGTCACCACGACGTTGGTGCCAGCCATATTGGACAGCTCTTCGGCGATCTCTTGATATATACCCTCCAGGTCAGTTGAGTTTGGCGCATAGTAATATTTACCGCCGGTCATGTTGGCGATGTTCTCCATCGTGGCATTATCGGCGTCAGCTCCCAGTCCAATGGTGTAAATGATAATCGTATTGTTAGCAGCCTCCTGTGCTGCGTCTACAGGATCGCGGCCTGTATTCCATATCCCATCGGAAAGCACAACCTCGGCATGAATGGTGGGTGAAGTCCTGCCGTAATTAATAAGCTCCGCGTTAGCTTCATAAATGCCCTCGCCCATAGCGGTATTGCCATCAGCTGTCAAGCTACCTATGGAGCTGTTTGTCGCTGACTGATTAAAAGTCAAATTTTGGTCAAGTCTTGCCTCCCAGTACCCAAACCACCACCATGTCGGGTGCCAGTATGAGAAAGACACCAGCCCTGAGCGGTCACTGGTGGAGTTGAGCGCCCCCACGAAAGTCTGGGCGGCAGCTTTAGCATCAGCCAGCTTCTGCCCTTGCATCGACCCTGAGCGGTCGATGACGAGCATGACGTCCAGGGGAACGTGTTCGACACTTGCACTGCCGGCGCCGGTAACTGTGAGGGTTATCGTTGCCTGGCCATCTATGCAGACAGGCTCTGGAGATACGGTTTTGTTGACCTCCAGGTGGGGTGGCTCAGAACCGCCACCTACCGGTGGCGTTGACTCAGCTTCCGTGGTTGTACTTGGTGCGCCGGCCGAAGCAGGGCCACCTCCAGGTGGAGCAGGGTCACCCCCGGGATATTCCGGAGTTTCCAGGACGTGTAAGCCAGCCGTATCGTTTTTGCCGGAGGTATGAGTGCCTGTTACCACCCAGTCTCCTATGTGCTCTGAAGTATATGTACATCCTTCCCAGCTTCCGCCAGCCTCGGGCTCTATGGTGAAGTTTGTATCCTGGGTAACATCGCCCAGACTATTTTCTTGAGCATCGAAAGCCTCAGCGGTGTAAGCCTGTGTCTCTGCACCACCACCATCTATGAAGGCATTCTCAGGTGAGATTACAATGTAACCGACATCACCCCCACCAGCCAAAACTGCTCCGCTCGAAGCGGGCAGTGCCATGGCGACGAGAATGAGAACGCTAAGTAGCGAAAACGCTATACGTTTCACATGAGACCCCCCGCGCCTATAGTACCACGTGGTACTTTAGTCGTAGTACCTTTGTTTATTGTACGTCGCCGTGTTAGAAATTGCAAGTTCAATTTAGTTACCTTTACTTGTATTTAGCTCCAAATCGTTACTTCTTTTTCGACTTTTTTAGCTTTCAGTAGAAAGAATCGTCGCTTCATGAGATTGCTTCGTCGCTAGCGCTCCTCACAATGACAAAGTGGGGCGTGCCTCGCAATGACAGCGGGACTCAAGGCCCCCTTTTTCACCCTCACCTTATTCCTCTCCCGTCAAGGGAGAGGCTAATGGTTCTCCCGGGCAAATATAGCGGGAGGGAGTTAGAGGGAGAGGGAGGAATTTTACAGGCTAACGGTTTTGAATTTAGATATTAGGATTTGTTTAGGGTTTAGTGCTTTGAGCTTAGGATTTCCTTCAGCGAAGGGGAAGCGTGGCAATCCCAGGAAAGCAAAACTCAAAAATCAAAAGGCAAAATGACAGAGCAAGAATGAAAAAGCGGTCAGTAATCAGCAGTCAGCGCTTAGCTCATGACTGAAGGCTGATAGCCGAAGCCGCCAACAACCTATCCCCAGCTTCTCCGCCGCCGCAGCAAGTAAACCAAAAGCACAACAGCAACGACCCCGACTACTAGTAGCATCCACCAGTATCGGCTGAGCCATGATGAAGCGGCAGCGGCAACAGTAAACTCTTTAGTCAAGTCCCCTATCGATACGGTGTAACTGCCTGGCGCTTCCTTAGTCACGGTGAAGGTTACCGTCTCCATCGCCCCAGGAGCCAGGGTTACCGTCTTTGTCTGCTCTACCTGCCCGTTTACGGTAAGGTTCACAGTATAGCTACCCCCGCTATCACCAGTATTGGTAACCTGGGCGCTGACGGTTACTGGCTGTCCTGGCGGTACTTGCTCAGGAGTGACATCAAGGCCGGTTATGGTAAATTGTGCGGGTGGCGGCGGGCCTGCTCCTCCTACATACAGAGTAACCGGAACTGTCTGCGGAGTATTGCTCGCCCCGGGGGCGGTTATGGTGATACTGGTGGAATAAGCCCCGTCAGACATTCCCGTTGCATCAACCGATAGAACTACTGTATCACGCTCGCCTGTGGAACTGCCGCTTGTGGGATTCTCAGTAAGCCACGCAGCATCATCAATCAGCGTCCAGTGAAGTGTATCAACGCCTGAGTTCCAGATCTCCAGCGTCTCGTTTGCCGGGTTTGAACCTTCTTCACCAGCAGTGAAGCTGAGACTTTTAGGGTTGAAGGATATCACCGGAGCTCCTGTGCCAATATGCAGGCTAACAGGGACTTTCTGCGGGCTGTTGCCTGCCCCGGTGGCGTTTATGGTAATGTCAGCGGAATAATCCCCGGCAGACATTCCTGCTATATCAACCCGTACAGATATTGTATCACGCTCCCCTACGGAGCTGCCGCCTGTCGGATTTTCGCTGAGCCAGGCAGCATTATCGCTCAGCGACCAATTAAGTGTATCGATGCCTGAGTTCCAAATGTCCAGCGTCTCGGGTGCCGGGTTTGAACCTCCTTCAGCAGCAGTGAAGCTAAGGCTTCCAGGGTCGAACGATATCTCCGGCGTCGATGAGCCAATATGCAGGCTAACCGGGACTTTCTGCGGGCTGTTATCTGCCCCATCAGCCGTTATGGTAATGTTGGCGGAATAATTCCCGGCAGACATTCCCGTTATATCAACCGATAGAACTACTGTATCAGGCTCGCCCGTGGAGCTGCCGCTCGTGGGATTTTCGCTAAGCCACCCAGCGTCATCACCCAGCATCCAGCTAATTGTATCAACGCCTGAGTTCGAAATCTCCAGCGTCTGGTCTGCCGGGTTTGAACCTCCCTCGGTAGCACTGAAGCTGAAGCTTCCCGGGCTACAGCAGATAAGTGGCGTGGCATATACAGGGACGACTACTTCAGAATCACCTGTTACGGTCTCATCATAAGGTCCTTGAGAGTCAACCCAATATTCCAGAAAACCATCGAAGGTGTGTTTTCCCGCACAGGCATAATCAGGCACGGTTACCTTATATAACGCACTAAATGAAGTACCTTTGTCAAATCCCATACCAAGCCCCCAAAACCAGGCAATCTCCGTCTTATTGCCCGTAGCTAAAACAGCATCGGCATTCGGGGTGCACCATGTTTCATCAACGGTCACATTCCAGCCATCGGGGGCAAAGCCGGTCAGGCCGATGGCATTGAACTTATCTGCGGGGGCGGTGAAGGTCACGGTAACATTGAACATGTGCGTCGGCCCTCTTTCCACGGTGTCAGGCAAAGTCCTGATTGGATTAACTTCCTGCCCCAGAGCCATGTCCACAGGCATGAGCGCAACCGCCATCAATGCCACTATGGTAACAAACGCTACAAGCAATTTCATTTTCTCAAATTATATCAGCTACCCCCTTCCAATGGAAGGGATAAACAATATTAAAAACCAAACATAAAAAGTCAATCCGTTGGCTAACGGAACAATTCAAAGTTCAGTAGCTATCTGCCAAACAATCTATGCACCTCTTCTTCGCCGCAGCAAGTAAACCAAAATCACAACACCAACTATCCCGGCCACTATCGTCCACCAGTACCGGTTGAGCCACGGTTGTGGTGGCGGGCTTATTTCTCCCATATATAAACTAACCGGAACTGTCCGCGGACTGTTGCTCACCCCATCAGCCATTATGGTAATGCTGGCGGAATAATCCCCAGCAGACATTCCTGTTGTATTCACCGATACAGTTACCACTGTCGTATCGTCTGTACCAGTGGAACTGCCGCTTGTCGGATTCTGGCTGAGCCACTCAGCATCATCACTGAGCGTCCAGTTAAGTGTATCGACGCCTGAGTTCCAGATCTCCAGTGTCTCGTTTGCCGGGTTTGAACCTTCTTCACCGGCAGTGAAGCTAAGGTTTCCAGGGCTGAATGATATCTGTGGCATCGATGAGCTAATATGCAGGCTAACAGGGACTTTCTGCGGGCTGTTGCTTGCTCCATCAGCAGTTATGGTAATCTTGGCGGAATAGTCCCCGGCAGACATACCTGTTATATCAACCGATACAGCCACTGTATCATGCTCACCTGTGGAGCTGCCGCCTGTCGGATTCTCGCTAAGCCACTCAGCGTCATCACTGAGCGTCCAGATAATTGTATCAATGCCTGAGTTCCAGATATCCAGTGTCTCGGCTGCCGGGTTTGAACCTCCCTCGGCGACATTGAAGCTGAGGCTTGCCGGACTAAAGGAGATAATCGGCGTGGCGGCTAAAACAACCTCCACTTCAGAATCACCTGTTACGTTTTCAAAAATATGCTCTGAAGAACCGACATAATACCCCAGAAAGCCGCTGAAGGTATGAATCCCCGTCGAGGCATCATCAGGAACAGCTACCTTGTACAACACACTAAATGAAGTACCGTTATCAAAGCCCACGCCAAGCTCGCCGTACCAGGCAATATCCGCCCTATTGCCCGTAGCTAAAACAACATCGGCGGTCGGGGTGCACCATGCTGTACTAACGGTGACATTCCAGCCTTCGGGAGCAAGGTCGGTGATGGAGATAGCATTGAACTTATCTTCAGGGGTGGTGAAGGTTACGATGACATCAAATGTTTCCCCTCTTTCCACGGTGTCAGGCAAAGTCCTGACTGGATTGACTTCTTTGCCCAGAGCCATGTCCACGGGCATGAGCGCAACCGCCATCAATGCCACTATGGTAACGAACGCTACAAGCAATTTCATTTTCTCAAATTATATCAGCTACCCCCTTCCAATGGAAGAAGGTGCACTCGTTCATACTATTGGTGACACATTAGTCTCCTCTTTCTGTCATTGCGAGCCGAAGGCGTGGCAATCTCGGAAAAACAAAACTCGAAATACTAAATCCGAAATACTAAACAATATCCAAAAAGAGTAGTCAGCAATCAGCGGTCAGCAGTCAGCGGCTAGCCAATGACCACTGACCGCTTTTTTAATTTTGCTATGTCGTTTTGATTTTTGAGTTTTGACTTTCTTCCAGGTGTCACCATCTATCTGACTAGACCAGGGGCTGGCTGAATCCACCTGACTACCCAACTTTAGCCGCAAGGAAACTGCCAGGAATGAACCGACTCCATAGCTTTCCAGGTAGAAAGCTGCCACTCAGGATGCGGGTTCTCTTCCTCATCGATCGGTGTGTATAGCCAGTGGTTGACGCTTTCCATGGCATAGGACATGGTGCATGCCATGGGGACAAACCCATAGTCACCTTCGAAGTCAAGGGTGTATCCCGCGGCTAATAGTTCTGGTGTTGTCAGGTTTATGTAGTCCGGGTGATACGGATTTCTAGATGCGGACGGCATGTCATTTGTAAGTATATCAAAATAGCTGTATTTGCTACCGCTCAGCCAGTAGTCCCCGGTTGCATTGACCGTCATGGTGTAATTCGGCGTGCTTGTATCGCTTGTTAGCACTGAAGCATCTTCATACAGCGTGACGTTGACATCAGATAGCTCGTTGGCATTAACATCACGCGTCTCTCCCGCTATATCACCGCCGACTGTTACCAATACTTCACTATCTCCTATTGTGCACGATGCATATGGTCCCCACGCACCAAAGCTGTATTCAAGCCAGCTGAGCGAACAGTTATCATAAGGGAAGTAATAATTTCCTGGTGCGGCAGTCGCGGGGACAGTCACCTTATACATTACAGTAAAGTTAATTCCCTCAGCATAGGGGCCGTACCAGGCAATTTCCACCTTATTATCTGACACATTAGTTGCATCTGCTGTGGGGGAACACCACGTTTTATCAGCCTCAACCTCAAAAAAAGCGGGGGCAAGGTCAGTGAGACCGATAGCACAGAAGTTATTTAGAGGTGCGGTCCAATTAACGGAGACCTCAAATGTATCGCCGGGATACAGCATATTCGGGCTTTTCAATGTTTCATTGATATGTCTAACAACATCGAATTCAGGTGGGAAAAGCACTTGAGAATCACCAGCTATATTTTCAAGGTAAGGGCCTGCAGCACCAAAGTAATATTTCAGGAATCCAGCAAAGGTATGAAATCCCGCGTCGGCGTCTTCAGGCACAGTCACCTTATACACCGCGGTGAAGAAAGTGCCATTGCTAAACGGCCCACTCCAGACAAGCTGCATTTTACTCCCTGTACCCATAGCTGTGGTCGCCACCGGGGTGCACCACGCTACATTGACGGTGACATTCCAACCCTCGGGAGCATTGTCAACAAGGGAGATAAGAAAGAAGTTATCCGCAGGGGCAGTGAAGTTCACGGTGACATTGAACGTTTCCCCCCTTTCCACATCAACAGGCAGAGCCCTGCTGGGATTAGCCTGCTGCGCCAAAGCGGTACCTGTAGGGACGACCGCAGCAACCATCAAAACCGCCAGGGCAACAAGCACCCCTGCTACTCTCATTCTATTCGCACCAAACCGCTAGCTTCCTACCTTCGCCTATCTTCAGCAAGCAAACCAAAGTCAATCGGAGTAATGTTACCTGCGCTGAACGTCTCACCTAATGCCATCTTACTCAGGCTAGTCCAGTTCTTAACTCCAACATTACAGCATAGCTTGTGACAATATCCAAGACTTTAGTCCTAGTATCCTATCTACATTCTACATTGCCGTGTGGAAAACATCAAGTCTTGTTGGTTAACTTTAGTTACATTTAGTTATATTTTCCCACTTTTTCGGTTTTGGTCACTAAGCTGAAGACTGATAGCTACTAACAGGAAAGCAAAACTCAAAAATCAAAAGGCAAAATGACAGAGCAAAAATGAAAAAGCAGTCAGCAGTCAGTAGTCAGCAGTTAGCTAATAGCTGAAGGCTGATAGCTGAAGGCTGATAGCTGAAAGCTGATAGCTACTGAACTTTGAATTGTTCCGTTAGCCAACAGATTGATTTTTTATCTTTGATTTTTGGGTTTGGACAACCCAAAGGCCCCCTCCAATTATCAGAGGAAGGCGTCGAGAAATACGCAATCCAGAATTCGGGCTGGTAAGTTTAGGGATAGTCCGGGGCTTTATCGGAGGCTTGGGGGGGCTGAATCGTGTCTGGATGCATGCAACCTTTGAGAAAAACGGTAACAATTTGGTGCATTGCTAACTGCTGTCGTAAATAGATAGAACAATTCCCATGGATTGCCCTGTCTGCTACGGTGCTAAAGTCACCCTTATTTCAACTATGAAGCTAAGTCTCCAATCTGATCAAAGCTGCCAGCAAGCAGAGAGAAGTCCATCCCGGTCACTGCATTATTGCGGTTGAAGTCACAATTGGCATTCCAATTGGGGTCAGCAGGTGTTGACTCGAAGGCACCGGCAAGCAGAGAGAAGTCCATGCCCGTGACAGCATCGTTGCCATCGGAATCACCCTCACGAGTGGTGCCAAAATCAACCACGGTAGTATTGTCACCAGTCAACGTCACACTAGTCTCCAGCTCACTCAGGCAGGTCCAGTTCTTAATTCCGATATCATAGGTGCCTGGGATAAGACGAGTGATGGTGAAAACACCGGTAGTGTTAGTAATCGCAGTGCCTGTCCACGTTACATTGTCGAGATTACCAGCCTCAAACAGCTTCACCTCAAACGGCTCTATCCACTGAAGAGGGGATTCATCTCTTGCTATATAACTAACATGCCCTTCCAGGGTAGCGCCAGTTACGTCAATTTCAGAATCACCTATCATATTTTCATAATAAGGTCCTTCAGCGGCAATATGATATACGAGAACACCGTAAAAGGTATAAATTCCTAGCGGGGCGTCATCAGGCACAGTTACCTTATATAACGCACTAAATGAAGTACCGTTGTCAAAGCCCACACCAATCTCCCCAAACCAGGCAATCTCCGTCTCATTGCCCGTAGCTAAAACAGCATCGGCATTCGGGGTGCACCATGTTTCATCAACGGTCACATTCCAGCCATCAGGGCAAAAGTCGGTCAGACCGATGGCATTGAACTTATCTTCAGGGGCGGTGAAGGTCACGGTAACATTGAACGTCTCTCCTCTTTGCACCGTGTCAGGCAGATTTCTAATAACATCGATGAGGGCAGGAGTCGTTAATGGCAGATAATCTCTGTTTGCACCCCCTGTGATATTGTAAGGTGTATCTCCAAAGCCATCTCTGTTGGTATCATTCCCACTATAGTCCGACCAGTAGTTGCCACCGAGGTAATGACCACCGATGATATTAGTTCCAAGTGTCTTGGTGGTGTTCCAGGTATTGTTTCCATCGTCATAGGCGTTGACGGTATTGTTGAAGCAATTGTTATAGATGGTGTTGTTGTTGCACGAAAAAGACACGTAGATGCCGGAATGGTTGTTGTTTGCGCAGGTGTTGTCAGTGAGCGTGTTGTTGGTCGACAAATACAGGTGCATGCCGTCGCAGTTGTTCGAGGCGGCGGTGTTGTTGGCCAGAGTGTTGTTGTTCGAAGAAGCCAGCCAGATGCCGTAGTCACCGTTTGAGTTTGCGGCGTTGTTGGTGAGCGTGCTGTTGCTCGAAGAATACAGGAAGATGCCGTACCAGTTGTTCGAGGCGGTGTTGTTGGTGAGGTTATTGTCGCTCGAAGAATACAGGCTGATGCCATACCAGTTGTTTGAGGCAGTGTTGTTGGTGAGCGTGTTGTTGCTCGAATAATATAGGTAGATGCCGTAGTAGTTGTTCGTTACATTGTTATTAGACACGTTGCAATGCGCTGCGTTGGAAAGGTATATGCCAGCTTTGCCAACTGCAGTGGCATTTTCCACCGTGAACCCAGTGATGTTCACCCAGTCTGCCGTTACATGAAACACATGGTCATCTGGATTTGATGCGTTCACCACACAGTTCGCAGTGCCATTCTCAGATTGAATGGTCAAAGTTTTGTTCACAACTGCATTTTCATTGTATGTGCCATCCCTGACTATTATGGTATCTCCACTGGTGGCATTATCGACTGCACTCTGAATGGGCGTGGCACTGGCATTGAAAGTACCCCCATCTCTCCACCAGCCAGTCGTATTGACGCAGATATCGCCACAGGTGCAGGGTGGGCCGCTTGCCTCCGTTGTGCCTTGCGGCATTGCCACTATCCCAAAAGACAGCACCAATGTCAGTACCACCAGAATTGAAAGAGGTTTCTCTGCTCTAATCATTTCAGCTTCTTAAATTACTTATGGCGATTATCAGGGTTTAGACATATTATACCACCGAACTATGGGGAAAGGCGATATTTGTCAGTGCCACACCGTGATTGCCACGCCTTGGCCCTTCGCTCGGGGAAATCCTAAGCTCAAAGCACTAAACCCTAAACAAATCCCAATATCTAAATTCAAAGTTCAAAACGCTTTTGGTCATTTGATATTGTTTAGTATTTCGGATTTAGTGTTTAGGATTTTGTTTTCCGGGATTGCCTCGCCCCGTTTGATAGTAAACATCTAGCTACGCTGCAATGGCAATAAGGAGAGGACGGCTACGAAGCCGCCCTCTTTGCCATACAAGGCTTGAACTTATATTTCCCTTCTAGTTCTCCTGAGTATGAAGAATAGTGCCACGATAACTGCTATAACGGCCACCACAATGGCTATTATGCCGCCAGTCCCCAATCCACCACCAGAGAGACCGCCACCCACTACCTCAAACTGCCCACTCTGCCCGCCAAGGGAAACCTGATAGTCGCCTGCCTGCGATTTGCTCACCGTGAATATCACACTTTTGCTTGCCCCCGCGGCAACAGACACCATTTGGCTATCCTCAACCACTTCGTTGATGTACAGAATGGCATCATAGCTGCCAGTCTCCCCGCCGGTGTTAGCCACATTGACCGAGATTGTCACCTGCTCGCCAGGCTCAACCTGCTGCGGCGTGATGCTGAGTGCAGAGGCAGAGAGATTCGCCGGCCCCCCTGGAATAGGTACCGTTGCCGGCTCTATATGCAAGCTGACCGGGACCCGCACCTCAGCAGACCCGGTAATGGTAATGGTAGCACTGTAATCCCCGACTTCCATGCCAGTGACATCAACCGATACCGTTACGTCCTCACACTCACCTTCGCCAAGGCTGCCATTCACGGGAGTTTCACTGAGCCAGCCAGCGGTATCACTCAGCGACCAGTCCATTGTCCCACTTCCCCAGTTGCACAGCTCGAGCGTCTGGTCTGGAGGCTTTTCTCCTCCCTCAACAGCGCTGAAAGTGAGCTTGTGTGGACTGACGGAGATGCCTGGCGGCACCCCAACTTGCACCGTGCCGTTAACCACCATGCTCCAATTGATTAGGCTCGTTCCGGCATAAATGATGTCAGTTATCCTCAACAGTGCAATATCCACGAATTCTAGCGTTGACACCCCGCCTGTGCTCTTACTGGTGAAGTTGATGGTACATACCAGGAGGGAACCAGTAACCGGCGTCAACAGAGAACCAGCGGTATAATCAATGGTTCCATTAGTATTGTCGAACTTTGACCACAAAACATTCGGCAGCGCACCGTCCGTGATGCTAACCACCTCCAGATAAGTGGGACTGAAGTTCAGGTGAGCATCCGCGGTATCCCAGCTCTGCGTGGAAGGTACATTCGCCCATATATCCACGCTGAAGTTTTCACTGAAACCCACTGTGACGGTATCGGGCTGCACCTCTATGCCTGAATTCCCATCAGCTAGAGTTACCTGCGGCGGTGCTCCCGCCGCCGATACCAACCCCAAACACACCGCAACGATGATCGAAATTGAGAGGAATCTCCAGAGTTTAATCATTTTTACCTCCGTGATAAACGCTTATTTCATTACTATATCACTACACTAACTTTGTCAATAGGCTGTAATGGGTTATATGATTGGTGGCCGGATTTTTCTTCTTGTCATTGGCGGCCTTTTCTACCTATCATTGCCCGCGAAGCGTGGCAATCTCAGGAAAGCAAAACTCAAAAAACAATCCGTTAGCTAACGGAAAAATGACAGAGCGGCCAGTAATCAGCAGTCAGCGGTTAGCTAATGCCTGAAGGCTGATAACTGATAGCTACTAAACTGTCATTGCGAGCCCCTTTTTATTGTCATTTAATAACAACCAGCCCCCTCCCGGTGGAAGGGGGCTGGTTACATCCACCTGACTACCCGGCTTAAGCCAGGCTACTCCCCGGAGTGGACCACCTCCATGGCCTTCCATGAAGAAAGCTGCCACTCCGGATGTGGTACCTCTTAATATCCTTGCAGTGGCCCTACCTTGTTAAAGTTGCCGGCAAGCAGTGAGAAGTCCATCCCGGTCACTGCATTATCGCGATTGAAGTCACAATTGGGATTACCAGGAGGTGCTGTATTGAACACACCAGCAAGCAGTGAGAAGTCCATCCCGGTCACTGCATCGTTGCCATCGGCATCTCCCTCACGTGTCGTACCAAAGTTGACCACAGTGGTCATACCGGCACTCAGCGTCACACTGGTGTTCAGCTCGCTCAAGGCAGTGCAGTTCTTAATCCCGATATCATAGGTCCCCGGAGTAAGACCGCTCATGGTGAAAACCCCGGTATTGTTGGTGGTGGCAGTGCCGTTCCACAGCTCGTTGGTCAGATTACCAGGCTCGAAGCCTCTCACCAGAAACGTCTCTATCCACCTGGCATCGGGAGGAATACCCCTTGAAAGGTAACTAACATGCCCTTCCAGAGTAGCGCCGGTTAACTCAGCGAAGTTGGCCGTTACCGTCTTGTTCTCATCCACGGTTACTGTAGTAGATGCCGCAGTAGGATTGGCTATCTCGCTCATATTAGCCGTGGTCCAGTTAATAAAGGTATAGTTGGCATCAGGTGTGGCGGTAAGGTTCACCACCGTCCCATGGTTATAGGGACCAAAGGTTCCCTCCCCGGGTATGGTCACGTTACCACCAGCCGTGCTATTGATAGTCAAGTTATACTGGTTTATGAGGAAGTTGGCTGTTACCGTCTTGGTCTTGTCCACAGTCACGGTTGTTGATGCCGCAGTAGCATTGGCTATCTCACTCATGTCAGCAGTGGTCCAGTTCACAAAGTGCCACCCTGGATCCGGCGTGGCATTTATGGGAACCACCGTCCCGTTGGCATAGGAATGGCTTCCTACAGGGTCAGTTGTCCCGTTGCCGGTTACCGCCATGGTCAGAGTAAACTGCTCGACAAAGTTGGCCGTTACCGTCTTGTTCTCATCCACGGTTACCGTAGTCGATGCCGCAGTAGCATTGGCTATCTCGCTCATATTAGCGGTGGTCCAGTTCACGAATTGCCATCCGGCATCCGGTGTGGCGTTGATGTTTACCACCGTCCCCACTGTATAAGTGTGGTTTCCCACCGCCGGGGTTGTTGTTCCATTGCCATTCACCGCCATGGTCAGGTTGTAGGAGGGTACATCATCTGAGGTGCGCAAACGAATGCAGACATCCTCATGCAGAATAGAACTCACATCGTACCAGCTCCAATTTGTGCCCCACGGGCTGGTGTATGTGAGCGCCGTTTCATTTGGTCCGTACTGGTCTGTTGGCACAGGCCATTGCCAGGCGGCATCGGTGAACTTCACCACCACGATAACGGGGTCACCGGCGGTCAGCGGCAGGGGCGAGCTCAAGGGCACTGAATGGTATCCAGGCTCAACGTAGCTGTAGTTGAACTGGCTGACCAGCAGGTTGCTCAGCGATGTCGTTGAGGGATCGAAGTCATCATAGATGTATACATCAACGTCAGTGGTGGTATCTACGGTCCAGAACTCCACGCGGGTGGCATAGGTATTGCTTGACGGGGTGAAATTGCACAGTCCCCAGCCGGTCTTATTTGAATATCCAACGTAGTCATTCTGGTAATCATCGTCGTAATACATGATGCTGCCATTGTTGTCGTAGTCCTGCCAGTCGTACATAAATGAGGAATCTTCACCGATGTGGGCTGAGCCGTAGGCGATGGTAAAGTAGCCGGCAGCACCCCAGGTAGTATCCCATGAATTCTTCACAATCCAGCCGCCTGAGCCTGGCCCGGCGTGAGTAAGGGTGTCATCCCAGCCAACAATGAGCACAGCGTGGTTGTGGTAATACGGTGTCGCTTTGTACAGGGTATAGCTGCCATCATAGGCGGCAAATTCATTGTACCATGCCGGGTCATTGGTAAGGTCGCCAACATACAGCGTGGTATAGACCGGGCCGTATGTTTGAACATAGGTCTTCAGCACGGTGGTATTGGGCACCGTCCACGGACCCGATATGATTCTCCAGTCCAGCAGCGTCTTGTTGTACGGACAGGAAGAGTTGCAAGCGACATTAGCGGCTATATACGGGTCGTCTGCCTCCCGGACTACACCTTTGTGGGAGAACAGGCTGGCAAGCATGTAGTAATTCCCACCGTAGCAGCTACCCCATGTGTAATTGGACGGGTCTGTCCAGTTATTTACGGCACGCCAGTCGCACTCCTTGGCATTGTTCTCGGAGTAGTCGGGGCCAGGGGTGGTGGTGTTGGTGTCGATTAATACCTTGGACTCGACATTGGCAATTCCGGCATGGGCGTAGCACGCACCACAGGCACCCTGGTTCTTCACCGAGGTTACTTTATTCTGTGTACGCCAGTCAAACGAAGCTGGCGGTCCGTTCCCTACCGGCGACTCTCCCACCAGAGAGCCGTCAGGCATTCTCTGCCCGCTGATATGGACAACGCCCGTCGTTGACGCTAGAGCGCCTGTTCCGTGCCCGTCTATCACCGGGGGTGGTTGGTACGGCGGCGGCGGCGGCATGCTTGGTGGCTCCACTGGTACAGGTGGCCCCGCCGCCTGAGCCGGTAAACTGTCATTGACCGGCACGCTGAGGGGCATTAAAGCGACGAGCAGCACGATAATACCGATAATAAATCCTATCTTTCTCATTTCAACCTCCTTAAATCATCCAAGCAATTTCCCCTGACTTAAAAATAGCAGAGGTACTATACCTTCATCAAATTAATGAAACTTCGCTTCCTTTTTTATCATTTATAATGCCACCTCCTTCTCTGTCATCGAGGAGCACCTCCCCGAGATTGCCACGCCCGTCAGCTGACGGACTCGCAATGACGAGCAAAGAGTACTCGGAACAGCCAATACAATCCAAATTTCCTGCTTATAACAACCAGCCCCCTCCCGGTGGAAGGGGGCTGGTTACATCCACCTGACTACCCAGCTTCAACCAGGCTACTCCCCGGAGTGGACCACCTCCATGGCCTTCCATGAAGAAAGCTGCCACTCCGGATGTGGTACCTCTTAATATCCTTGCAGTGGCCCTACCTTGTTAAAGTTGCCGGCAAGCAGTGAGAAGTCCATCCCGGTCACTGCATTATCGCGATTGAAGTCACAATTGGGATTACCAGGAGGTGCTGTATTGAACACACCAGCAAGCAGTGAGAAGTCCATCCCGGTCACTGCATCGTTGCCATCGGCATCTCCCTCACGTGTCGTACCAAAGTTGACCACAGTGGTCATACCGGCACTCAGCGTCACACTGGTGTTCAGCTCGCTCAAGGCAGTGCAGTTCTTAATCCCGATATCATAGGTCCCCGGAGTAAGACCGCTCATGGTGAAAACCCCGGTATTGTTGGTGGTAGCAGTGCCGTTCCATAGCTCGTTGGTCAGATTACCAGGCTCGAAGCCTCTCACCAGAAACGTCTCTATCCACCTGGCATCGGGAGGAATACCCCTTGAAAGGTAACTAACATGCCCTTCCAGGGTAGCGTTTACACCAGCAACCGGTGAGACGGCAACGGCGTACTCTATCTCAACATGGAGGGGAAACATGGGACCGAGATAGGGCCCCGTAGGCAACATGGAGTTGGGATTCGGGTTCAGACCTTGGAAGTTGACGATCGCGGGGTTCCCAGCGCCATAGTTTTGCAAAGCCCACCAGCCACCGGGGGTGAAGGAGGGAGTAACATTATAGATATCGTGGGAGACATACTGAGTATCGTTATGCACACTGGCATTATGGGGATAAGGATGAGGCACCGGTACTATACCCGGTCCCCCTGCCCCGGCGTTATCAAGAAACGGGTCGCTGATGCCGAGCTGCATACCCGCGGAGTTTACTCCAGCGCAGGTGACATAGTGCCCGCCGATGCGCCACCACTCCTCAGGAGGAGCCTGTTCATCATAAGCCTGCCAGAAACCGAGAAGCAGGATTACATCCTGACACCTCTCCACCTCCTCCTCAATCCAGCCGAAGTCCGGCATCGGCTCTGTATGCTCATAGTAACTGTCATTGTAGCCGGTGATATTGAGGTAGTCCCGTATCCCCGCTTCCATGG